>Ga0302325_10001540_pt1 | contig 58609 bp, 52 predicted proteins | sample Palsa_T0_2_FD_201948 | JGI IMG/M metagenome (GOLD analysis project Ga0302325, IMG submission 201948) | Peat permafrost microbial communities from Stordalen Mire near Abisko, Sweden - Palsa_T0_2 | ecosystem: Environmental > Terrestrial > Soil > Palsa > Peat permafrost | place: Sweden: Abisko... | reverse complement strand
CCGGGAACGGGTGACCATCGGCCGGCCCATCGACAATGTGCGGATCTATATCGTAGACGCGCAGATGCGGCCCGTGCCGGTAGGGGTACCCGGAGAGCTGTGGATTGGCGGAGTGGGAGTGGCGCGCGGCTACCTGCAGCGGCCGGAGCTTACCGCCGAGCGATTCCTGAAGGACCCCTTCGTGGAGGCGGCCGGAGCGCGGGTGTACCGGACCGGAGACCGTGCCCGTTACCTGGCGGACGGGCGCATCGAATACCTGGGCCGGTTGGACCGGCAGGTGAAGATGCGGGGGTTCCGCATCGAGCCTGGAGAGATCGAGGCCGCCCTGCTGGAGCAAGCGCCGCTGCGGGAAGCGGTAGTGGTGGATCGCGAAGACACTCCGGGACATCGCCGCCTGGTCGCTTACGTTACCCCCCGCCATGGCGCTCCTGTTCGCACTCCCGAACTGCGAAAGGCTCTGCAGTCGAAGCTTCCGCATTACATGGTGCCGTCCGCGTTCGTCGTGCTGGACGAACTGCCGCTCACCGCGCATGGAAAAATCGATCGAAACGCGTTGCCGGCGCCCGGCGTGACGCAACTTGAGCTGGAGAAGTCCTACAGCGCTCCGCGCACCGCACTGGAGCAGTTGCTGGCCAATATCTGGCAGCAAATTCTCAACGTCGCGCGTGTCGGAATTCACCAGAACTTCTTCGATTTGGGCGGGCACTCGCTGCTGGCCATGCAACTGGCTTCGCGGGTTCGAGAGGACCTCGGAATCGACCTGCCGATCGCCGCCGTGTTCAGCTCCCCGACCGTCGCGGGCCTGGGCGACTGCCTGCGCCAGGATCCCGCGAATGGTACGGCTTTGGAGCGCGCAGCCGAACTGATCCTCAGCACTGCGAATCTCAGCGACGACGAACTCGAAGCACTGGTGGAATCGGGAATGGCAGCCTGAGGATCCATATGCAGCCAGCTCCCGCACCGGTTGCCTCCAACCGGAGACAACGATTACTCGCATCACTGCTTGAAAAGGCCGGCCTGCAGACCGCCGCGGACCGCATCCCGAGACGCCCCGCGGGTTCCGCTCCGGTGCCACTCTCTTCCGGGCAGCGGCGGATGTGGTTCCTGGACCGCGTGGCCCCGGGAAATCCGGTCTACAACGTACCCACCTGTTTCCGCATGCGTGGACCGTTGGACGCCCGGGCATTCCAGTACTCTCTCAACGAAATCGTCCGCAGGCACGAGATCCTGCGAACGACATTCGAGTCGAGAGACGGCGAGCCGGTACAGGTGATTTCCGATTGCGGGGATGCTCAGGCCGTGGCCGTGGACTTTCGGGGAAGCGGTGAGGCCGTTTGGAAAGGCCGCGCCATCGAGGAAGCCCGCCGGCCGTTCAACCTGGCGCACGCCCCGCTCCTACGGGTGGCCCTCTTCCGACTGGCTGAAGAAGACCACGTAGTGTTGATCACCATGCACCACATCATCTGCGACGGATGGTCGATGGGAGTGCTGTTCCGCGAGTTGGCCGCCTTGTATTCCAGTGCGGTGCGGCGAGTGCCGGCGTATCTCAGCGACCTGCCTGTGCAGTACGCGGACTATGCTTTATGGCAGCGTGAGCGGTTGGACAGCGGCAAACTTGGCCCGCAGGTAGACTACTGGCGCCGCCACCTGCGTAGCGCGCCAACCGTGTTCGAGCTGCCCGCGGACTGCACGCGTCCCCAAGAGCCGACCTTCCGCGGCGCGGTTCTGCACGCCCGTGTCGACCCGTCGGTTTCCGAGGCGCTGCTTCACCTCGCGCAGAATGAAACCATCACGCCTTTCGTACTGCTGCTCGCCGCGTATGCGGTGCTGCTGCATCGGTACAGCGGCCAGGCCGATTTCATCGTTGGCTGCCCTGTTTCGAACCGCAACCGCTCTGAATTGGAACCGCTCATCGGCTTTCTTCCCAACACGCTTCCGCTGCGGATCCAAATGAACGGTGACCCGTCGTTTCTCACCCTCGTCAGGGACCTGCGCGAGCTTACCGCGGAGGCGTTCGCCAACGCCGAGGCTCCCTTTGAAGCCATCACCGATGCGGCCGCTTCTTCCCGCTCCGGACATAACCCGCTCTTCCAGGTGGCGTTCATGATGCAGGAACAGCCCCCGGCGCGCATGACGTTCGGCGATGTCGAAATCACACCGCTCGATTTGGATCTCGGCACCGCAAAGTGCGATCTGACGCTGGTGGGCGCAAACGGCCCCGGAGGGCTGTCGCTCGCCTTCGAGTACAGCGCGGATCTGTTTGCGCCGCCCACCATCCGGCGCATGGCCGGCCACTTCCAGACGCTGCTTGCAGAAATCGCCGCGAACCCGGATCAACGCGTGTCCGCAATACCGCTGATGAGCTGGAGTGAAAAGCAGCAGGTTCTCGTGGACTGGAGTCGCACGCGCACCACCGAACCCGACTCACGTTGCCTGCATCAGCTCGTTGAACAACACGCCGCATTGGACCCGGAAGCCCCGGCATTGTGGTTCTCTTCGGCGATTACGACCTACGCGGAACTGAACCGGCGCGCCAATCGCATCGCGTACAGCCTGCTTGAGCGCGGCGCTGGTCCGGATGCTCTGGTCGCGATTGCGCTGCGGCGTTCGCCGGATCTCATTGCCACCATCCTCGGCGTGCTGAAGGCGGGCGCGGCCTACCTTCCGTTGGCGCTCGACCACCCTGCCGAGCGTATCTCGTTCCAGATCGAGGACGCCAAGCCGATGATGCTCCTTACCCTTGCGGAGCATGGCTCGAATCTTCCCGCTGCGGCTCATCAGATCAAATGGCTCGACCTTGCGCACCTCGAACCCTCGGAAGCGGAGGCCAATCCCGATCGCGGTGCCCGGCCCTCCGAGGCCGCCTATGTGATCTATACGTCCGGCTCGACCGGCAGGCCCAAGGGAACGGTACTGGAACATGGTGGGCTGACCAACCTGGCCCTCGCGCAGCAATCGCTGTTTGAGCTCGGTCCGGGCTGCCGTGTTCTGCAATTCGCGCCGCCGGCCTTCGATGCCTCTGTATGGGAGATCGCCATGGCGTTGGGTAGCGGCGGTTGTCTCTGCCTGGGCGCCGGCGCGGCGTTTGTGCCCGAGGAATTGGCGCGTGTCATGCGAGAGCAGCGCGTCACGGCGATAACCCTGCCTCCCTCTATCCTGCGTACTCTGACGCCCACGGATTTTCCCGAGCTGCGAACGGTGATCTCCGCCGGCGAAAGCTGTCCGGAGGTACTGGCGCGCGAGTGGGGCCGGCATCTGTCGTTTTTCAACGCGTATGGCCCCACGGAAACTACTGTGTGCGCGACCGCGGTCCAATGGCAACCATCATCGCAGCAAGTCACCATCGGCCGGGCGCTTCCGAACCTGCGAACCCGCATCCTGGATACCAACATGCAACCCGTGCCGGCCGGCATTCCAGGCGAACTCCACATCGGCGGGGTCGGCGTGGCGCGCGGATACCTCAACCGCCCGGAATTGACGCGTACACGTTTCGTGGCAGACCCGTTCGAACCCGGCGGAGGGCGCCTGTACAAGACCGGCGACCTGGCCCGCTACCTTTCCAATGGCGAGATCGAGTTTCTGGGCCGCATCGACGGACAGGTGAAGATTCGAGGACACCGCATCGAACCCGGCGAAATCGAGATGCATTTGGAATCGCATCCCGCGGTTCGTGAGTGCGCCGTCGTTTTGCGGGCAGACGCGGGGCGGGAGCCTCGGCTGGCCGCTTATTTTGTGGCACACGGCCCGGTGCCGGATAACGAGGAACTGCGCACCTTTACCGCCCAGGCATTGCCGGTCTACATGATTCCCTCGGTGTTCGTTTCGTGTCCCGAACTACCGTTGAACAGCAGTGGCAAAATTGACCGGCGCGCCCTCGCGGAAAGGGATATCGACGGCCGGCTTGCGTCGACTCCGGCTCGCGACGATCTGGAACGCACCATCGCGGATATTTGGGCTGAGGTATTGCACCTACCGAAAGTCGGAGTCACCGACAACTTTTTCGAACTGGGCGGAAATTCGCTCATGGCCGTGAATCTGATTGGGAAAATAGCAGCCCGAACCGGCTGTGAGCTGCCCGTGACTACCCTATTCCACGCAGGCACCGTCGAGCAGATGGCACGCTGCGTTCGCGAACGCAGGAATTCGACTCGGTCGACCGGTTCGGTTGTGCGACTTCAGCCACACGGATCAAGACCCCCTCTGGTGTTCGTCCCTCCCGCCGGCGGCAGCCTGATTTGCTATAGCGAACTGGCGCGACTGCTCGGTCCGCATCAACCCGTGTTGGGAGTCGAGCCGGCCCGGGACGAGGAACCCCATGGAAGCGTCGAGGCGATGGCAGCTCAATACATCCGGGACCTTCGTTCCGCATCCGTTGATAGTCCATTTCACTTGGCCGGCTGGTCCTTCGGCGGCAATATTGCCTTCGAGATGGCACGGCAGTTAGCCGGCCAGCAACGGCCAGTGGATCAGGTATTTCTGCTGGATTCGCACGCCAAACACAAAAATAAGGAGCCGGATGAGACAGAGCTGCTCATCGAGATCGCTCGTGTGCATGCGCTGGCTCGCGGCGTGGCGGCCCGGTTTGAACCCCACAGGTTGCGGCATCTCAACCCATATGATCGCGCGCTCGAGATCGCGGCTCAGATGCATAGGGAGCCAGGCGTTTCGCCTGAAACGATCGCTACGGAACTGCGCATGATTCTCCAGCGGTTCCACGCGGATATGCGCGCGGCACGCCGGTATTCGCCCGCCTACTACGCGGGGCAAGTCACACTGCTAAGGACTTCCGCTTCCTTGTGGTCCGGAGACAACGGATGGTCGCGACTGTGCGCCAACCTGGAGATTTGCGATGTACCAGGCACGCACCGGACACTGTTAGCACAGCCCAACGTATCCGGCCTGGCAAGTACCTTACGCGAAGCGCTCGCCCGACAGGTAGCCGCGCCGGCATAATCGGACTCGCTCATCGAACGGCAAGAAGGTGTTTTTATGGATCTGACAACTACTTCGTCCACTCCTGTACCGGCTGGATGGAAGACTTTTCTAACAATCTGGAGCGGCCAATTGGTTTCGCTGCTCGGCTCCGGCCTTTCGGGATTCGCGCTCGGACTGTGGGTGCTCCGCAGCACCGGTTCAGTGACTCGATTCGCCCTCATCGCCGCATGCACTCTGGCCCCGCGCATCTTGCTTTCGCCCCTTACCGGAGCATTAGCGGATCGGTGGGATCGCCGCTGGACCATGCTGACCGGCGAGATAGTGGCTGCCGCGGCGACGCTGTACATGGCGGTAATGATGGCCGCGGGTCATCTCAGCGTTTGGCAAATCTATGTGGCGATGTCGGTCATCTCGGTGTGCACCGCGTTTCAGTGGCCCGCCTACGCCGCTTCGATCACCATGCTGGTCCGGAAAGATCAGTTCGGCCGGGCCAGCGGTATGGTTCAGATCGCGCAGGGATTGGCGCAGACGCTGGCGCCGGTGATGGCCGGCGTCATGATGCAGTCGAGCCTGGGAATTGTGGGCATTCTGGTGGTGGACCTATGCTCGTATCTGTTCGCTGCGGCAACCCTGACCGTTGTCCGCATTCCGCGTCCGCTGCCAGGCGCGCGCGAAGAGCATGAGCGGCCGTCGCTGTTTCAGGACATCGTCTACGGCTGGCGCTATCTGGCCGGCAGGCCGGGCCTGGTGGGATTGCTGGTGATGGTATCGGCGTGCAACTTTCTACTGGGCGCCATTATGATCCTGGTCAATCCATTGGTGCTCTCCTTCTCGTCGCCGCGAGTGCTGGGAACGGTGATGACCACAGCCGGTATAGGCATGTTTGTGGGCAGTGCCGTCATGAGCGCGACGGGCGGACCTCGCCGGCGTGTCCGGGGTATGGTGGGATTCCTGGTCCTGGGCGCGGCGGCGCTCTTGCCTGCGGCTCTTCCGCCATCGCCGGTGCTGATTGCGGCCGGCGCATTCCTTTTCCTCCTGGCCGTGCCTATTGCCAGCGGTTGCATGCAGGCGATCCTTCAAACCAAGGTGGATCCGGCCGTGCAAGGACGCGTGTTCGCGTTCACTGGCATGGCCGCATCGGCCGCAATGCCTGTCGCTTACCTCGTTTCAGGCCCGCTAGCCGACAGATTCTTCGAACCCTGGTTTGCGGTCGGAGGTCCTCTGGCTGGTTCGCTCGGTCGGTGGATCGGAGTCGGACCCGGGCGCGGGATTGCCGCGGCATTCGTCGCCTCCGGGCTGCTTCTGATCGCTGTAACAGTTGCGACTTACCTGAATCCGCGCGTCCGCGGCCTTGAAGACGAGATGCCCGATGCCGTCCCGGATGCCGGGCCGGAAGCGTCATTCTTTGATTGGGAGGTGGCGCATGATGGAGCGGACTAGCCCTGCGGCCTGCCTCCGGTTGTTCTGCTTTCCGTATGCGGGCGGGGGCGCATCCATCTTTCGCTCATGGCAGGCGGAAATCGGACCCTTCGTCCGGATCCACCCCGTTCGATTACGCGGAAGGGAGAGCCGGATCTTCGAGCCGCCGCTGGGATCCGTATCCGAAGCTGCGGAAACCATCGCCGCCGAAATCGGTCCCGGTATTGAAGGCCCCTATGCGTTCTTTGGATATAGCTTCGGCGCCCTCCTGGCATTCGAGACCGCGCGCGTGCTCCGGCGCCACGGCACCGGGCCCGATCGATTAATGGTTGCGGCACTCAAGGCCCCCCATTTGCCGCTCGGCCGCAAACCCATTCACGCCCTGCCCGACCGTGAATTCGCCGACGAGATTCGCAACTTCCACGGAACGCCTGACGCCGTCCTCCAGAACAAGGAGCTGATGAGTTTGGTCTTGCCTGCAATTAAGGCCGACTTCACGGCGTACGAAACATACACGTATTCAGCGGAAGCACCGCTCCACTGTCCGATCATAGCCATGGGCGGCGCTCAAGACGCGTCGGTTTCGCCGCGTGAACTCGCAGCCTGGGGCGAGCAAACCTCGGCCGGGTTGGCGACGCGATTGTTTCCCGGCGGCCACTTCTTTATCCACAGTGCCAGGCAGTTGCTCACCTGGACTATCGCGCAGGAGCTGCGCCAGCCGCTGCGCCTTGCCTCTTGACCTATGTGCGAAGTCCAGTTGTGGTGCGCCGCGACGGACGTTGCCGTGGATCCAGGCCTGCTGTCGCCGGACGAGCATGCGCGCGCCTGGCGATTCCGATTTGACCGCGACCGCCGGCGATGGATCGCTGCCCGCGTGCTGCTGCGGCGCGTGTTAGCCGGGCATCTCGGCTGTGCGCCGTCGAGCTTGACGTTCACCTGTTCCGATCACGGCAAACCTATGATCGCAGGACATCCGCTTCACTTCAACCTGTCGCATTCGGGAAATCTGGCCATCTGCGCGACCACGCGGGCCACGGAAATCGGCGTTGACATCGAGCAGATCCGAGCGATCGACGGGATCGACGCCTTGTTCCGATCCATCTCGTCTGTCCGCGAGTATGCCGCGTTCCGGTCACTATTGCCGCCACAGAGGACGCGCGCGTTTTTTGAGACGTGGACCGCGAAGGAGGCTTGCGTCAAGGCCAATGGCACAGGGTTGACGACGCCGCTCGCCCAAATTGAAGTTCCGCGGCCCGGCGATCCCCGGGAGGATATTACGGCGGGACCCGACCGCTGGTCGGTGCATACCATCAGCCCACAACCGGGGTACGTGGGTGCTCTGGCATTCCGGACGCAACTGGGTCACTCGGGCCGGGCTGAGATAACCTACCGTACGCTGAATCTGGACTCGTCTTACGGCGAGGGTGGCGCGAACACCACCTTCAACAATTGCAGGTCCTGGGCGAGGAAGCCGGTGTCCTCCACATAAGTGACGAACTGGGTTTGGCCGTTGCCTTGCGCAAACTCCGGGTGGGCGAGTGCAGCATAATCGGCATTATTCTGGTAACCCGGCAACCCGGTGTAGAACTGCGTGGCAGTGGACCACGGCCCCCACGGAGTATAGGAAACATTGTAATAGAGATTGCTGTTGAATACGCCGCTATAGATGGCAACGTACATACCGAGAAAATCATCGTAAAAAACTGAGCTGCCCGCGGCCCCGCCATTGAACACCGTCACCGCACTGGATGCATTTGAGTTCCAGGTATTGTTCCCGGCGTAATAGGTCCATGCGCTGGCGGTTGTCGCACTGGCAAGCGGCACCCGGGTAATCTGAGTGTCTTCCGCGAGAAAGACGCCCTTATTGCCGTACGTGTAGAGCGTGCTGCCGCTTACCACCCATCCTGAAGTGAAGCCGACGTCACTGCCCTGCCGCATCAGCGTCGGATAAGCCGTACCTGGACTCATCACCGGCCGGGTGATCTTTCCGTTCTGCCAAACTGCGATACCCTCCCCGATTGAAACCCAACCGGAATAAGTAGGCGAGCGCCATATCTCGCCATAGAGGATCAACGCCCGGTTGCGGGCGGGGTCGGGGACCAGGGGACCGGGCCAGATGGCGAACTCGGCGCCGCACGGCTGCACCTGGCAACTAGTTCCGCTGCCGGCGTGTTGCTGGTTGTACGCCAGTTCCCACGGAAGAAACGGGAAAAACGTGGTGGGATATCCGCTTGAATCCACGTAGTTGCCGTTCAAGGTAATCCCGTTGGTCGCATCCAGATTGGTAGTCCAGGAAAGTGAGTTGGAAAAAAAATTCTCGTTGGAGGCATTGTAGACTGTTAGCGCGGTGTCGTCGAATAGCCAGAACGAAACATCGCCCATTTGTGCGCTGTACGTGCCATCGCGGCCTTGAACCACGGGGTCCTGCGTAACCGTCCCCATCGGCGTGACGGACGCAATTGCAGGAATGGGCGGAGGTCCGGTTTGAGCCTGAAGGCACCGGGACATCGCCAACAGCGAGAGCACTGCGACGGCAGTCTTCATCAGCAAAAGGGTATCATCCTCCTGGTGCCTCTCGGAAATTCGGATGCCTGCAAACGCCATGCCATCGTTGAAACCTCACGCCCGCCTGTAATGATCCACCGCGCGCATGCGGATTTCTGGAAACACCATCGCGCCCGGCCCGCCAACATCGGCACAACGGGTAGGAAATCTGGTCGGCGCAGGTCACCTGCCGAATCGCTCAAGCGCGTCCCATGACCACCGTATGAGGGCTCATGGGGATGGGGTGCGCGGTGACATCTACGAAGCCTGCCCCGTGGTACATGGCCGTGAGTTCGCTCAGCGTATAGGCGTCACCCGCCACAGTGGAGGCCAACATGGTCATGCTGAAGGCTGCGGGTATGGGCGGGGAAACGCGGTCTTCATTGGGCACGAACTCGAGCGTAGCGGCGCGACCTCCGGGCCGCAGGGCGGCGTGGACCTTCCGCAACAGGCCCACGCAGGTCGGCTCATCGAAATGGTGGAGGAAGTTGGTGAGCAGCACGGCGTCATAAGGCCCGCCGAAGTCGACCTCGAAAGCGCTGCCGGGCAGCATGTTGTAGCGGTCGTCCACGCCGGCTTTGCGGGCATTGTCCAGAGCCACACGCAGCACGGGCGCCCAATCGATAGCGGTGACGCGGGCCTGCGGGTTCTGTTTGGCGATTTCGATGCCGAACAGGCCGTGGCCGGCAGCGATATCCAGCACGCGCGTCGGGCCGGTGTATCCCTCCAGCACAACTGCGCTCAGCGGAGCCGCCATAGGGGCCATCATCGGCGCCATGCTTTCCGCGAACTGGACCCAAATCGGATTCTCCGGCTCTACGCTGCCATCGCCCGGCATAACGGTACGGCCGGTGCGCACGATTTCCGCTAAATGTTCGTAAGGATCTCGCATGTCCTGGTTGCAGAGGAATTGCGCGACGGAGGCCAACGACGAAGGCGAGCGCGGGTCAAGGAAGGCGGCGCTAGTGGGGGTGTGCCGGTACCGCCCGTCCTCTTTAACCAGCACTCCGTAAATCGTGAGGAAATCGCACAGGATGCGGATGCCCCGTTCGGATGCCGAACACTGGCGGGCGATGGAGGCCACGTCTCCCGGCCCCTCACCGACAGCCCGGAAGACGTCCAGATCGATCGCCGCCTTTAAGGCCGCCGTGCGCTGATGCGCCTGCAGCATTTCGAAAACCAGACCAGGAGTCAACGGACCTTCGGCACTATTCCCAGGGTGCATAACCAGCCTCCACTTCAATTAAATTACAACCATGTCCCACGAAGATGGTACCGCCAGCCCAACCGCAAAAGTGCAAACGAAATAGCGGCAAGCGTCACCCCCGGCATAGGTCTCACATCCATTTTGGTTCACTCCCGAATCAATAAGCGTCGCAGAAACGGCATCTCGCTTGGCCCGGGCAGCGGCGCATTTTGATCCGCGCGCCCGCGGTGATGTCCCCAGCCGCCCGGGGATCGCCCCGGAAGTGGCGCGCGTTACGGGTCGCTTCAGAATTATCCAACTGTTCCATCCGCCGCGTCCTGCTCGCGGATGTATTGGCGGACCTGTTCCAGTTCGAACCCGACTATAGAGACGGCGTAGCCCCGCGCCCAGAAATATTCACCCGAGAGGTTTCGTTCCTTGCCATACAGCCGGTCAGGAATTGTGCCGGAGCGTGGCAACGGTAGCGCCCCAGCCGCCTGCTTCAGGTGGCGCATCGCCGAAGGAGACAACAAAATGAGTGCGGGCCAGGACCATAGTGCGCCTCCAATCCGCCATCCTACATCACCCACCCGGTTGATGTACAATCTCGAAATGGCTCGGGGACTTTGGCGGGTGGTGCGCGCCGGCGCGGTGTTGCAACTCTCGATTACGGCTATGGTTTTTCCAGTCCTCTACGCGGACGATCGCGTGGAGATCGTTCCGCGGGCCCGGCCAGTCTCTGGAACTGCCGGAACGGATGTGCACACAGCCTCTATCCGCGTGGACTCCTCACTGGTTCTGATTCCCGTTCATGTGACGACGCCATTGGGAGCAACCGTGTCCAATTTGGCGCGGGAGAATTTTCAGTTGTTCGAGGAAAACACGCCGCAAACCATTACATTATTTGCGAACGACGACGCGCCCATGTCCATTGGCCTGCTTTTCGACGCTAGCGGAAGCATGAAGAACAAGAGACAAAAGGTTTCGGAAGCCGCCGCTTCATTCTTCAAGACCTCGAATAAAGAAGACGAGTTCTTTCTGGTCGAGTTTAACGATTGGGCAAAAGTGGTTGTTCCGTTCACGCCGGATGTGGATGAAGTGTACGGCCGGATTGCGCGGGGCAAGGCGTTTGGGCGCACCGCGCTGCTGGACGCAGTACACGTGGCCCTTCAGCAGATGAAGAAGGCGCGCAATTTGCGGAAGGCTCTCGTGATTCTTTCCGATGGTGGCGACAATTGGAGCCGTCACAAAGTCCGCGAAGTCAAGAATGCGCTGCTCGAATCGGACGTTCAGGTTTACGCCATGGGGATCTTCGACGCCGATTCCGTCGAACCTAAGACACACGAGGAGAGGGACGGCCCGAGCCTTCTCGACGAACTTGCGGGCCAAACGGGCGGCCTGCTTTACAGGGTAAACGAGATCGGCGATCTGCCGGCTATTAGTGCACGGATCTCCCGCGAGCTACGCACACAGTACCTCTTAGGTTTCTCCCCAAATCACCCGGTACGGGACGGCAAGTACCGTCGCGTTCAGGTGAAATTAGACGTACCAGAGGATATGACTGGGTTACGCGCTTACTATCGACCCGGATACTACGGACTCCCGCAGTAAGGGTCGCTTACCAACGGAAGCCGAAAGTCACTGGCACGTAATCGGTATGATACGGGCCCATGAAGATGCGGTTGTAGCGTGCCTCGGCGAATATCTTTCCATGCCATTTGGTTCCCAAGGCAATTCCCATGCCGGCATCGATGCCGGGTTTGTTGACCAAATATGAGGACACAACTTGATTGACGCCAACGGTTACGGGATAAAATCCAAAAAACGGATTGAAGCCCGTGAAGGTGGCTATGCCGGGCTGGGTAAAATCCTGGTAACGGTGATACAAACCACCGCCGCCGATCATATAAACATCCAGGTGTCCATGGGGATTCAGGTGAACGATCGGATCGAGCGTGGCGGAAAATACATTCAAGTTTCCGCCGCCGTACCCTAGACTAGTAAGTGTCGTACTATTGACGCCCATCGAGTTGAAACCTAAGTCGAGCATGGCTCCTACGTAAGGTGAGAAGTTGATGCCGACCCCACCACCTATATTCCACCCATAATCCAAATTCCGGCCTGTGTTTCCTACTGGTGTGGTAAAGCCGCCCCCGATGTCAAACGAAAAGCGCTGCGTTTCCTGAGCTCCCAAAATTCCTGAAACCGCTAACGCCAGACACGATGTCAAAATAAGAGTTTTCATACTGTCTCCTCAAGTAAAAGTTGCCCCACAACGAAGCACTGCGCGTAGTTGATGCAATCACGATCCAAAACGCTTTTGGATCCGCGCCAAATCGCACATGCTTCTTGTGCGCGGACCTCAATTACAGTGATCGACGTTCGCGATCGAGCACGGTTTCATCGAAGGCGTGCAGTAACTCTTCCCGTGTGGAGTAAGGTCCAGGTGTGTAGGCGCGCGATTGGATACCGGCCTGCGAGAGCTCGGAAATGTTCCAGTCCTCGCGATTGGTAAGATCCCAGAAATCAATGGCATCGTCGGCGTAGAAATCGTGCCTGTCCATCTCGGCAGGGTGGAAGTGCCACTCACAGATGATCCCGGTATGGTCCACGGCCCTGGGCCATAACGTATGAGTCATCATATAGTCCGGGTGGAGACTAAGTAACAGATTCGGATAGATTGTATAATAACTAACTCTATTGCGCTGGTCCTGGTTGAGACCCGGCAGATATTCACGCCGCCGCTTCCCATCCATACTCATGGTCTCAACGCCCTCGGCAAAACCCATGGCGCCTCCGATGTAAGCGGGTGAGGGGTGTTCGTTGTCGGCGCCCAGATAGTTGGTCAAGCAGTTTAGTGCGGGATGTAACAGCGGGCAGTGCAGGCACTCATTGTAGTTCAGGACGATGAGTTTCCAATTGGCCTTCACCTCGTAGACGATGCGTTTGTGCAGGCGCAGTTCGTGCATGCGCCAGTTCGCGAACTTTTCCTGCAATCCATTGAGCTGTAGCGCGAGCGGCTCCGGTTGCCGTCCGGGATGCGTACCGGGATGAATAAAGATATGGCCCTCCCAAAGCTCCGCACCGACGGAGTGGAGCGGATAATCGTCGCGCGAAAAATCCAGTTCGCCCATGTGCGGAGCACCCATCAAACGGCCATCCAAACCATATGTCCATCCGTGATACGGACACTGCATGCGGCCGTCAAAGCGCCCCTGGGGAGCCGTGCACATGCGTGTCCCGCGATGCCGGCAAACATTATAGAAGGCGCGCACCGCGCCGCCGCTGTCGCGAGTGACAATAATACTTTCGCCCGCCACCTCCCGCAAGAAATAGTCGCCTGGCTTCTCGATCTGTCCCACTCTTCCGGCGCATATCCAGGAGCCGAAATAGAACCGTTCCATCTCGGCCGCAAAAATCTGCTGGTCGGTGTAGTATCTGGCTGGTAACGTGTGATGGAGAGATGCCTTCGGCATACTGGCATGGTAGCCCAGCGCCGCCGGTTATAATCACCCCATGCCATTGGTGTTGTCCCTGGACGAGGGGACTACCAGCGCCCGCGCCGCGCTCTACGATGAGCAGGGCCGCCGTTCGGCAATGGAGTCCGCGCCGCTCGAGAGCCGCTATCCTCAGGCGGGCTGGGTGGAGCAGGATGCGGAGGAAATCTGGAATGCGCAGCTAGATGCGGCGCGGCTGCTGCTTGACCGCACCGGCTTACCGCCCTCCCAAATCGCCGCCGCAGGCATCACCAATCAACGCGAAACGACCGTGGTATGGGACCGCCGGACCGGGCGGCCTATAGCCCCCGCGATCGTGTGGCAATGCCGCCGCACGGCAGCTTTCTGCGCGGAGCTGGCGCGCGGCGCCATGGCCGCCGAAATCACCCGCCGCACGGGACTGGTCATTGACGCATATTTCTCCGGCAGCAAAATCCGGTGGATACTCGACAACACGGCGGACGCCCGCCGGAAAGCACGCGACGGCGAATTGCTGTTTGGGAACGTGGATACATGGCTGATCTGGAAGCTGACCAATGGAGCCGTGCACGTCACTGATCCGACGAATGCTTCCCGGACCATGCTCATGAATCTCGAGACCGGCGCCTGGGACGACGAGATGCTGCGCATCCTCGACGTACCGCGCGCTATGCTGCCCCGCATCGGATCTTCGAGCGCGGTAGTGGGCGCCATCGCCGCCGAACATTTCGGAGCCGAGATCCCGATTGCAGGCGTGGCCGGCGACCAGCAGGCCGCCCTGGCCGGACAGGCGTGCTTCCGCGCGGGATTATCCAAGAACACATACGGTACCGGATGTTTCGCGCTGATGCATACCGGCGGGCGTCTTCCGGTCTCGCGCCATCGCCTGCTGGGCACACGCGCGGCATCCACTGACGGGCAGCCGCAATATGCGCTCGAAGGGAGCGTGTTCGTGGCGGGAGCGGCGGTGCAGTGGGTGCGCGACAAACTGGGGTTGATCCAAAGCGCAGCCGACTCTGAAGCTCTGGCGGCGGCGACTGCGGACACCGGCGGAGTTTATGTAGTGCCGGCGTTTGTTGGCCTGGGCGCCCCGCATTGGGATGCCGGCGCTCGCGGCATCATCACCGGGCTGACGCGGTCGAGCGGCCGCGCGCACATTGTCAGGGCCGCCCTCGAGAGCATCGCCTATCAAACGCGCGAGTTGATCGATGCTATGCAGATGGACGCCGGCGAGCCTGTCTCCGAGCTGCGCGTGGATGGCGGCGCGGCGGTCAATAACTTCCTCATGCAGTTTCAGGCGGATATCCTGGGCCGCCCCATTGTACGGCCGGCCGATGTGGAAACCACTGCGCTGGGCGCGGCTTACCTGGCCGGACTCGCCACCGGCTTCTGGAAGAGCGCGGCTGAAGTGGAAAGCTTTTGGCGGGCCGAACGCCGCTTTGAGCCGGCCATGCAAGGGTCCACTCGCGATCGGCTGTTCTCCGGGTGGCGGGATGCGGTGGCGCGTTGCCGAAGTTGATGGCGCGCATGCCCATTTGTAACCTTGGAGCGCGTCCAATCATCACATGATGGTACAGTAACTACTCTGGTGTCAATATTGCGAATCGATCTTAAGTGGAATTTTCTCTTTGTTCTTGCCGCTTTCCATCCTCTTTTGAGCGGTGCATCCGAAACTGAAATCGCCCCGGACTCCGTGGTGGAGCATTATTGGGCTGCGTCGCAAAATCAGGAACGTGCGCTGCATCCTGCGTCGATGGATGTGGATATCGAGGCATCCCTGCCCAAACTCAAGAAACACGGACGCCTGCGGGCCTTGCGCCGCATATCGAGCCTGGGCCGGATCACCTACGAAGCTCTGCGTTTCGAGGGTGACAACACGGTCAAGAAAGATGTGATCGGCCGCTATCTCTCCGCCGAAGCACAGGCTCAGTCCGACGGAGCGCCGGCGCTCGCCGTCACGCCGGTCAATTACAAGTTCAAGTATCGTGGATTACAGCGATATGGCGGCGCCAACGTACACATTTTCCAGGTGACCCCGCGACGCAAACAGGTGGGCTTGTTCAAGGGCGAAATCTGGATCGACGCCAAAACCTGCCTGCCTGTGCGAGAGTCGGGCCGGCTGGTGAAAAACCCCTCCATCTTCATAAAAGGTATAGAATTTGTGAGAGAGTATGAAATTCGGGACGGAGTATCGGTGCTGCGCCAGATCCGTACCGTGGTGGACACCCGCTTAGTGGGTCCGGCCGAGCTGAACATCGCTTTCCGGAACGTATTATTTGCCGAAGGCCCCAGGCACGCAGGCCTGGTGGACGTAGACGATCGGTAGCGCTTCCAGCCGCCAAGGGGCGCGGTGATTTCTCATGCGAACACTATTTCTGAATCCACCTTCCTTTGAAGGCTTCGATGGAGGCGCCAGCTCACGCTGGCCGGCTTCGCGCGAAATCGAATCCTATTGGTATCCGGTCTGGTTATGCTATCCGGCCGGCATGCTGCCCGATAGCAAGGTTGTAGACGCTCCGCCGCACAAGATCTCGATCGAGCAGACCGTGCGCATGGCCTCAGACTTCGAGCTGCTGGTGCTCTTTACTTCCACGCCGGGATTTCACGTAGACGTGAAAATGGCGGAGATGATGAAAGACACCAACCCCAAGCTGAAGGTCGCCTTCGTGGGGCCGCCCGTCACGGTCGAGCCCGAGAAATCGTTGCGCACTTCACCGGCCATCGATTTCGTGGTGCGCCGCGAGTTCGATTACCAGATTGCCGATTACGCCAAGGGCAAGCCACTCGAAGAGCTGCCCGGCGTCAGCTTCCGCAAAAACGGGCACATCGTCAACAATCCGGAAGGACCGGTGATCGAGAATCTGGACGAGCTCCCGTGGGTGACCAAGGTCTATCAGCGCGACCTGGATGTCAGGCGCTACAACGTTCCTTTCCTGCTGAACCCGTATATCGCGCTCTACACATCGCGCGGCTGCCCAGCCATGTGCACGTTCTGCCTCTGGCCGCAGACGCACTCCGGGCATCGCTGGCGCTTGCGCTCAGCCGACGACATCGCTCGCGAAGCGGCGTTCGCCAAGGAAGCTTTTCCGTACGTCAAGGAAATCTTCTTCGACGACGACACTTTCAACTATCAAAAGGCACGCACCATCGAGTTGTGCAAGAAGCTCAAGCCGGTTAATTTCACCTGGTCCTGCACCTCGCGTGTGACCACCGATTACGAGACCCTGAAGGCCATGAAGGAAGCCGGCTGCCGGCTCCTGATCGTGGGCTACGAATCCGGCGACCAGCAGATTCTGAAGAATATCAAGAAGGGCGCCACCATCGATATGGCCCTGCGGTTCACAGAGAACTGCAAGAAGCTGGGCCTGCTGATCCACGGTGATTTCATCATCGGGCTGCCTGGCGAGACGCGGGAAAGCATCCGCAAGACCATCGATTTCGCCAAACGCATCGATACCGAAACCATACAGGTCTCACTCGCACATCCGTATCCGGGCACGGAGTTTTACGACTACGTGAAGAAGAACAACCTGATCACCATCGATTCCATGACGGATGACACCGGACATCAGCTTCCGAACATCATCTACCCGGGCCTCGATCGCGGCGAGTTGGTGGAATGGGTCGAGCGCTTTTATGGCGAATATTACTTTCGCCCGCGCGTGGTGTGGCGTGTGGTGCGTAAGGCGATCTTCGATTCCTCCGAAAGAAAACGCCTGTCGAAAGAGGCGCGCGAATACATGGCTTTGCGCGCCAAACGGAAGAAATTCGTCGCGGCTGAGCGCAAGGCAACCGCGGACGCTGCGCAGACCGCTTCCGTCGCGGCCGGATCGGCTGAATAAGTTGCATGCACCTCGAAGCCACGCGACTTCGATTCAAAACCAGAACCTTTACGGCGCTGGTGGTTCTGAGTAACGTCTGCGGCAATTTCTCCCTGAGCTGGGGATTACGGCAGGACGGGCGGCTGCTCTCGCTTTCGCCGTGGCCCTACATCCAGGCCCTTTTCAATCCGTGGGTGGCGCTGGGCGCTTCCCTGTTGATCGTCTGGCTGCTCTCCCACATGGCCATGTTGAGTTGGGCGGACCTCAGCTACGTCCTGCCCGTTACCTCGATCGCTTATGTGATGACCGCGCTGGCGGGGCGCCTCTTCCTGCGCGAGGAGATCTCGCGCTGGCGCTGGACGGGGATTGGAATGATTGTGCTGGGCGTGTGCCTGGTGGCGCGCACCGCTCCCCATAGCTCTATCGATCCACCCGGAGAAATCCGGTGAAGTGGCTGCTGGTGGCTATTATCGTGGCAGCCACCACCATCGGCGAACTGCTACAGGCCGTAGCCATGAAGCGCCATGGCGAGATACACGACTTCCGGCCGGGAGCCATACGGCGGCTGCTTGCTATCCTGGCGCGCAATAAGTTCATAGTCGCCGCGGTGGCGGCCATGGCGGTCTCCTTCTTCGCCTTCATGGCCCTGCTTTCGGTCTCCGACCTCAGCTTCGCCGTACCAGCCACGGCTGCCACCTATGTAATCGAGACCATTCTCGCCAAGTTTCTGCTGAAGGAACATGTCGGCATGTGCCGTTGGGCCGGAGCATCGTTGGTAGCCGGTGGCGTAGCGCTGCTGGCGTTGTGAAGTGGGTGGCCATCTGCCTGGCCGTTCCGGCCATTGCGGCGGCGGCGTATTACCTGCTGGTTGTCGTCGCGGCATGGCGGTGGGTCCGCCGGTCAGATAGCCTTCCCCTGCGGAACCAACGCGGTATTTCTATTCTGAAACCGGTTCGCGGCCGCGATCCGCATTTCTACGAATCGATACGCTCGCACGCCTTGCAGGATTATGCGCCGTGCGAAATCCTGTTTGGCATACACGACCCGAACGATCCAGCCGTGGAAGATATTCGCCGTCTGATTGCCGAATTTCCCGAGCGCGCCATCCGGTTGATCGTCTCGACAACCAGGCTTCCGAACAGCAAAGCCGGCGTGCTGGCCGATCTGGAGGCCCACGCCCGCTATCCTTTGTTGTTGGTGAACGACGCCGACATACGCGTGCCGCCCGATTATCTGCGCCAGACTGCCGCAGCCCTCGAGCAATCCAGAAACGGGCTGGTCACATGTCTCTACAGGGCGCAGTCGGATGGCTGGCCCGGGCGCTGGGAGGCTTTGGGCGTAGCCACTGAATTTGCACCCAGTGTGCTGGTGGCGCGGCTGCTCGGTTCGGGCGAGTTTGCGCTAGGCTCTACGTTGCTGTTGCGGGCCGAAGACCTGCGGCGGATCGGCGGCTTTCGGGCCATCGGCGATTATCTGGCCGACGATTACCAGCTCGGCTGGCGCATCACTCAACTCGGCCTGCGCGTGGCTTTCGCGCCTACTATTGTGGAGACGCACCTGGGCGGCGAAACCTGGGCCGGCGCGTGGCGCCATCAGCTCCGATGGTCGCGCGCCATTCGCGTATCCCGCCCGGGCGGCTACTTCGGCTATGTCGTTACGCACGCCACGGTCTGGTCGCTCGTGGCGTTCGCAGCCGGCTATTGGCCGGTTGGAGCCGCCGCGCTCGCGATGCGCCTGCTGGGCGGAATCCTGGTCGGATACGGGATCTTGCGAGACCCGGCGGTAATCCGATATTGCTATTGGATCCCGTTGCGGGATCTCTGGGGGTTCGCCATCTGGGCCGCCGGATTGTTCGGAAACACGGTGGAGTGGCGCGGCCAGCGCCTGACCATCGGCCCGGATGGAAAAATACTCGATCCGCGGCGCCCGCTGTAGCGCTCTCGCTATAATGGCAGCATGTTCTTTCGCAGGCAGCGTGTCAGCGCGCCGACCTTTCAGGAGCGGCTGGCCAATCTTGAACGGTCGGGATTCACGGTTACTCCGGCACAGGATGGCACGGTGCTGGTGGCCAGAGGCATTTGCGCCATTCGCCTGCGCGACAATGCGGGCCAGGTGCAGCATATCGATAAGGCGGGGATTCTGGTTAGCGGCGAGATCGCGTCTCTCGTGGATGGCGGCTTTCAGAAATTCTTCCGCACGCCCTCGGGTATCGACAAGCCGGCCCTGGCTTCGGAGCTGAAAGCGCTGCATGACTTTCAGGAAGACCTGAGGCAGGCGCTGGGTATTGAAGATCTCTACAACGAAGCGCTTGGCACCGTCTCGGCGTACTACCATTACGATCGCGTCAAAGACCGGGATCGCGGCGTCCCTAAGCGGGTCTGGGAGCAGTAGGCGCCAGGTTAGCCGCCGCTTCAGAGACCCGGCGTCCGGGGTGGGTCGGCTCGCCGGCGGGCGCGGGCGTCGCCTGCAGGTTCCGGAGCCAGCTTGCGCAACTGCTCGAAATATTGCTGCACATAGGCCTGTAGGGCCACCGGAACCTCGTCGCGGCTGATCTCGCCGCCAGCCTCCTGGTGGTGCGATGCGCTCGGAGCGTAGGGCGTCCGCAACTGCTGATTGCTGTTCTGGACCTCTACGGTCACTTCTCCGGTAACATTCGCCGAGCGTTTGCCGATAATCTCGCTAATTTTTCCCATGGCCGCAAGTTGCTCCGCGAGTTTCACGTCCTTGCTGCCATCCTGACGGCCGATGCCGCTGCCTGGCTGTTTGGTGTTGGGCTCGGAGCCGCTCTCGCCGCCGCTTTTCGATTGGGCGTTCTGAGCGCTCTCGCCTTCATCTCCGGGCTGACCGTCCTGCGCATCGGCCTGCTGGCCATCTGCGGAAGGCTGCCCCTGTTTTCCGTTCGGCCGGCCGTTGCCGGGCTGGTTTTGTGCTTGCCGGCCGCCCTGTGGGGCCTGCTGCGGCGCGCCCTCGCTCCCTGGTTGTTGGCGCATGCGCGAGAGCAGATTCGACATCGCGTCACGAAATTTGTTCAACAGGCTGGAGTTTTCGCCGCTGCTATCGGACGGTTGCTTGCCGCCCGCCTGCCCCTGTTTTCCGGGACCCTGCCCCTGGCTGCCATCGGCGGATTGCTCGCCTTCCGCATTGGTGTGCAAGCCCTCGGAGCCGTCCTTTTCGCTTTGCCCCGCCGCGGTTTGCCCGGATGGACCGGTCTTCGACTCCGCAGCCCGCGTCGCGCTGTTCTTGCTATTATCGACATCCGGCTCGCCCACCGTGTCGAGGGCCGCATCGGGCGCACTATCCAATTCGCCGGGCACCTTGGTTTGCCGCTCATCGAGTGAAAGCCCCAGATCTTGAGGACGGCCGTTCTTGGGGGCGCCCGGGTTCTTACGCACGCGCGCTATCTGTGGCTGCTCTCCAGTTCCCAGCTTTTCCTGGACAATGCGAGCCAGAGGCGCCCGCAGATCCAGCCTATGCTCCAGGCCATAGCGGACGGCGAACAGACTGGAAGCGATCAAGCCCAGCACCGCGGTCAGATAAATCGCCTTGGACGCCCGGATCGGCACCGCGCGCCGCAGATCGAGTCCACCGGCGATGCCTTCGGCCTGCGCCCATTGCACGCGCAGGACTTCCGCGGGTGCGCCATAATCGCAAGCGGCGAAATAGAGCGCCGTCGATAGCGTATCCGCCAGCGCCATGGTGCGATCTACGCGCTGCGCCACCTGATACGGAGATGGAATGCGCCGCCATGTTGCGTAGGCGCCCACGGCGAGCGTAACCACGGGCAATACCAACAGCCACAGCCAACTCAGAATCTGGCTGCCGAGCAACAGAAGCAGAATCAGCGAAGCCAGCACCGCGCTGCACGAATACGCAGTCTGCCGCACCACCTCGTTAGCGAGGATACGGCGTCGGGCGCGTCGAACCGTTTCGAAGACCATGAGGCCCCGTCTCAATCCTTCTATTATCGGTCAAAATGACCAGGTCCGATAAGGGGAGTGCAGGCTAAACCGGCAATAGCATATGGCTTCCTCGCCGTCGAACCGATCATGCATGGACGAACTGCGATCAAAATCCTGAAAAGGAATACTAAACCAGCACCGGCTTCACCACGTTGCCCGTCACATCGGTAAGCCGGAAATGCCGCCCTTGAAACTGATAGGTCAGTTTGGTGTGATCGATACCCAGACAGTGCAGAATGGTGGCCTGCAGGTCGTGTATGTCTACGGGATCTTTGGTGATGTTATACCCGTAGTCGTCGGTTTCGCCCAGCGTAATCCCCGGCCGGACTCCCCCGCCCGCCATCCAGATCGTGAAGCAGCGCGGATGATGATCGCGTCCGTATTCGGTCGGAGTCAAACGCCCCTGGCAGTAAACCGTCCGCCCGAATTCCCCGCCCCAGATCACCAGAGTCTCGTCCAGCATGCCGCGGCTCTTCAGGTCGGTCACCAGTGCTGCCGCCGCCTGGTCGGTTTCTTTGCAGCGCTTGGGAAGGTCTTGTGGCAGCTTTCCATGATGATCCCAATCGCGATGAAAAAGCTGTATGAAACGCACGCCGCGCTCGGCCAGGCGCCGCGCCAGCAGGCAATTGGCAGCGAAGGTTCCTGGTTTGCGGGCGTCCTCTCCGTAGAGATCGAAGGTGCTGGCAGGCTCCTTCGACAGGTCTGTCAGCTCAGGCACCGAGGTCTGCATGCGGAACGCCATTTCGTACTGCGTAATGCGCGTCGAGATCTCCGGATCGGCGTATTCGTCGAGCCGTATGCGATTGAGCTTGGCCAGCGAATCCAGAAAGAAACGACGATCGCCGGCATCGAAGCCGGCTGGATTCGACAGGTACAGCACGGGATCGCCGACCGACCGGAACTTGACTCCCTGATACCGGCTCGGTAGAAAACCGCTACCCCACAAGCGGTCGTATAAAGGCTGTCCTCCGGTGCCGGAGCCGGGCGAGATCATCACCACAAACGCTGGCAGATCCTCGGTCTCGCTGCCGATCCCATAGGAAAGCCACGCGCCGATGCTGGGCCGTCCGGCAATCTGGGCGCCAGTCTGAAAGAAGGTCACCGCCGGGTCGTGATTGATGGCGTCGGTATTCAGCGACTTGATGAAGGTAAGCCCGTCGGAGATCTTGGCGGTGTACGGCAGCAGCTCGCTGACCCATGCGCCCGATTCGCCGTGCTGTGAAAACTGAAATTTCGAAGGCACGATGGGAAAGCTCGATTGCGTGGCCGACATGCCGGTCAGCCGCTGGCCCTTGCGTATCGAATCGGGCAGATCCTGGCCCTGAAAGTCCACCAGACGAGGCTTGTAATCGAACAACTCAAACTGTGACGGGCCACCCGATTGGAAGAGGTAAATCACGCGGCGCGCCTTCGGCGCAAAATGGGGAAGGCCCGGAAGCCCGCCAAACACTTTGTGCTGCGGAGTATCGGCGCGAAGCTCGGGGCCAAGCAATCCAGCCAGCGCGGCCAGACCGATACCCGTGGCATTCCGGCCGAAGAAATGCCGCCGCGTCATTTGCAGCGCGAGTTGCTGGTCGTCCATGTCACTCCCTTGTGATGGTCTCATCGAGATTCAGAATCAGGCTCGCGACCGCGGTATAGGCGGCCAGTTCGCCCGCATCCAATTGGGGCACGGGCGAATCGCCCTGCTGCAGAAACCTCTTCGCGGCGTTGGATTCGCCGGCATAGCGCGATTCGAAACGCCGCAATGTTTCGAGCACAATTTGCTTCTCGGCAGGCGCGACAGGACGCCCCAGCACCAGCCGGTAAAGATACTCGATGCGCTCTCCGGGATCCGCGCCGCCCTCCCGCATAAGCCGCTCTGCCAGTTTACGGGAGGCCTCCATAAACATGACGTCGTTCATCAGATCGAGTGCCTGCAGAGGCGTGTTGGTGCGGGTTTCGCGCACCGTGCACGTCTCCCGGCTGGGTGAATCGAAATTGATCATGAAAGGCGGCGCAACCGTGCGCTTCCAGAACGTGTACAAGCTCCGGCGATACAGTCCGTCGCCATGATCCGCCTCGTAGCCTTTGCCGCCGGCCAGTTCCTGCCACAAACCGGGCGGCTGATACGGTTTCACCGACGGTCCACCGACCTTCTCCACCAGCAAGCCCGACACCGCCAGCGCCTGATCGCGTATCATATCGGGCCCCAGGCGCAATCGCGGCCCGCGCGCCAGGAGACGGTTTTCCGGATCCTTCTGCAACAGCTCTGGAGTATCGATAGACGACTGCCGGTACGTCGCGCTGGTCACAATGGTGCGCTGCATGGCCTTCATGTTCCATCCGCTGTCCATGAACTCGACCGCCAGCCAATCGAGCAGGTCGGCTTGAACAGGCCACTCGCCCTGCGAGCCGAAGTCCTCGACCGTTTTCACCAGGCCAATTCCAAAATAGCTCTGCCAGAAACGATTCACCGTCACGCGCGCGGTCAGCGGATTGCCGCGGTCCACCAGCCATCGCGCCAGGCCCAGGCGGTTATTCGGCCACTCGGGGCGCATCGGCGGCAAAACCGCGGGAACGCCCGGCGTTACTTTCTCGCCGTGGTTATCGTAAGCGCCACGTTTGAGTACGAAGGTATCGCGCGGCTGCGGACTCTCCGCCATCACCATCACGGTCGGTATCGAATCGTAAAACTGTCCGCGCATTTTCTCGGCCGTGAGTAGCTCGGCCTGCGCGCGCCGTATTTCTTTGGGCGCGGCACGCTCCAGGAAGCAGAAGCGCAGCTTGTCCTGTTGCGCGTGTGTGCGCGATTCCGCCGGCATCGCAGCGATGTGGCCAATCGATTCGCGCAGCGGCACGGTGGCCGCCTGCTCCGCGGAAAGCGCCAGATTATAAACCCGCACATCGTCGATCCAGCCCTCATAATGCAATCCGCCGCCCGCCGCGATCCGGAACGGCGCTTTGAACTTCATCGGCCAATTCAGCTCATCGAACAGCACGTTGAGTTTCTGGGCCTGCCCGTTCACATAAATGCGCACGCCGGAGGCCTTGCGTTTGCCGTCATAGGTCACCAGCACGTGCTGCCACTCGTGCAGCTTGACGGGCTCGGCGGTTTCGACGCGCATGCCTATGTCGGTCGATCGAAATACCACGTGCAGCCGAATCTTGCCGTCCAGCAGGTAAACGCCGTGGCCTTGCCCCTCGAAGTAGTCCTCGTAGTGCGAAAGGATCACGCCTTTGGGCGAATCCGGCTTGATCCAGGCGGCGAAGGTAAACGGATCGGTGTATTCGAAATTGGCAATATCCGGGCCGAAATCGAGCGACCGCTTTCCGTCGAAGTGACCTTCTTCAGCGGGCAGTACCTTGCGGAAGACCAACCCTTCGGTAGTTGTCCAATCCGCCTGTTTGGAGTGGGACGCTTTGCGCTCCCACTTACTTTGAGCAACGGTTACGGCAGGCTGCAGCTCCTGCCAGCGCTGTTCTGCCGCGGCAACCTGGTCGTCCAATGCGTGTAGCTTTGCCTGTTGATCTTTGGTGGGCGCCTTAATATAAGGTTCTTCGTTGCCCCAGTTATAGACCAACCCTTTTTCGGGGACATTATTGAAATAGGCGAACAGGCTATAAAAGTCTTTCTGCTTGATCGGATCGTACTTGTGATCGTGGCAGCGGGCGCATCCCATCGTTAAACCGAGCCAGACGTTCGAAGTAGTCTCCGCGCGGTCGGCGACGTACTCCACGCGGAACTCTTCAGGCACGATTCCGCCCTCTGCATTCGTACGATGGTTGCGATGGAAACCGGTGGCGATGCGCTGATCGAGCGTGGGATTCGGAAGCAGGTCGCCGGCAAGCTGTTCGATGGTGAACTCGTCAAACGGCATGTTGCGGTTAAAGGCGTCGATCACCCAATCGCGCCAACGCCACATTTCGCGGTTGCCATCTGTCTGGTAGCCATTGGTGTCGGCGTAGCGTGCCACTTCCATCCAGCGGAAAGCCATACGCTCGGCGTAACGCGGCGAAGCGAGCAGGCGGTCCACCACCTTCTCGTACGCCTCGGGCGACGAGTCGTGAACGAAAGCCTCTACCTCAGGCGGGGTGGGCGGCAAACCTGTGAGGTCCAGGGAGACGCGGCGAATCAGCGTAAGGCGATCAGCTTCCGGGGAATGCTGCAACCCCTCTCGTTCCAGGTGGCTGAGCACGAAGTAATCGATCGGATTGCGCGGCCAGGTCTTTTCCCGCACCTCCGGCAGGGGCGGCCTCTTGGGCGGAATAAAGGACCAGTGTTTCTGCCACTCAGCGCCCTCCGCGATCCACCGCTTGATCAGGCCGATTTCGCGATCGCTTAACTTTGGCGACCCCGCGTAAGCCGGGGGCATGCGTGTGGCCGGATTATCGGAGCTAACACGCAAGTACATTTCGCTGTGCGCCGGATCGCCCGGCACAATGGCGAAGCGGCCCTTGCTCAACTCGATCCTGGCGCCGCTCTCCTGATCGAAACGCAATTTGGTCTTTCTGTTGCGAGCATCGGGACCGTGACACGTGAAGCACTTATCGGAAAGCACGGGGCGAATATCGCGATTGAACTCCACAGTGTCCGCCGCACAGAGCAGTGATGTACAAGCAAACGCGACAACGCAACCCTTTTTCATGCTGTAGAGACAATTTTATCGCGATTCGTGCGGTCTGGTCCTACGCGAGCTGGTTTTCGAGCTGAGCATCGGGGCGTACTTACTCGTACCGCAGCGCGTCGATAGGGTCCATACGGGCGGCCTTGATTGCCGGCAGCAATCCGGCGATCAGTCCGACAAATTCAAGCAGCAGCGTGGATGTCAGTACGGCAAAGCGGGAGATTTGCAGATGGATGTCGCCCACGCCGCTGGTATCCTTGAACAACGGCCCCAGCAGCGGCAGCGTTTGCAAAGTCGCAGTGACTGCATACCCGAACGCGACGCCGGCCAGCCCACCCACCGTGACGATCGCCATGGCTTCCAGCAGGAACTGGAACAGGATCGAGCGGCTGGTAGCGCCGATGGATTTCAGTACGCCGATTTCGCGCGTGCGTTGCGTTACAGAAACCAGCATGATGTTGGCTAGACCGACGCCGCCGATTGCCAGGGTGAGCGTCCCCACGAATCCCAGCAGGATGCGTAGCGCTATCCCCATGGTGTCCACCATACGCAGGAATTCATTGAAGACCAGAATCTGCACGGCGCGTTCGTCGTTGGGCGAGAAGTTGTGCACGCGCGCCAGGGTCTCGCGCACCTGCCGCACGGCCTCCGCGCGGAAGAGAGGATTGACAGGGCTCCAGACGATGTCGTCCGGATACTTGATATCGCGCAGCAGCGCGCCGGTGTCGTAGGGGATGAAGATACATTCGTTATCCGGCTCGTTGTAGTTGGAGATCTGCGTCTTGGTTTTGAGCAAACCGACCACGGTGAAGTGCAGTCCGTTGATGGTGATGTCTTCGCCTTGAGGCGGAATCTCGCCAAACATCTTCCTGGCGGCCTCGGCGCCCATCACCGCCACGCGCTGCTTCTCCGCCTCGTCCTCCGGACCGATCCAGCGGCCAGCGGCCAGGCCCTCGTTACGGATTCGGCCATAGACCGGATAGACGGCACGCACCGCGATCGATTGCGTCCGATAGCCACGCACCACGGTAGCCCCGTGTACCATCACTTCAGGCGAGATAGCCGCCGCCATGGGAACGGCGTCGCGAATGGCATCTACGTCGGTGCGCTCCATGCGGATCTTGCGGCCCGCCCGCTCGCCACCGGCCTGGGTCGAGGTCTGGCCGTCAAAGATCAGCACCAGGTCCTGGCCGACGGCCATGAACGCCTTGCGCAGCGCAAAATGAAAGCCGTCGCCATAGGAATACAGGATGACGAAACAGGCCACTCCCCAAGCCAGGCTGATGGTCGTGAGGATGCTACGCTGCCGGTTGAAACGCAGAGCCGCGCCAGCCTCGCTGAAGATCGATCTAACGGTCATGGCGCAGCGCCTCGACAGGAGTCAGCGACGCGGCGCGCCAGGCCGGGAACAGCGCCGAGGCGATGGCGACCACCGCCAGCGCTCCGAATGACCAGGCCGTGGTTGCGCCCTTCACCGGCAAGCCTCCGAACATGTCCGATTGCAGTGGCAGCGAATTCACAATGGACGCCAGCCCATAGGCGCCCAAGAAGCCCATCACGCCGCTCAGCCCCGCCAACAGCACGCCCTCGACCAGGAAGTCCATCATGATCCGTCGCCGTGTGGCCCCTATGGCCTTCCGCAGCCCGATCTCGCGAGTCCGTTCAGTCACTGAAACAAGCATGATGTTCAAGACTCCCACGCCGCCGAGCGTCAGCGTGATCACCGCGATGGCCCCCAGGAACAGAGTCATCGAGACGAAAATCTGGTCCACGAGCTCCGCGCTCTCCACCGTGTCCCAAATGTACACGGCGCCCGGATCATCAGGCTCGAACTGGTGATTGCGTGCCAGCACTCGCAACACTTGCCGGCGCGCCGCCTTCCATTCGTTCAGGGACGCGGGAACGTAGATGATATCGTTTACGATGCCGGGATGGAAGTTGTCGTCCTTAGGCGGCAGGTCGCGCACCATAGTGGAGTAGGGAATGTAGATCTTGTCGCTATCGAGGCCGTTGTAACTGCTATTTTGATTCTTGGACGGCATCAGGCCCACGATGCGAAAGGGCAGGCTATCCAGAAAAATCTGCGCGCCTGGCGCCGTCTGGCGATCGCCGAATAACTGCTTGCGGACGTTATTGCCCAGCACGGCCACGCGATCCGCGTTGGCGTCGTCGGCATCCACCAGAAAGCGCCCCTCTGCGATGGGGATGGTGCGAATCCTGGAATATAACGGTTCCACGCCGTTCACGGTGAACGATCCGCTGTTATACGGGCTCGAGACCTTCGCGCCGTTCTGCAGCTCACCGATTACCCGGCTCACCAGGTAACATTCCGTGCGGATATCGCGTATATCGTCGTAAGTGAATTGGACGCGGCGGCCCGCGCGCTGTCCGCCGGCCTGTTTTTCAGTACGGCCCGGGAACAGCAATACGATGCTCTCGCCGAGCTGCTTGGTATTGTTACGCTGGCCGAGTTTGAAGCCATCGCCCATGGCCACGATCAATACAATCGAGGCTACGCCCCAGGCAATGCCTGCCATGGTCAGAAAGCTGCGCAGCTTGTTACGCAGCAGACTCGAAATGACCTCCGCCAGCAGCTCGCGTGAGTAGTCCATAAGACGCCTAGGTGAGTCACTGCAGGATAACTTGCTGTCCTGCCGTCAGTCCCTTTGTAATTTGCGTCTTTGAGCCATTGCTGATGCCGGTGACCACGGCAACTTTGCGCCGGCCGGTCTCACTGGCTGGATCAGGTATCTCGATGGAGGTCGATTTGTCTTTGTTATATAAGATGGCGCCTTCAGGTACCGCAACTACGCTCTTGCGCTCTTCCAGGATGATCTCGGCATTGGCAGTCATCTCGGCGCGCAGCTTGCGCGACTCATTCGAGATAGATACGCGCACCTCGAAAGTAGTTACATTATCCTTCTCCATGCCCATCGGCGAGATCTTCGTGACTCTGCCCGAAAACTTCTCGTCCTTGAAAGACTCTACCTTGATCCGCGCGGGCTGGCCCAGATAGATCTTACCCACATCGCTCTCATCCACCTTACCCTTGACATAAACCTCCGAGAGATCGCCCAGGGTCATGATCAAGGTCGCCCCGGAGCCCATGGTCAGAATGGAGCTGACCGCGTCACCCACTTCGCGGTCGCGCGAGAGCACCACGCCCTCGATCGGCGAGACGATAGTGGTGTTGCGCAGATCTTCTTCCGACTGCGAGAGCGCCGCGCGCGCCTGTTCGATAGCCGCTTGCGCCTTGGCAATGGCTGCTTCCGCCACGCCCAGATTCACCACGGCGGATTTCTGGCGGTTCAAGGCCATCTCGTAATTCTTCTCCGCCTCGTCCACCACGGCGCGCGCACTTAACTGCTCCCGATACATTTCGCGGGCGCGTTCCATTTCGCGCTTGAGGAACGGAACATCCGGTCCGGCGGCATCTACTTTGTAGCGCTCGTTGTCCGCCACAGCGCTTTTCAGGTTGGCTTCCGCCAGACTGAGCGCGGCCTGAAACTGCCGCACCTGGGGCAGCACGTTGTTTTCGTCCAGCTTGCAGATCAGTTCGCCCTTATGCACCACGTCTCCTACATTGACCGGCAGATTCTGAACGATCCCGCTAGCCTTCGACTTGATCTCGACTTTGGTGACAGGCTCTATCTTACCGGTAGCAACTACGGAACGCGCCAGATCGATCTGTTCCGCCTTGACCAGCTTTTCCGGATCAATCTTAGGCGCGCTTCGGCCGATCGCCTTCACCGAAAAGAATGCAGCGCCACCCAGCAGAGGCACCAGTAGAAGAAGAATCCATTTCAATGAACGTTTCTTGCGAGAGCTTGGCATGGGCGTCCTGATAAAGAGCATACGAACGGGAGCCTCGAAGAGTTCCACTTTCAGCCCGCCGGTATAATAAAAGGCAGTGGAGAAGTTTTTCGTACAGAATTTCGGATGCCGCGCTACCCAGGCAGATGGCGCAGCCCTCGAATCCCTGCTTTCCGCCAAGGGTCTCGAAGCGGCGGCCGAGCGCAGCCAGGCCGGCCTCGTCGTGCTGAACACCTGCACGGTCACTTCCGCCGCGGATGACGACGTCCGGCAAACCGTGCGCCGCGTTCACCGCGAGAATCCGAGCGCCCGCATTCTGGTGACGGGTTGCTATGCGCAGCGCGCGCCGGAAGAGCTGGCCGCTTTGCCCGGCGTGGAATGGGTCGTTGGGAATTCTCACAAGACCGAGATTGCCGATCTGGTGAGCGCCGCGCCCTATCACGGCAACGTCTCCAACATCATGGTCGGCGATATCTTCGCCCAGCATGAATTCCTTTCGGCGCCCGTAGAGGATGCGGCCGGCGACCGCACCCGCCCCAACCTGAAGATCCAGGACGGGTGCAACAATCGCTGCTCGTTCTGCATTATTCCGTTCGTCCGGGGACGCAGCCGCAGCGCTCCTGCCGCACACGTGATCGAGCAGGTGCGCAGCCTGAGCAGGCGCTATCGCGAGGTGGTGTTGAGCGGTATCAACCTGGGCCGCTGGGGCCGCGAGCCGGGTAGCAGCATGCGCCTGGCCGGTCTGATCCGCCGCCTGCTGGATGAGACCGGAGTTGAGCGGCTACGATTGAGCTCAGTCGAGCCCATGGATTTCTCCGACGATCTGCTGGGCCTGATGGCCGCTTCGCCGCGTATCGCAAGACACGTACATGCGCCCCTACAGAGCGGCTCGGATCGCATCCTGCGCCGCATGCATCGCAAGTACCGTCCGCGCCACTATGCGGATCGCATTTTTCAGGCGCGCCGCCTGATGCCGGATTGCGCTGTAGGCGCCGACGTCATGGTGGGATTTCCCGGCGAAACAGAAGCTGATTTCGAAGAGAGCCGCCGCTTCATCGAGGACCTGCCGTTCACTTATTTGCACGTATTCTCTTATTCGGAACGTCCCGGCACGCCGGCCGCCGGGATGCCGGACGCGGTGCCGATGCCAGTCCGCAAAGAGCGCAATCGGATCCTGCGCGAACTGGCCGCGAGTAAGAATCTCGCCTTCCGCCGTGACATGCCGGGCCGGACTCTTTCCGTAGTTACGCTCAACGAATACGGCAAGGCCTTGAGCGGCAACTACCTTAAAGTGGATCTGGCGCGCGCCGCCGAGCCCAATCGGCTGATCGACGTAGAGATCGGCGGTGTCACAGAAAATGGTCTGCGCGAAGCGGCGCCGGCTCCGGCTTTGGCGATCCTGGGGTGAGCTACCGCCGCCTGCGTTCGAATTCCCAAGCTGTGGAAATGATGTCGCGCAGGTCCGTGTAGCGCGGCTCCCACTCGAGCGCGTGGCGCAACTTATCGGGGTTGGCAACCAGCGCCGGCGAATCGCCTTCGCGCCGCGCGCCGATGATGTACGGCACCTTTTGTCCGGTCGCCTCCTCGACTCCGCGAAGCATTTCCATTACTGAGTGGCCGCGGCCCGTCCCCACGTTGAACTGGTCCGATGGCGCGCCGGCCAGCAACGCCTCGACCGCCAGGATGTGCGCTGCAGCGAGATCATTTACGTGGATGTAGTCGCGTATACAGGTGCCGTCGGGCGTGTCGTAATCATCGCCGAAGACGGTCAGCGGTTTGCCGGTCACGGCCGCACGCAGCATTAGCGGAATCAGATGCGTCTCGGGATCGTGCTCCTCGCCCAGGCCGCCGGCCGGGTCCGCGCCCGATGCGTTGAAGTATCGCAGGCAAACGCTGCGCAGGCCATGTATGAGGTCAAACCATTTCAGCAACGTTTCCACCATCACCTTGGATTCGCCGTAGGGATTCACCGGCGCGATGGGAAAGCTTTCGAGAATCGGGGACGTCTGTGGAATGCCATACACCGCGGCCGTCGACGAGAACACCAGGTGCTTTACGCCGGCTCGCAGCATGGCCGTTAGCAGCGACAGCGACCCGGCGGTGTTGTTTGCAAAATACAGTTCGGGCGCCTGCATGGATTCGCCGACCGAGATATAAGCCGCGAAATGGATAACCGCATCATGCCCATCCAGCACTTCGGCGAGCCTGTCAGTCTGCTGCACCTGCAACTTGTGGAAGTCGGGCGTCTCCACATTGTGACGGTAGCCGCGCGAGAGATCGTCTACTACGGTGACCCGATAGCCGCGCTGTAACAGCAGACGCGCCGTATGCGCGCCAATGTATCCGGCACCGCCGGTGATCAGGATGCGTCGAGGATTCACGATCCGATTGTAGTAGGTTCGCCGGGGCCGCGACACTGCTGCTGCTGGCGCTTCGCGAGGAGTGAGACTCGCTTCAAAGTTTACAGATCGCAGCGTGGACCCGTCATAGCTCGGGCCTCAGAATCAACTACATGAAATTACGATTGGTCTGGCAGCAGGTTACCGCGTCACGAGACGCCAACGACTTTCCCCAGGTTCTGGCGGCGCTCGTTGCGAGGGTTCCGCCAGTTGACCTGCGGCGCGAACAGCGACTCATCGATCCGGTCCCGGTATTCGACCGCAATGTTCATCAGCGAATCCAATAGCGATTCAGAGAGCAGATGCGGTTGCAAGCCGAGATCAATCAGCTTGGAGTGCCGGGCGTTGTAATAATGTTCCTCGGCCTCCACGCGCGGTCCGGGAAGATGATCGATTTCCACCTTGATACCCATCTTCTTCCCGGCCGTCTTCACCATGCGAGCCATTTCCATCACGGAAAACTGCTCGGTAAACTGATTGAACACGCGGCATTCTCCGGGGCCGGCGGGAGTCAGGCAGGCCAGCTCGACACAGCGCACGGTGTCCCGAATATCGAGCAGGCCGCGCGTCTGTCCGCCTTTTCCGTAGACCGTCAGAGGATACCCCACCGCCGCCTGCACGCAGAAGCGGTTGAGCACCGTTCCAAAGACTTCATCGTAATCGAAACGATTGACCAGCCCTTCGTGCATGGCGGTCTGATCGGTTACTGTTCCGTAGACCACACCCTGATTGAGATCTGTCGCGCGTAACCCCCAGATCCTGCATGCGAACATGATGTTGGCGCTATCGTGCACCTTGGAAAGATGATAGAAGGAGCCGGGCTGCTTGGGAAACGGCAGCGTGTCTTTACGGCCATTGTGTTCGATGGTGATGTAGCCCTCTTCAATATCGATATTGGGAGTGCCGTACTCTCCCATGGTGCCAAGCTTCACCAAATGGCAGTCGGGCTGGTATTCGCGCAGAGCAAATAGCAGGTTCAGCGTCCCGACCACGTTGTTGACCTGTGTGAAAACCGCATGCTTGCGGTCGATCATGGAGTAGGGCGCCGCGCGCTGTTCCGCGAAATGGACTACTGATTCAGGCTCGCAGGCCTGGATCGCCGCGGAGAGGAAATCGTAGTCGGTCACATCGCCGACAAACAAGTCGATGGTCTGCCCCGTGAGCTCGCGCCAGACCCCCAGCCGGTCTGCCAGCGGCCGTATCGGCGTGAGAGTTTGTACTCCCAATTCATGGTCCCATTGGCGGCGCGTGAAGTTATCCACAATGGAAACCTGGTGGCCTTTGCTCGACAAGTACAGTGCCGTAGCCCAGCCGCAGTATCCGTCCCCCCCCAGTACGACGATCCGCATGTCCTTTGATTCGCTCCCGATCAGGTGCTACCTGAGTGTGACCGCTTCATAGTAGCAAGCCAGTGGCAGGGCCTGCTACTCATAACGCAGCGCCTCTGTGGGGTCTAGCCTGGAAGCGCGGTTGGCCGGCAGCATCCCGAAGATCAGCCCCACCGCCATCGAAACGCCGAAGGCAACCGCAATAGCGGTGGTAGAGATGGGGATCTGCACCTTATCGACGAAGAACTGGACGCTGAGCGGAATCGACACCCCCACCAGAATTCCGATGATTCCGCCCGACAGGCTGACCAGCACGGCCTCCGTCAGGAACTGGATCAGAATTTCCTTGCGTGACGCCCCCACTGCCATACGCAGGCCGATCTCACGCGTGCGCTCAGTCACTGTAACCAGCATGATGTTCATGATGCCTATTCCGGAGATCACCAGCGCGATCGCTGAGACCAGCACCAGCACCAGGCTCAAAATCAGCGCGATGCTGTTGAACGCGGTCAGAATGGCGGTCAGGTTCTGCACGGTGTAGACCGCCCCTTGCCGGTGCCGCGCCTCGATAATCTGCCGTACAGCCAGGGTGACCGCATCCACCTCCCCGGCGGAACGTCCCTCGACATACATCGGATCGATGCGTTCGATGGGGGTGAAATCGCGCAATACGGTTATGGGGATAAGAATGGTCTCACGCGACACCTCGGTCAGGCCGAAGCTCTCGACCCGCTCCTTAAACGTGCCGATCACGGTGAACTGCAATCCGTGTACCTTAATGATCTGTCCCAGGCCGCCGTCGCGCGTGCCGTACAGCCGCTCCGCCAGCTTGTCCGTCAATAAGGCCACGTGCTCGCGCAGAGTTCCGTCGCTGGCATCCAGGAATCGGCCGGAAGTGACCACCAGGTTGCGGACCGTCTTATAGTCCTGATCGGAGCCCAGCACCTTCACGTCGCGCTCCTTGCCAGCCACCAGGATGCGGTCGTAGTCGGTCATGACGCCGGTGGCCGCGACGATGCGTCCTGCCAGCAGTTCCCGCACCGCGTCCACATCGGCCATCTTGATAAAATCGGCGTCGGCCTGAGTGGCGCTCTGATTTCCAACCTCGTAATAGGCGGAGATCATATTGGACCCGAGGCCCTCGATTTGTTCAAGGATATAATCGCGGCTGGTCAGGGAAATGGTGACCACCAGGATCACCGAAGAGGTCCCGATGACCATGCCGAGGCCGGTCAGCAGCGACCGGACTGGGTTGGCCCTCAACGCTTTGATGCTGAAATCGAGGGCTTCGCCCAGAAACATGGGCTAGCCGCCGGACGCTTTCTTGAGGAGTTTTTCAGCGTCGGCGCGGGGCGGATCGTCGGGAGTCAACTCGGCCTGCAGATATTGCCTCAATAACTGCCGCGCGGTATCGAGATTGCGGCCCTGTTGGATATACGTGTCGGCTCGCGCATAGATCACCCTGGGGTTGTTGGGCGCGATCCTCTCGGCGTTCCGGAAACTCTGTTCGCTTTCCTGATAGCGGCCCTGCTTAGCCAGGAATTTGGCCAGTTCGACCAGCTTGCCCACTTGCAGTGGCGCCATTTGGGCGGCGCGCTGCAAATGTTCCTCGGCCGTGTGGAATTCTTTCTTCTTTTCAGCCAGCCGCGCCTGTGCCCAGTGCCCTTCCACGGGGTCGACTTCACCGATTTGCTGCGCCGCAGCGATGGCTTTCTCCAGGCCGCCGCCCATGAAACCCGGGGCTTCCAGGTAATACTCGAAAAGGTCGCTGAGCGCATCCATACTGCGCGAGTTGAGCCGGACCGCCTTCTCGAAGTTCTGCCGAGCCTTGGAAGCGTTCGGCATCGCCGTGAACGGGCTGGATGTTTCCGCCCGCCGGCCATACGCCCGGCCCAACCACAGCGCGTAATCGGAGTTATCCGGCTCGGCGGCCATGGCTTTTTCCAGGGACTCCGTGGCCTTCTTATATTCGCCCTGCATGTACAGGTTCCGGCCGATCAGGGCGTAGACCGCCCCGTCCTTGGGTTGGATCGCGGCGAGTACTTGCAGCGATCCGGAATAATCTGTGTAGCGATATAGTTTGCGAGCGTGCTCGAGTTCAGCAGAGGATTCCGCCAGCAGAGGGAAGACGCACAATAAGGCGGCGGTGAAAAACCGGATTCGACGCGGTCGGGAGATGGCACCCATTGTGTATCTTTTTACATAGATGCTACGGAGTCCGCTCGGGTTGCAGCTTGCCTGTCGCAAGACTTTCGCCTTTTCTACGCCTGCTCTCCGACTCCATCATGCCGAATACCCCCGCCAGACAAACTCTCGCTATCCAGAACGCCAGCGGAAACGTCATGGCAGGCAACACGACCAAGACTATCCAGTTCAATTCGTTCATCGAACCTCTCCCGTCATGTGCTCCGCCCGCAACTCCACCGTGTCGCCCACTGCGATCAGCTCGAACAATTCTTCTACGTCGACATTTCGCAAACGGATGCACCCGTGCGATGCACGCCGTCCGATGGAGCGGGGATTACTGGTCCCATGTATGCCGTACCCTTTGATGCTGAGACCGATCCAGCGGGTGCCGAGCGGGTTTCTCTGGCCGGGAGGAACCACCTTGCCCGGCTGATACCAGGCCGGCCGCGTCACTCGCTCGACCACGGTGAAGCTCCCCGAGGGGCTGGGTGTGGCAGCCGTACCCACGGCCACCGGATAGATCTTGACTATGTGGTCGCCTTCGAGCAGCGCCAGTTTGCAGTCTGGCAGGCTCACCAAAATACGCCGCGCCATGGGTTGCGCTTCCTGCGCCAGCGCTTCGGCCGCCGCTGCGAATAGCACCGCCAGCGTTTGCAGGCATTTGGATTTCCGCATGGTAATCATCGAGGTGCCCCTTCGTTGCCCGCGCACGGGGGGCCTTTGGTGTAAGCGTCAGTGCAGAACGGCGGGCATCCCATGGCGCACAAGACTTTGCCCGGCGGCGCGATAAACGCGGAGCCATCGCGATCGATGTCGTACAGTGACGCCATAACCACGTAGTGTTTACCGAGCAGAGGCGTAGTGGGCTGCCGCAATTGATCAAAGCGGCGCTCCTTATATGCGACGAGATCGTAAACGCCGTTTTTCTCCAGGTCGATGAAGCGATAGTCAGTTTCGTTACGTTTGGCCTGCAATTCGTCAGGCTGGGCCAGGGCCGCGTACGCTATCGCCGTTAGCAGCCCAACTATTTTCATGAATCGCCACAACATGCCCGTGAGATTGCAGTGCACGGTCCAGAAACTATGTGGTTGATTTCAGGTGCGTTCAAAAGGGAGCCCGCCGGGGAACGTGTATCCCCGGACACAACGCGGGCGGCGGCCCCACGCTAAAATAAAAGCCTGTTGCCGGTCGCACCCTAGCCAAGAATGGAGAACAAAGAGATAGCGCGGCTGCTTTGGGAGACGGCCGATCTGATGGAGATTGCTGGCGAAGACTCCTTCCGCATACGCAGCTATCGCAACGGCGCGACCGCCATCGAGGGCTATCCGGAGCGGATCGCGGACATCCTCAGGAATCCCGAGCGCAAAGTCACCGATATCTCCGGCATCGGCAAAGGTCTGGCCCTGGTGGTGGAGGAACTGGTGACGCGCAGCTCCTGCGAGCGCCGCGATCTATTGCTGCAAAAGTTCCCTCCCGGCGCGCTCGAGTTTCTCAAGATCCAGGGCCTCGGTCCGAAAAGCATCGCCCTGCTGTTCGAGCACTATGCTGTCGGCACCATCGACGAACTCGAGCGGCTGTGCGTCGAGCAAAAGCTGCGCCTGCTGCCGCGCATGGGAGCCAAGTTAGAAGAAAAGGTCCTGAAGTCCATCGCGCAGTACCGCCAGCGCACCGGCCGCTACCTGCTCAGTTATGCCGAGGACATGGCCGGAGAGCTGACCGCTTACCTTGGCGAGACGCCCGGCATCGAGCAAATTACGCCTGCAGGAAGCTTGCGGCGCGGACGCGAAACCGTGGGCGATCTCGACCTGCTGGTCACGGGCCCCGCGGTAACCGAAGTGTTGGACAGGTTCGTGCGCTTCCCGCGGGTCGAGGAGGTGCTCGTGCGCGGCGAGAATAAGGCTAGCGCCAAAGTGGGCCGCGAGGGCCTGCAGGTGGACGTGCGCGCGCTGCCACGCGAAAGCTTCGGAGCCGCCCTGCAATACTTCACCGGAAGCAAGGACCATAACGTGGCCCTGCGCACGCGCGCGGTCAAGATGGGTTTCAAGCTCAGCGAATACGGTCTGTATCGCAGTGCCGACGAAACCCGGGTGGCCGGCGAGACTGAAGCGGAGGTCTATGAAACCCTGGGACTGCGCCTGATTCCGCCGGAGCTGCGCGAAAACCTGGGCGAGATCGAGCGCGCCGCCGAAGATCGCCTTCCCGAGTTGGTGGAGATGCGGAACATCCGCGGGGACCTCCACATGCACACTACCGAAACCGATGGCCGTGCATCATTGGAGGAAATGGCCGCGGCGGCCAGTGAGCGCGGCTACGAATACATCGCCATCACAGATCATTCGAAGTCGCTCGCCATGACCAACGGACTCGATGAGGCCCGCGCCGTCGCCTTTGCGGCCCACGTGCGCGAGCGGAACCGCGATGGCCTTGGGCTGCGCATCTTCTCCGGTTTGGAGTGCGACATCCTGAAAGACGGCGCCATGGACCTCGCCAATGACGCGCTGGCGGAGCTCGATATCGTGATCGGCAGCGTACACAGTCACATGAATATGGAAGCGGCGGAGATGACCGACCGGCTGTTGCGCGCGCTCGAATGCCCCTCTCTACGGGCGCTGGGCCATCCCACGGGACGAATGCTGCTGCACCGCGACTCCTATCCATTCGATTTCGAACGCGTGGTGGGAGAAGCGGTGCGCCGCGGCGTCTGGCTCGAAATCAACGCGAGCCCGGAGCGCCTGGATTTGGGCGCGCACCTGATCCGGACAGCCAGGGCCCGCGGTGCGAAGTTCATCATTTCCACCGACGCGCATCATCCCAGGCATCTGCGCAGCATGCGCTACGGCGTGATCACCGCGCGCCGCGGCTGGCTGGCTCCGGCCGATGTCATGAACACTCTGCCGGCCGAATCCTTGGCCGCGGCCCTTCGCCGGAACTGATTATGAAAATCGTCTCCACGCGTGAAGTATATAAGTGCAGTCTCTTCCGGGTAACCGAGGAGGAGGCTACCGACCCTGGCGGTTTCGAGATTAAAAGATCCATCGTGCGGCACGCGGGGTCGGCCGTGATGATGGCGGTCGACGAGAAGAGTCGCATCCTGCTGGTGCGTCAATTCCGGCTGCCCACCGCGAGGTATCTGTGGGAGCTGCCGGCGGGCCGCCTGGATGAGGGCGAGAATCCGCTACAAGCCGCGCGCCGCGAGTTGCGCGAAGAGACTGGCTATCGCGCGCGATCCTGGAAGCGGCTGGCGAGTTTCTGGCCGAGCCCTGGATATGTGGGCGAAAAAATGACCATTTTCCTGGCCACCGAACTCACCGCCGGCGAGCCGGAGCCGATGGAAGATGAACGCATCGAATGCCGCTGGTTTGGCCGCAAAGAACTCGATGAGATGATTCGTGACGGTAAAGTCGAAGACGGGAAAACCATCATCGGGTTTCTGAGCTGGATGCGCTACGCCAAGTAGGAGCGAAAAGACCTTGCCAACACACGCGACAGGAACCTTCGAGGTAAAGCTGGACTCTCAGGGTGTCGACACAGCCGAAGGCTCCTCCCTCGGCAGGATGCTGATCGACAAACAGTTCCACGGAGATCTGGAAGCTACCTCCAAGGGACAAATGCTGACCGCTCTCGGCAACGTTAAAACCTCGGCTGGCTATGTTGCGATCGAGCGGGTGACCGGAACGCTACACGGCCGCAGCGGCAGTTTCGTATTGCAGCACAACGGTATCATGACCAGCGGCTCGCAACAACTGACCATCGCCGTGGTGCCGGACTCTGGTTCGGGCGAGCTCGTTGGTCTGAGCGGCCGGATGTCGATCAGGATCGCCGACAAAAATCATTATTACGACTTAGAGTACACGCTCCCGGCTCTATGAACGATTCGAGCAGGCGCCTGTTGCCGTGGCTGGTGGCAGTCGCGTTTTTCATGGAGTCGCTCGATACCACGATTCTGAATACGGCCGTGCCTGCCATCGCGCAGGCGCTCAAGGTAGCACCCTTGAGCATGAAGTCAGTGCTGGCCAGCTACACGCTCAGTCTGGCGGTTTTCATCCCGATCAGCGGCTGGATGGCGGATCGCTTCGGAACGCGCCGGGTGTTCGCGTCTGCCATCGGACTCTTTACTCTGGGCTCGTTTTTCTGCGGTATATCGAGTAACATTCATCTGCTGGTAGCCTGCCGTATCCTGCAGGGTTGTGGCGGAGCCATGATGGTGCCGGTGGGAAGGCTCACCCTGGTACGTACGTTTCCCAAGTCCGAACTTATCCGCGCGATGAGCTTTGTCGCTATCCCCGCGCTGATCGGTCCCATGCTCGGACCGATCGCCGGCGGATTGATCGTCGCATACTTTCATTGGAGAGTCATCTTTTTCGTCAACCTTCCGATCGGGCTCGCCGGCCTCTACATGGTCTATCTGCACTTGCCGGACTACCGTGAAGAGCGCACCAATCCGCTCGACATTGTCGGACTGATCCTGTTCGGCTCCGGCGTCGCGCTGTTATCGTATGTGCTGGAGATATTCGGCGAACACACCCTGAGCGCGCGCGAAATCCTGGGTTTATTGGCGATCTCCCTAATGCTCCTCGCAGGCTACGGCCTGCATTCAGCGCGGACCCCATTTCCATTGCTGAACCTGGCGCTATTCCGCATTCGCACGTTTCGCGCCTCGGTGAGCGGCAGTTTTTTCACCCGGCTTGGCATCGGCGGAATCCCATTCCTGTTTCCGCTTCTCTATCAGGTGGGCCTCGGGTTCACTCCCATCGAATCGGGGCTGCTCATGATGCCGCAGGCGATCGCCGCCATGAGCCTGAAGATGACCATGCCGCGGATCCTGGCGCGCTTCGGCTATCGCGCCGTCCTGGTTTCGAACACCGTGATCATCGGGCTTCTCATCGCCCTGTTTGCGACCATAGGAGTCTCGACGCCGCTCTGGCTCGTCGTTGCGGAAGCATTCTGCTATGGGTTTTTTACTTCGCTGCAGTATACCAGTATGAATACGCTGGTCTTTGCCGATATCACCGAGGCAGAGACCAGCGGCGCAAGTTCCATCGCCAGCACCATGCAACAGATGTCGATCAGTTTTGGCGTCGCCACAGCTTCGCTGGCCACGGCATTTTTCATTCCCGATCGCTTTCGCTCGAACCCGCCGGAAATGATTCACGGCATCCACCATGCGTTTCTGGTCCTGGGGGTGTTCACCATCCTGTCTATCATCGTTTTCCGCGGCTTGAAGAGCGGCGATGGTGATAATGTGAGCCAGCAGAAAATTCTGCATCACGCGGAATGACGACCAATCGCATCCGCCTGCGGTAGCATAAAAGAGAGGCGACAAAATGTTCACGTGGATCTGTCCGACCTGCGGGCGCGAGGTGCCACCAGCTTACGACGCATGCCCGGACTGCGCGGCCAGGGAAAAGTCCGGCCAAGCGCCGGCTGGGAGTACGGCTGCGCCTTCCGCGCCGCCACCCACGGCTCCGGCAGCGTATCCGCCGCAGGCGCCCTACGCGCCTCCCACAGCCAGCCTTCCCGCAGTGGCTCCTCCGCCGGCATATTATGCCGTTGCGCCGCAGCGGGCCGCCTTGCCAACCTGGTTGCTCACGATCCTGTTCGCGCTCGCTTTCATCGGTCTGGGCGCGGGCGTGTATTGGCTGGTGCAATACTTTCGCGGCGGCAGTCAGGCAGCCGCATCGGCGCCGGTCGAGACTGTGCCGGTCAAGGGACAGGCTAAACAGCATCCGCTTCAGAAATACGTCGAGGTCACCGGCATTCGCTTCATGCAATCGCCCAACAAAACCACGGAGGCGCGCTTCCTGGTGGTCAATCATTCCGGAGCTGAAATTGCCGACCTCGCCGGCACGGTGAATATCTGGGGCCGCACTGCGAAATCCGAAGAGGAGGCGGCGGGCAACTTCAACTTCAAGGTTCCCGCACTGGGTCCCTATGAGTCCAAAGAGGTGACCGCAACGGTGATCACCAAGCTCAAAGTGTACGAGCTGCCGGACTGGCAGAACGTCTCGCCCGAAGTGCAGATCACATCCCCATAGCCCTTGCCCTCCCGACCCAAGCGCCCGAAAACCGCCGCGGAGCGCCGCGCGCGCGTGGATCTCATCCTGCGCGGCCTCAACGAAATGTACCCGGATGCCACCTGCGCTCTGGAACACCGCGATGCCTGGCAACTGCTGGTGGCCACCATCCTTTCCGCGCAATGCACCGATAAACGGGTGAATCTGGTTACGCCGGGCTTGTTCGCCAAGTATCCTACGCCGCGCGATTTTGCGGCTGTGCGTCCGGAGGTGCTGGCCCATGATATTCGGAGCACAGGGTTCTTCAATAATAAGGCGAAGTCGATTGTGGGCGCCGCGAAGAGGGTGGTTCAGGAGTTCGGGGGTAAGGTTCCGAGAACCATGGAAGAGATGCTTACCATCCCGGGGGCGGCGCGCAAGACCTCCAATGTGGTGCTCGGTACAGCCTATGGCGTGGCCGCCGGGGTAGTAGTCGATACGCACGTGCAGCGCGTATCGCGCCGCCTGGATCTCACCAAGAACACCGACCCGGGCAAGATCGAGCAGGATCTGATGAAAGTTATTCCCGAGGATCGCTGGATTCTTTTTTCGCACCAGATCATCCATCACGGCCGGGCACTCTGTCAGGCCCGCAAACCCAGATGCGGCGAGTGCCTGCTCGATCCGGTCTGTTACGCGAAAGACAAGACCACCTATATCGGGAGCTAGAACACGCCGCAGATTTTTCTTGCCCTTCCCGTCAATTCTTAGGACACTGGGACTTGGAGGAACCAGGTGGAGAGAAACGCGAGGAAGAGCTCCCTCGTCATGGAGCCGGCCGAGCGCTGGACCGCGCAGCACGCCAGTGATCTGTATGACGTCGCCAGCTGGGGGAAAGGCTACTTTTCGGTAGATGGCAGCGGCCACTTGCGAGTGCATCCCGGTAAAGACCCGCAGCGGTCAATCGATTTGAAACAATTGGTGGATACCTTGGTGCTGCGAGGCATTTCACTGCCGGTGCTGGTTCGCTTCGCGGGAATTCTGCAGCATCGCCTGGGCGAGTTGCACAGCGCCTTTGCCACCGCCATAGCCGAACATCATTACCAGGGCCAATATTGTTGCGTTTATCCCATCAAGGTGAATCAGCAGCGGCAGGTAGTCGAAGAGGTTTTAGAATTCGGCCGTCCGCTGGGATTTGGGTTGGAGGCCGGATCGAAACCGGAGTTGATGGCCGTCATGGCCATGGCGGATAACGAGACGCCCATCATCTGCAACGGCTTCAAGGACGACGAATACATCGAGATAGCCATGCTTGCCCAGAAACTCGGGCGGCGTATTATCCCGGTGGTCGAAAAGTACACAGAGTTGCATCTGATCTTGAAACACTCTGCGCGCGTAGGGGTGAGGCCGGTGATAGGGCTGCGCGTCAAACTAGCCAGCCGCGGTTCCGGACGTTGGCGTTCGTCGGGCGGGTACCGCTCCAAATTCGGGCTTTCGGTGAGCGAGGGAATGCGCGCGCTGCAAGAGCTGAAGGACGCGGGCATGGCGGATTGCCTGAAACTTCTGCACTTTCACCTTGGCAGCCAGATCACCAATATCCGGCAGATCAAAGGCGCGGTGAACGAAGCCGTCCGGATCTATGTGGAGCTGGCGCGCGCTGGCGCCGGGTTAAGCTACCTCGACGTGGGAGGCGGCTTGGGAATCGATTACGACGGCTCCCAGACGGACTTTGAATCGAGCGTCAATTATACGCTGCAGGAGTACGCCAACGACATCGTGTATCACATACAAAGCGTGTGCGATGAGGTGGGAGTGGCGCATCCGAACATCGTAACGGAGAGCGGACGGGCTATCGCCGCATACCACAGCGTGCTGGTCTTCAACGTTCTGGGTGTGTCGGGCATGGGCGAATCGGACGCGCCGCTGGAAGTATCGGCCGATGCCGAGCAACCGCTGATCGACCTGCAGGAGACCAACCGTTCGCTCACATCCAAGAACCTGCTCGAAAGCTATCACGATGCACAGCAGGCGCTCGACCAGGCGCTGAATCTGTTCAGCCTGGGCTATCTGTCTTTGGAACAGCGCTGCCAGGCCGAGAACCTGTATTGGTCAATCAGCCGGCGTATACAGAGCCTGGCGCAAAACCTGGACTACTTCCCGGAAGAGCTCGAAGGGCTGGAAGCCATGCTCTCGGACACCTATTTCTGCAATTTTTCCCTGTTTCAGAGCATGCCGGATAGCTGGGCCATCAAGCAGTTGTTCCCGTTGATGCCCATACACCGCCTGGATGAAGAGCCCACCCGCCACGCCGTGCTGGCTGACATCACTTGCGATTCCGACGGCAAAGTGGACCAGTTCATCGACCGGCGCGACGTAAAGCGTACCCTGGCGCTGCACCAGTTCAATGGCGGGGAATACTATCTGGGCGCGTTTCTGGTGGGAGCTTACCAGGAGATCCTGGGAGACCTGCACAATCTTTTCGGCGACACCAACACGGTGCACGTGCGGCTGAGCGAAACCGGCGAGACCATTCTGGATTCGGTGATCAAAGGCGACACCGTCCGGGAGGTGCTCAACTACGTGCAGTTTTCGCTCGACGCGCTGGTGAGCCGGTTGCGCCGGGACGTCGAAGTGGCGCTGCGGGAAGGGCGGCTGGGATATGAAGAATCCGGTCTGCTGCTGAAGTTCTACGAAGAGGGACTGCACGGGTACACATACTTGGAAGACGTGCACGAGCGGTAGGCGCTGCCGAAATGCATCCGAAGACCGAGGGAATTCTGGAATCCTCCCTGTATGTGGACGATGTGGCCCGGTCTGCCCATTTTTACGGGAAAATCTTCGGGTTTAAGGTCATCAGCGATTTCGGCGGGCGCGGCTGTGCGATGGAGGCCGGTGAACGCCAGGTATTGCTGCTCTTCAAGAAAGGCGGCTCCCAGACAATCCCATCGCCGCACGATGGCAATGGCGAGCTTCATCTTGCATTCGCTATTTCTGACGTCGAGCTGGCGGGTTGGGAAGGGTGGCTGGCGCAGAACGGAATCGCTGTGGTAGAGAAGCGCACGTGGGAGCGGGGCGGACAGAGCGTGTATTTCCGGGATCCGGACCGCCATCTGCTGGAGATCGCTACACCGGGCGTCTGGTCGATTTATTGATGCCGCTGGAATGTGGGTTCGGTCATGATTGCGAGACAGGATCAGTTCCGGTGGAGGCTGGAGCACATCAAGGTCATAGCGAATGAGATGCTACTTCGACGGGAGCAGCGCGAACGGGCCGGAGGTCATCGCTGGCTGACTTTGGCTTGGCCGATTGACGGGCATCGCGATCATCGCGCCATTTCCATCGCCCGACCGCTTCTATGCCCTGCAGAGCCAGGTGACACGCTTCCGCGGCCAGGAAAGCGGCCATGCGCACGCCGAAGGCTACATACGGCACGCACAGAGTCCGGGCAACCTGCTGCCGTAGCGTCCAAAGGTGTAAACTGAAGCTCAGCCCGCTAACCGATATGTCTCTCGACCGAAGATCATTCCTGAACCAAAGCGCCGCGGCACTGGCCGGCACGGCTCTGTCGTATGGCCGTATCCTGGGGGCCAACGATCGCATCGCGCTGGGCCACATCGGCGTCGGCTCGCGCGGCACGGAGCTGGCCTGGATCGCCTCGCGGCTGAAAGACACGAAGAACTGCGAGATGACCGCGGTCTGCGATCTTTGGAAGGTCAATCGCGAGCGCGCCGTAGAAAAAGCTACTGCGGCGTATGGCCGCGCGCCCCGATCGTTCCAGTATGCCGAAGAGCTGCTGGCGCTCAAAGATGTCGACGCGGTTTTGATCTCGACTCCGGAACACGCGCATTCCCCCATGCTGAAGCTGACCGCCGAAGCCGGTAAAGACGCCTACTGCGAAAAGCCCATGGGGAATGTGCTCGAAGAGGTGAAGGCCGCCCGTGACGCGGTGCTCGCCCGCCGTCTGATCGTTCAGGTCGGTACGCAGCATCGCAGTGAACCTTATCAGATCGCCACGCGCGACCTGATCCGCACCGACGCGCTTGGCCAGGTCACCAAATACGAGATCGTTTGGAACTATCATGGTCCCCGCTGGCGCGGGCGTCCCGAGGTCAAGAAGCTGCGCGAGGAAGATACGGACTGGCGCCGCTGGCTCCTTACCAAGCCTTATCGCCCGTTCGATCCGCAACTATACTTCGAGTTCCGGCTCTATAAAGACTTTTCGGCCGGCATCGCCGACCAGTGGATGAGTCACGGCATCGATCTCGCGCACTTCTTCCTGGACGATAATTATCCCCGCTCGGTGATGGCTCACGGAGGCATCTTCGCGTGGCCCGACGGACGCGAGAATCCGGACACTTTCCAGGCGCTGCTCGAATACCCCAAGGGATTTCTGGTCAGCTACTCGACCAGCTTCGGCAACGATTCCGACAGCTTCACGCGCATCATGGGTAAGAAAGCCACGCTGATCAATATCGGCGGCGAGGGCAGCCAGCGCTGGAAGCTGGTCGAGGAGAAAGGCAACCACGAGGACAATCCCATGGTGCAGCGGGCGGAGAAATATGTCACTCTGCCGGGCGACAGCAAGATGGGGCCGCCTTACATCTCCGATAACGACCTGTCTCACATGACTAACTGGCTTGAATGCCTGCGCAGCCGCCGGCAGCCGAATGCCACCGTCCAGAACGGCTTCGCGCATTCGGTAGCCGTGATCATGGCCGCGCGCGCTTACCGCGAAGGGCGCAAGTTATATTGGGATCCGGCTACGGAGACGATCGTCGATCACGCTCCGGCAGCCTGACCGGGAATTACGCGCCCCAGCAATTCTTCGAGCAGCGCGGTCTCCGGATAGGGATGGCCCCGGTAGTGCCGGAAGCCTTCGGCGAAAGCGACACCGGCGCGGTGCCCCATCTCCCTGGCCCAGCGCTCCATGCTCAGCAGGTAATCATCCATGCCATGCTGCCGGCGCAGCCATTCGCGCTGACTGGCGTGCTCGGCGAGCATGGCGCGTTTGATCTCGAAGGTCGCCGCGATATCCACGTAAAAGTCCGCCGCCACGGGCCGATTCTCGCGGTCCACGCCGCCGAGCGGGCTCATGAAGTAGAGGTGTGGAATCGCCGGAAGAACCGGCGCCGGCGATGGCGCGCGCGTAGCATAGTTGGGAGCCGAGACGCCGAAGCAGGCGTCCCGAACCAGGCTGCTGGTGGCCTCATGATCGCACATGTAATCCACGGGCGCGGCGGTCAGCACGATGTCCGGACGCGCCTGGCGCAGCACCTCGGTGACGCGGCGCCGGGAGCCATCGTCGTTGAAGATGGCTAAGTCGCGGAACTCGGCGCACCGGTATTCCGCTCCGATATGGCCGGCGGCCTGATTGGCTTCCCTTCGTCGAATTGCGGCAATCTCTTCGGGCGCGTGTTCGGCAGACCCGCAATCGCCCGGGGTCATGCTGACGATCACGACCCTGTGCCCGGCCGCCGATAGTTGCGCCAGTGTGCCGCCTGCCAGGATCTCGACATCGTCGGGGTGAGCGTGCACCGCAAGGATGGTTTTCCGGGTACTCATAAGACCAGTCTAACTCTCATGATTACAATTTGATACAGACAAATTGGGTTCCCTTCGTAATTTCCATTGACATAGGCTCAAAGCTATGTTAACCATGGTTAAGCTGCGGTTTGATACCATGATTACAGAAGGCTCGCCAGACGCGCGTTCCTTGGCCGATGTCCACTCTACCGTAGGAACGTCCCAGATGTCTTTCTGGCGGCGTCTGTTCGCCTTCGCCGGCCCAGCATACCTGGTCAGCGTTGGCTACATGGACCCAGGCAACTGGGCCACCGATCTCGAAGGCGGCGCGCGCTTCGGCTACAGCCTGCTGTGGGTCTTGCTGCTCTCCAATCTGCTGGCTATCCTGCTGCAGACACTGTCGGCGCGCCTGGGGATCGCCTCCGGCCGCGATCTGGCGCAAGCCTGCCGCGAGACGTATCCGCGGCCCGTCACGATTTCCCTGTGGGTGCTTTGCGAAATCGCCATCGCCGCCTGCGATCTGGCGGAAGTGCTGGGCGCCGCCATCGGCCTGAACCTGCTGTTTCATATTCCGCTGCTGATCGGCGTGCTGCTGACGGCTGCCGATACGCTGCTGTTGCTCTGGTTTCAGGGCATGGGCATACGCTTCATCGAAGCCTTCATTCTGGCGCTGATTGCGGTAATGGCGGCGTGCTTCTGTGTAGAGATCCTGCTGGCGAAACCGATTGCCTCGCAGGTGTTGACCGGCGTGGTTCCCCGTTTGAACCGCGAGAGCCTGTACGTCGCCATTGCCATGCTGGGGGCCACGGTGATGCCTCACAATCTCTACCTGCACTCGGCCCTGGTGCAAACCAGGGAGATCGGCCATACGGACGCGGGCAAGCGCACCGCATGCCGCTTCAATATGGTGGATTCGGTGGTGGCGCTCAACGGCGCCCTGCTGGTGAATGCCGCCATTCTGATCCTGGCGGGGGCGGTCTTCTTCCGGCACGGCATCGTGGTGAAAGAGATCCAGCAAGCCTACCTGCTGCTCGCGCCGCTACTCGGCACCGCGCTCGCCGGCGGGCTTTTTGCCATCGCGCTGCTTTGTTCCGGCCAAGCCTCTACCTTCACAGGAACGCTGGCGGGCCAGATCGTGATGGAGGGTTTCCTCAATTTCCGTATACGTCCCTGGCTGCGCCGCCTGATTACGCGCACCATCGCCATCATTCCAGCGGCGATCACCGTATACGTTTCCGGCGACCAGGGAACCTATCGATTGCTGATCCTCAGCCAGGTGATCCTCAGCATGCAATTGCCCTTCGCGGTCATCCCCTTGATCCATTTCACCAGCGACCGGCGCCGCATGGGAATCTTCGCCAATTCCGTCTGGGTGCAGTGGCTCTCGTGGGCTTCGGCCGTGCTGATTCTAGCCTTGAACGTCTGGCTGCTGATCGATGGCGTCAGTGAATTGCTGGGCTCGGCGGGACATCATGTCGTGGTATGGCTGATCACGGGTACGCTGGGTGCTGCGGTGGCCGGCCTGCTGCTCTGGATCTCATTCGAGCCGTTGATCACCAAGTGGCTTCACCAGCGCTTTGGACGGGCTTCGCTCACCATTCCCGAGCCCGGCGCACAGGTAGCCGCGCTTGAATACCGGCGCATTCTGGTTCCGCTGGATCATACCGATCTGGATCGCAAGGCCTTGAGCCACGCCGCGGCCATGGCCAAAATGCACCATGCCAAGCTATATCTGCTGCACGTCGAGGAAGGCGTGACCAGTCAGGTGTATGGCGAGCTCGCTTCCACTGCCGAGGTGGAAGCCGGCGAACAGTATCTCGAGCGCATCGCTGCAACATTGCGGGCTGAGGGTGTGGAGGTGGAGACCGCCATCGCCTATTCCGGGAGCCCGCGGCGCGAGATTGTGCGCTATGCAGCAGAGGTCGACGCCGATCTGGTCATCATGGGGGCGCACGGCCACGGGCACTTGAAAGATCTTATACTGGGCAATACAATAGATCCGGTGCGGCACGAACTGCATGTGCCGCTGCTGGTAGTTCGGAAGTAGGCGCCCGCGCGGTGGGACATGTCGCCACTCAGGCGTGTCCGAGCAACACACCGGGCGTCCTTGGTTGCGCATTAATCTATTTGTTTTCAGCGGGTGTTATTGGTATGCCGGGTGCTTACCTGCGTTTCGTGATCAATTCCGTGCGACTGGCGCTTTGCCTGGCGATTGGCCTCGCGTCCGTTTCGGCCGCCACGCTCGAAAGACTGTCGCTCGACGACATGATCGCGAAATCCACGGCGATCGTGCATGGCCGGATCACGGGGTCGTCCGCGGCGTGGCGCGGCACCGTGATTTATACCGATTTCAAGGTCAGCGTGCTCGCGCAATGGAAGGGTGCGGCGCAAAAGACCGTGGATGTGCTGGTCCCGGGCGGGATAGCCAACGGCGTCCGCCAGACTTATCCCGGCGCGCCGGAGTTCACTATCGGACAGGAGTATGTGCTGTTCCTGTGGACCTCCAGCACCACGGGTGCAACCTATACGCTGGGCTTCACCCAGGGCGTGTTCTCGCTGCCCCAGGACAGCACCGGCCAGACCATGGCGGTGCGCGCGCCCACCACTGAAACCATTCTCGATCCCAAAACCGGCCAGGTGCTGAAGGACCAGCCCATCAGCATGCCGCTCAGCCAGTTGATCTCGCTCATCAGCTCCGGGGTAGCCACGAACTGACATGCGGCTGGCGAAAGTAATGCTGAGAGCGGCGGCCGTTCTAATCTGTTGCATCGCTCCATGCGCAGCCTATTATCACTACGTCTATTATCAGAACTCATCGACCCCCTACGCGCCTATCTTCGAAAAGTTCGACCTGAGCACATTGCCGCAACAGACCGTTACGTTCTTTGTCTCCGATAGCGGGCCGACCACTTATCCCACCAACGACAGTTTTCCTTCCGTACTTTCGCAGATACGCGATGCTACCGCGGTCTGGAACTCGGTAACTACTTCCAGCCTGAGGGTGGCCTTTGGCGGCTTGCAGACCACCGGCACGGCGCAGAACACTCCGGGCGGGGAGGTGGTATTTGAAGAGATGCCTCCGGGGCTTCTGGCTTTTGCGGGCCCTGCCTCTACGCTCACCCAGACGCAAGGTCCCAACGGGCCATTCGTGCCCATAGTCCAGTCCATCATTCACCTGAATATCAACCTGACCGTGGCGCCCGGGCCGAGTTACATGGAGAGCTTCTTTACCACCGTGGTGCACGAGATGGGACATGCGCTGGGGTTGCAGCATACCTTCACGTCGGCGACCATGTCGACCGCGGTGACACGAGCGACGTCGCGCGCAAGACCGCTCGATGCCGATGATATTGCCGCCATTTCCATGCTCTATCCGCAGGGGTCTTTCCCGGCGGCCTTCGGGACGATCACGGGCTCGGTCACTTCGGGCGGTGAAGGCGTACACCTGGCGTCGGTGGTGGCGCTGCTGGCTAACGGCTCGGCGGTCAGCTCGCTCAGCAATCCAGACGGCAGTTATGAGATTGACGGCGTGCCGCCGGGCAGCTACTGGGTGTATGTGCATCCTTTGCCTCCCTCCGCCAATATCTGGTATCCGAGGGATTCCGATGGGAATCCGCTTCCGCCCAGCCCGCCTTTTGTCACCGCCTTTTATCCGGGCACGCAGAACCCGGCTCAGTTCACCTCCGTTTCCGTCTCGGCTGGCGCGACGGTGAGCGGCATCAATTTCTCCGTACAGCCGCGGCGCGGCGTCGCGATGTACGACATCACCAGCTATAGCTTTTTCGGCCAGACAGGGGTGCAGCCGGCCTACCTGAATGTGAATGGCAACGTGCCCACGCAGACCGTCGTGGCGAATGGCACAGGGATTACGTCAGGGCCCAACGCGGCATCCGGGCTTATCGTAGAAGCGCTCGGGGGCGGGGGACCAGCCCAATTTACGGCGTATGGCTCCCCCGACACCAGCCTGGCCATTTATCTGCCAAACTCCTCGCTGCCGGGTAGCGGCCGGCAACATCTGCTGTTCATTTTGCCGGACGATATCTACGTACTGCCGGAGGCGATCCAGATCGTACAGAATGCTCCGCCGGCGATTACCGCCCTGAACCGCAATTCGGATGGATCGGTGACCGTCACCGGAACGGGATTGTCATCCGGGAGCCGGGTGTTCTTCGACGGCCTGGCGGCCACGGTGACCAAGCCGTATGCGGCAGGCACGATTTCGGTGATGCCTCCTCCGGGGGCGAGCGCCCAGGTGTCCACGCTGACCGTGTTCAACAGCGACGGCCAGAATTCGATGTTCGTCGAACAGCAGGATCCATTCACCTACGCGTACCCGCAGGCGGGGGCGCCGGTTGCGGCTCTGTCGCTCGCGGCGCTGCCGCAGGGCGTCTCCGCCATGGTGGGTATCACCACCTCCAATCTCCAATTCCTGAACGGCCTGACGACATTGGGCTTCGGATCGAGCGATGTGGTAGTTGACCGCGTTTGGGTGACCGCTCCGAACCATCTGCTGGCCAATGTTACGGTAGCGCCGGCGGCCGCACTGACGAGCACTTCGGTCAGCGCGTTCTCGGGGTTTCAAGTCTTTGAGCGACCGCTGGGCTTTCAGATCCAGGCGGCCAATCCCTCGCTGCCTGTGATCGGCTTGCCGATTCCGAACGCGAGCGCCTTGCAGAACAGCCTCTATCCCGGCGCGACGGCGTCGATTTATGGGACGAATCTGGTGGCCGGATCGGCGACGCCGACGATCACCATCGGGGGTAAGAGCGCCACTGTCGGGTATGCATCCGCGAGCCAGATCAACTTCACGATTCCCTCCGGCGTGCCCACCGGCCCGGCCGTACTGAAGTTGAATAATGGCGGCATGGCCGCTTACCCGATCGTATTGCAGATCGACGCGCCACCGCCGGTGATCATCTCCGCAACCTTTGGCTCGGGCGCGGCTGCGGCCGGCGGTACGATGACGCTGACTGTTACGGGTCTCGATGCATCGGTGATTTCAAATCCCGGCCGGGTGACGGTCACCGAGGGCGGCGTGAATATACCGTCCTTCACGATCCAGGAGGCGCCCGACGGCTCAACCGATCTGCTGATCCAATTCAGCCTGGCCGCCTCGATTACCGGCAGCCAGGTACCGGTCGCCATCACCCTCGATGGCGACCTGAGTATGCCTGTTTATATTGATGTTCCTGCGACCGGCGGCGCCTAGACCACCTTCACGAAGATAATGACCAGCGTGTAAAGCGCCAGCGATTCGATCAGCACCAGTCCTAACAGCAGCGCGAACCGTATGGCTGCCGCCGCGCCCGGATTGCGCGCCATTCCCTCGGCTGAGGCAGCTACGGCCTTGGCCTGGGCCAGACCGCAGAGTCCGGAAGCGATGGCCATGGCGAATCCGGAAGTGATGGCCACCCAATTGGTTCCCGCCGCCGGGGCGGTGGTCTCGGCGAAAACCGGGCTGGCGAATACCAGTAACACCAGCGCCAATAACATCCATTTTGCGTTCATCTTACTTGCTCCTTGTATCAAGATCGCCCCCAGGAGGTGGTTCCCGTCATCCTCTTGCAGCCGGTCTCACGCTGGAAGGGCGGCATTAAGCCTGTATTAGTGTTCGTGTGCCACCGCACCGCCGACATAAATCATAGTCAGCAGCACAAAGATGTAGGCCTGCAGGAATGAGACGAAAAGGTGGAGGCCCATAAAGAGCGCGGGGATCCCGAGATAAGTCAGAGCGATGAACTGCAAAGTGACCTGCTCTCCCGCAAACATATTGGCATAAAGACGAATGGTCAGCGACAGAGGGCGCGCCATGTGGCTGATCAGCTCGATCGGCACCATCAAAGGAGCCAGCCACGGCATAGGTCCGGCGAAGTGAACCAGATATTTGCCGAAGCCCTGCTCGCGGAAACCCATGACGTTGTAATAACAAAATACGGCGATGGCGCAGCCGGCGGGGACCGAAGGAGCGATGGTGGGCGATTCGAAACCCGGAATGATTCCGATCAGATTGCAAAACAGAATAAAGATGAACAGCGTGCCGAAGAAGGCGAGGTACTGCGAGCCCTGGTGTCCCACGGATTCTTCGGACTGGCCGCGTATAAACTCTTCAATAACTTCGAAAGACTGCTGCAGCTTTCCGGGCTTGTCGACCGAGAGCCGCCCTCGCATGTAGGCAAACAGCACAAAGATGACGACCACCACCAGCAGCTCCATCACCATGAAGTTCGCCCAGGGGCGCGGCTCGGCCGGCAGACCCAGCAGCCTGAGGGTTAGATTGCCCAGCCCCGGTATGTGATCATTGAACTGCTTGGCGAGCCAGATTTCCTCAGCAGGCATAGATTAATTCGAAGACGATTTCCAGGATCACGGCGGCCACGGGCACGAACAGACCGGTCAAAGCGGCCGGCAGATGCAAAGGAGTAAAAGTCACTATAGCATAAGCGCCGCCCGCCAAAAGCAGATAGCGCAGACCCATCAGGATGGCGAAACGCGGGCTCGGCCGGGATTGTGCCGCGCCGCCCAGCGCCTCGACCAGCCGCTTGAGCCAGCGGAAATTCAGATAGGAAGCAGCAGCGCCCACCAGGTAAGCGACGGCCCAGTTCCACCCCTTCCACAGCATCAGGAGCAGGCCTCCGGCGACCGACAGCGCTACGGTCGAGCGCGCAATGCGGTGAACGGCAGAGTCATAAAGCGCCTGGTCAGGATCCATCGTTGCGGGTGTCCCGCGTGAATTGCCGTACGAGCTGCAGGAGTCCCGCGGCGATTCCCAGGATCAGGAACAGGATGTACAAGAAGTGGGTGTGAAAGAGCCGGTCGAGCAGATAACCGATGCCATAGCCGACTAAGGTTGCGGCCGGCAGCATGAAGGCCAGGGAGGTGTACTCCCCGACCGTGACCATGAAGCTCTTGGGCACTCAGTTCATGTTCATGCCGCACATGCCTGGATTGCTGCAGCGGCCGCTGGGACACACGGGACCATCAGCCTGTTTGCCGGCGCCGGCATGGGCGGCGAATGTGGAAAACTCCTGGCGCAGATGGGTCTGGCCGCAGGAGGGGCATTCGACGCCGTTGACCTCGGGGGTTCTCCGGACCAGCTTTTCAAACCTGGTCCCGCAATCTTCGCATTTGTATTCGTAGATCGGCATAGGTGTTTGAGTTGATTTTAGCAGAGGGAAGTCGGCGGCGGCAAAATCTATTGACGCTCTAATGAATCCACTCAGGTAGTTAGGCGCGTTCTGTTTGCCGTTTCCCCTTTCCCGGACCTTATTCCACCATCAGCTCGCAGATGTGATCGATGGCGGCGGTCACATCAGCGGAGCGCCCGTTATAGTTATTGACCAGGATCGAGAACGCCAGCATCTGCCCGTTGGCGCGGCGCGCGTAGCCGGATAGCGCGCTGACGTGGGAGAGCGTTCCGGTTTTGGCCCATATGCGCCCGGCCGCGCGGCTACCGGCGAAGCGGGCATGCAGAGTCCCATCCTGGCCGCTGACCGGCAGCAGGCTCAGCCAGGGATCACGCAGCGCCGAGCGATAAACGTAGGTCAGCAGGCCGGTCACCGCCGACGGCGATACCAGATCCAATCGCGAGAGGCCAGAGCCGTCGGAGAAGGTGTAGCCGGCAGGCGCGATTCCGGCTTCGGCCAGGAACATGCGCATTTCGGCGAGGCCGGCTTCGCGGCTCCCGATTCCCCGGCGCGCCCTGGCAACCGCCCGCAGCGCCATTTCGGCATGCAGATTTTGACTCACTTTGGCGGTGATGCGCAGGTCTTCGACCAACGGCTCAGATTCGCGGCGCGCCAGCTCGACACCCATTTCAGGGTCGGGTGCGGGACCCTTTTCGAGATCCGCCACCTGATTCGGAAACAGGTGGCGCGCGCGGGCCTCCCCGCGAATGGCGATTCCCTGCTGCGCCAGACAATCGCGCAGGGCATAGGCGGCGTAGAGGGCCGGATCGTCGATGCCCAGCGTTTCGACTTCGCCAGGATCGTGCGGCGCGAGCGCGCCCCAGATACGGAGCTGCCGCGATCCCGGCAGGCGGTCGATCGCGAGCTTGCGCTCGACGCCGCGAACTGTTTGCGTGCGATTGTCGATCTGATAATAATCGAGTGGCGGGGCCAGAATCAGGCGCGCCCGATCGCCTTCCTTCTCTCCAGGCATTACGGTGACCGAAAGCGCGCTGTCGTTGATGCTCAAGGCGCTCACGGGAGTGCCGTAGTCCCAAACGCCATCGTCCATCGACCACCCGTCGGGATAGGGTTCCCACACGTATGCGGTATCGTCGCCGACTATGTCGCCATGGACGCAGCGAACGCCGCGCGCGTAGACCTGGGCGGCCAGATCCTGGATGGCTTGCAAGGGGTCGGAAGCGGCGGGTGGGTCCTGGCGGAAAGGGATGGCACGGCCGGAGAGATTGGGATCGCCGCCGCCCACCAGGCGAAGTGAGGCGACGCATCCAGCCTGGTCCGGAGCGCGGTCGGCGAGCACCCGCGTTTGAAAGCGGTAGCCGGGCCCCAGGCGGATGATGGCCATGGCGGTAGTAAACAGCTTGGCGTTGGAGGCCGGAAGAAACAGGCGATTCGAATTCAGATCGAACAGCACGCGGTGTTGGTCGAGGTCCACGATCCGTACACCCCAGAAGGCGGTCTGGGTGAGGCGCGAAGAATCCAGAAAGGCGTGCAGGCGGGCAGCCGGACCGGCCGCGGCCAGCGGTGGAATGATCTGCAGGGCCACCCAAGACAGCAATGCGGCACGCCAAGTCAACGGCCGGTCACCTTCAATTCGATCCAGATCAATCCGAGCAGCGCAGAGACCATGCCAGTGCCGAGCAGGGGCAGCGCCATGACCACGCCGATGCCCCACGCCTGCGCCGCGTAGCCCAGGGTAGCGGGGAATACCAGGCCACCGAAGAGTGCGAAGGAAAAAATACCGCTGAAAAAAACCGGATGGTAATACGGAAAGCGGCGCCCGATCTTTTCTGCGACCAGCGGATAAATGCTGGCGAAGCCTCCTCCGAGGAGCAGCACGCCGGTGGCCGAGCCAAACTGGTTGTTGGTGGAGGCGAGCAGCAGACAACCCAGCATGGCGGCGAGCACGCTCGCGGCTAACAAGCGGCCGTGCCGCATTCTGGGCAGAACGGCAACTACGGCGACCCGGCCCACCAGCAGCGCCGCCCAGTACACCGAGAGCAGCCAGAGCGAGGCGGGCGGGCTCATGCCCAGACGCCGCACCAGGAACAGAGGCAGCCATCCGGCGATGGACCACTCGTTGCCGAACTGGAAGAACAACAGCAGGGCGAACAGGATCGCGCCGAGACTGCGAAAGTCCCGCAGGACTTGACGAAAATCGGCCGGGGCGGCGAAGGGCTGCCCCACGATTTGGGTCCGTGCATACAGGCCGGCGAATGCGCCGGGCACGATGGCCATCAGAACCAGGATCACCGGCACGGTGTAAGCATAAAAAGTTCCGGCAACCAGCAGCGTCACAGCAAGACACCCGAGGCCGTAATAAATGCCGCCAAGAATCACAGTACGCGCGGGTTCACGCCCGTAGCTCGCAGAGACAGCGTGAAACAGGCCGGCATTGAGCAGCCCGACGGACAGGCCGATGACCGCCAGACCGAGGACGCGCCACGGCCAGGGGGAGGGTGGTGTGACCAAGGCCAGGAACAACAGTCCGGCGCAGCCTACGGCACAGGCGAATACAAGCTGGAAGCGAAGACCAGCGCGCGCGGCGATGCGCGGCGACAAGGCGTTGGAGGCGATGACGCCTACGGCCAGGCTGAGGAAATAGTTGCCAATGGTGATGAACTCGGGCGGGTCCCTATGGTAGCCCCAGGCCGGAAGAATCGCGCCTAAGAGCGCGAACAAGAATCCGGACAAAAGAAAACCCGCGAGGGCCCGTCCGGCGGACGAGACCGGTGCCATGCGGGCCGCACCGCCCGCGACATTGCTCACGCCCCCAATTGTATCGCCTGTGTGGAATCTCAATTCACAATTCGGTAGGACGGCATTCGGCCGGCATACGAAAATCGGGAGTTTTGGCTGGGGCCGATCTTTGTTTATAAGCGCTTACCGATGGCACGCGGGTTGCTACTTCCCGAATACCATGTAAGAGGTTTTGTACTTTGGTGCGTTGCCTCCTTTGGCTTTCCACCCCGCTGCGATTCCACTGATTGCGGCGGGGTATTTTTTGGATCCGCCTCACTGCTAAACTAGACTCTCGTCGCCAATGCGCCAGTTCTATTCTCGTTGGATCAACGATTGGGAGTACAAGCTTGCCACGCGGGATAGTAACCGTGTGGTCCGCGAGTTCGATTGGGGTCTCGACTGGTTGGACGTGCCTCCGGCTAACGGGAACTCCAGCCAGGCGTTGCGCGAATTTGTGCGCGGCGCGCTGATGGATTCGGAGGGCTTCTTCGCCTACGAAACGCCGCGCGATTACCGGCTGGAGAACGGCCTGCTGACCTTCTCGAGCCCGCTCCCTACCCCCTATCCGGAGAACAACGTGGTGCACGCCGGCTACTTTCCAGCGGTCCGCCATCGGGATCGTGCAGTGCTGGTGCTCCCGCAGTGGAATGCCGATGAGAACGGCCATGGCGGATTGTGCAAACTGCTGAACCGTTTCGGCATTAGCGCGCTGCGCATGAGCCTGGCGTATCACGACCGGCGTATGCCGCCGGAACTGGAGCGCGCCGATTACCACGTGTCGAGCAATCTGGGCCGTACCATACACGCCGGCCGGCAATCGATTATCGACGCGCGCGCCTGTGTGGATTGGCTGGTGTCACAGGGATACCGGCGCATAGGGATTCTGGGCACCAGCCTGGGCTCCTGCATCGCGTTTATCGCGGCGGCGCACGACCGCCGCATCTCGACCGGTGTATTCAACCACGTCTCCATGTATTTTTCCGATGTGGTCTGGACGGGGCTATCGACCGGGCACATTCGTAAAGGCTTCGGCGATCACGTCACGCAGGATCAATTGAGAGAGTATTGGGCGCCCATCAGTCCGGCATCGTATCTGGACCGGCTCGGGGGCCGCGAGCTGAAGAGCCTTCTGATCTGGGCGCGGCACGACTCCACTTTTCTGCCAGTCTATTCTTTGCAGGTGCTCGAGCACTTCCGGCGGCGCGAGCTTTCCCATGAAGTCTTCACCCTCCCCTGCGGCCACTACACCACCGGCCAGTTTCCTTTCAACGTTCTGGATGGCGTGGTGATGTGCCGATTCCTGTCACGCAACCTATAGGGGGGCGGAAGGCTTTGGCGTCTATTGGAAGGGTTGTGCAAGAAGCTCTTGACAAAATATCAATCAGCTTTTAGGATGAGAATATCACTGGAAAAGGAGGTGGTCCAGAATAATGAATGATAGTAGACCGCGCGAGGTGGCCGACTGTTGAGTCGACCGTTCTGACGTAGTCGGC
>Ga0302325_10001539_pt1 | contig 58635 bp, 46 predicted proteins | sample Palsa_T0_2_FD_201948 | JGI IMG/M metagenome (GOLD analysis project Ga0302325, IMG submission 201948) | Peat permafrost microbial communities from Stordalen Mire near Abisko, Sweden - Palsa_T0_2 | ecosystem: Environmental > Terrestrial > Soil > Palsa > Peat permafrost | place: Sweden: Abisko... | reverse complement strand
GCCGTGGCGTCCACGGCGGCAACGCTCGGGACGCCCGAAATCGACGCCGGTATCTTTCCCATGGTGATCATGGCCGTGCTGTCCCGGTACGTCCCGCGGCGCCGGCTCGTCGAGATGATGCTGCTCGGCCAGAAGTTCGACGCCGCCGAGGCCGTGCGGCTCGGGCTCGTCAACCGTGCGGTCGGGCCGGATCGGCTGGACGCGGAGGTGAGCGCGATCACTGCCGCCCTGGCGGCAAAGAGCCCCGTTGCCGTCCGACTGGGGCTCCGTGCCCATGCGGCCCACGACGGCCTGGATATCGAGAGCGCGCTGCCTCTTCTCCAGGACCGGCTCCTTCAGGCTCTCGGCACGGACGACGCTCGCGAAGGTCTGAGCGCCTTTCTCGAGAAGCGGCCGCCGAAGTGGACGGGTAAGTAGGCGCTCGAGATGGCCACCATGCGCGAGATGGTTGCAGAGCTCGAGGCCCGCCGCGCTCGCGTCCGCGAGATGGGGGGCGCTGAACGGCTGGCGAGGCAGCGCTCGCGCGGCAAGATGAATGCTCGCGAACGTCTCGCCGCGTTCTTCGACGACGGCGTCTTCTACGAGATCGGCGCGCTCGGCACCCAGATGGGGCTCGCCGCCGGGCCTTCGGGCGACGACAAGCCCGCGGCGGACGGCGTCGTCACCGCGTTCGGCAAGGTCGATGGGCGCATGGTGACGTGCGCCGCCTACGACTTCACGGTCAAGGGCGGCAGCATCGGCTACACCGGCGAGGAGAAGGTCACGCGCCTTCGCTCGATGGCCCTTCGCGGCCGCTGGCCGATCGTGTGGTTCATCGATTCTGGCGGCGCGCGCATCGATCCGGCGTCCAGCCACCCGGACACGCTGTCGCTCTTCGCCGGCTCGGGGCACTTGTTCCGCGAGCAGGTCATGATGAGCGGCGTCGTCCCCCAGGTCGCCGCGATGGTCGGGCCAGGAGCCGCGGGTACGGCCTACATCCCTGGCCTCGCGGACTACGTGCCCATGGTCAAAGGGATCGGGAGCCTTGCCCTCGCCGGGCCGCCGCTCGTCCGAGCCGTCACTGGACAGGACGTCACCGAGCAGGACCTCGGCGGCTCCAAGATCCACAGCGAGACGAGCGGCGTCGGCGACGGAGAGTTTCCGGACGACGCCGCGTGCATCGGCGCGGTGAAAAGGTACCTCTCGTACTTGCCGTCGCACTGCGAGGAGGCCCCGCCCGACGCGGCCTGCGACGATCCCGTCGACCGCCGCGACGAATCGCTTCTGGATTTGCTCCCGGAGTCGACGCGCAAGCCGTACGACATGTACAAGCTGATCGCCGCGATCGTCGATCGCGGCGAAATCTTCGACATCGAGCCGCGCTTCGCCCGCAGCATCATCACGTGCTTCGCGCGCATCGGTGGCAAGAGCATCGGGGTCGTGGCCAATCAGCCCAACTACCTCGGGGGCATTCTCGACGGCGACTCGGCGGACAAGGCGGCCCGCTTCATCCAGGTCTGCGACGCGTTCAACGTGCCCCTCGTGTTCCTGCAAGACGTGCCGGGGTTCATGGTCGGCTCGAAGGTCGAGCACGCGGGGATCATCCGGCACGGCGCGAAGATGCTCCACGTGATGAGCGCAGCCACGGTGCCCAAGCTCACCGTCGTCGTCCGCAAAGCCTACGGCGCCGGGTATTACGTCATGTGCGGGCGAGCCTACGAGCCCGACCTCATCGTGAGCTGGCCGACGGGCGAGATCAGCGTCATGGGTGCGGAGGGCATGGTCTCCATCGCCGCCAAGAAACTCTTCGGAGAAACCGATCCGCCTGCCGAGGTGAAGAAGGGGATCGTGGACGCGATTCAGGCGAACATCGACATCTACAAGGTGGCGGGCTGGGGCCTGGTCGACGACGTGATCGATCCGAGGGACACGCGCCGCGTGCTCGCCTGGGGTCTCGAGCTCGCGCGGCACAAGCGCGTGGAGCGCCCGCTCCGAAAGCGCGGCATCATTCCGGTGTAGCGACGGCGAGGCGCGTGAGGAGCGGCCGGACGGCGCCATACAGGCGTGGATAGGGCTTGAGCGACGCGATGCACGCCGTGATGCGCGCTGCGCTCGACTCGGGGCCGTCTTGCCCGTCGGCCGGGAGCATGCCGTCGAGCCAGGCGCCGAGGACGCGCGGCAGCTCGGCGGCCATGCAACCGCTCAAGGCACGGGCGGCCCGCACGGGATCAGGCGCGATCGCGAAGTAGGTCACGAGCCGCAGGACGTCGCGCGGGCGATCGCTTCGCGACAAGATCTCGGCGAATACGGCGCTCGCCACCGGGTGAACCGCGACGTCGAGCATCTCCGCGCCGACGGCGTCCAGTGCCGCATCGCCGCCGCGTGCGATGGCCGTGCGGGCGCGCGTGGGTGTCGCCTTGCCGGCCTCGACGGCGTTTGCCATCGCGAGGGCCGCAGCGGCGGTCCACTCGGCGGGCACCCACGAGGCCGTGCTCCCCGGGATCTCGCTCGGCGGCCCGTCGTCGATCTCCGGCGGGTCCGGCCGACAGATGGCCGCGACCACGGTGCCGTCGTTGGCGAGCAGCTTGCCCAGGTCCGCGACGAACGTCGCCACTTCTGCGCCCGCCCCGCGCTCGGCCGGGTGCATGCGGCCGATGGCGGACCCCAGCTCGCGCGGGTCCATCGCCGCGAGCACGTCGAGCGGCACTCGATTGAGCGCAGCCATCCGGCGATCGCTGGGCGCGATCTCGTCGTCGACGCGGCGTGGAAATATCGACGCCGGCGGGTCGCCGAAGATACGCACACCGATCTCCGAGCGTTCGAGCTGAGCCGCGATCCTCCGGACGCGCTGCGCCGGGCGCGGACCGAGCGAGCTTATCGTGGCGAGGCGAACGCACGCCTCGAAAGCGGGCGCTCGCTTGTCGGCCTCGCGTCTTGCGACGCGATCATCGTAGCGCGCGCACGCACGAAGGACCTCGGGGTCGCAGCGCGATGGCTCGCCGGCGGGCGGCGCGATCTCCGAGAGAGAGGCATCGGCATCCGGTGCGGACGCGATCGCCCACACGAGCACCGCGATCGTCGATTCGGACGCCTGCAGAGTCCCTTCGTCCTGGGCGACGCGCGCGTGTCGCGCGACGGCCTTGCGGACCGCGTCGAATGACGTCGAGTCGGGCCGGAGCAGAGCTCGGAGCAGGCCCTCCGGGCCGTTGCCGGCGGCGCTTGCGGCGGTCGTGTGAGCGGCCCTGGCGAGGAGCCTCGCCGCAGGGATGCCGTGGAAGAACGCTCGCGCCAACGACGAGTCGACCACGAGAAGCTCGATGCGGTCCCCCGACTTTTCCTCGAGCCGCGCGAATCCTGCACCGATGGACATCGCTGGTGGCCTCATTCCCTACCCACCTGGACTAGCAAACGGCGCACCCGGAGCCACGTCCCAAAGTGTCCCCGAAGGCACGGCATTGGCCGCATCGTGCGGGGTCGTCGTCCCCCAACCGGGCTGCCCGCGGCCCCCGGACCGGGGTGCCTCGGGGTAGGGTCAGTGGCGTTTGGGCCGCATGGGCGACTACGGCGATTCCGTCGGCTCGGCCGTCCGGCGTGCCTGGGGTCGCGGCGCCGTCGGCGACGCGAGACCTCTGTGCAAGCGCACCAGCGTGGGCGCCTTCGTCTCGACGACCCCGTCGAACGCGCGAACGCCGATGCGGGCCCCCGAGGCTGCGCGCGTATCGAGCCGCGGGCGAACGAGAAACAGGCCGTTTCGGTCGAACGTTCGTGTCGGGCAGTAGGCCGAGAGCTCGAGCTCCAGTGTCGTCGATGCCTGCGGCGCCAGCGTGGTGAAAAGGCTGGGCAAGGGTGCGGCAGGCAAGGCCGGCCATGCGCACCGCTGCGCGCCACCAGGACCGATGACATCGAAGCCGATGGTCTCCGGGCGGAAGCGCACGACGACCGCGCGGCTGCCCTCGTTCACGAGAGTGACCGGGATCTCCAGGCCGTTCGGCGCTTCGGCGTCGACCGCGCGCGCCGCCGAGAGGAGGAGCTTGGGATCGTCGGCCGAGCGGTGCGCAGGCTCCGACGACTCGTCGATTTCGTCGGGAATCGACACGGGCTCGGACTCGATGCTCTTGCGCGGGGCGATGTCGGGTTTGACGCCATCGACCGCCGCGATCTCCAGCGGTGGCGACGACCCGGCGCCAGGCCACCCGAGGCGAGCGACCACGATCGAAGTGGGCGCGAGCGCCGCGAGGTCAGCGCCCCGGAGGCAATACAGGCGAGGATCGAACGTCTCCACGTACTCGTGCTCCGGTGCGAGCACGAGGGCGCGTTGCAGGTCGTCCTGGGGCCGCATATCGGCGGGCAGGTCGCACGTGCGCGCGCGCGCCGCGCCTCGCGCCGTGACCTCGAGCCTGAGGAGGCGCGCATCCGCGACGACGATGACGGGGACGTCACCCTCGTTGGTGAGATGCATCGTCCAAAGGCCGACCGTCGACGGGATCTGCAGCGACAGCTTCACCGGCGGTGGGGCCGGCGGTGCCGCGGGCGGTGCTGCCGGCACCTTGTGGCGTGCCTTGGGTGCGGGGCTGGTCGCGGCGTCAGCCGAAGTCGACGCAAGCGACACGACCGCCCACAACCCCATCGTCGTGAAGCGCATGGCCTGCCGCCGCTATCCCCCGCGAAGGGCGTCGAGGAACTCCAAATCGGGGAGCGCGACCGTGTGCCGCGTCTTGACGACCGCGACGTCGATGTCCTCGAGGAGCTTGCACAGTGCGAGCCCGTCGTAGAGCGTCACGGGCGCGGCGCCCTGTGCGGCGGCTTCCTCGCGCGCCCCCGACAGGACCTGGCCCGTCGTGATCAGCCAAGCGGCGCTGGCGGGTCCGTAGTGGTGGAGCGCACCGCGGACATCCGTCACGCGCTCGCGGCCGATCTCGCGGCCGTCCTTGCGCACGACGATCGCCGTCGGGATGGCGTCGGCGCCGCTCTTGTGCAGGCCGGCAAAGTGCGCCTCGCCGCCCGGGGCTCCGGAACGACGCACCGCCTTGAGGTTGGCTACCCCCGCCCGCTCGACCGCCACGAGCACCAGCTCGATCAGTGCGTGGCCAGGCAGTTCTTGCACGCGCCGGAGCAGCGCGCGGCGGGACGCTTCTCGGTAGCGATCGACCGCGGCTGCAACCTCTTGCTCGAGCCGAGGCAGGTCTCCCGTGAGCGCCCAGTCGGTGAGCGCCACGCGCCCGCCGGCGCCGAAGCGGAAGCGCGCTCGCTGCGCGCTGGCGGCGCGCCGCAAGTTGTCTGCGCGCATGGCCGCGCCGGCTTGTGCGGTCGCGAGCGCCGGATCACCTGGGAGACGTCCGCGGCGCGCAAGGCCCTCGGCGACCGCGCGGATAGGCGCGGGTCCTGCGTTGCGATCGAACGACGACAGGACCGTTACGGCGGCGTCCGCCAGGTCTTTGCCCGCCAGCTCTTCTCCCTCGCCCAAGGGAACGTCGATCCCCGTCGGCTGGCCGATGGACATGATCTGCTGCCGGTCCCGCACCACGGGCCGGGACGACGTGCCCCCGTCGCGCGCGTCGCCGTTCTCGGTCTCGGCGCCCCCGGCCGAGGGGCCAACGGCTTGTACGCCGTCCATTCGGCCTTGTGACGTTCGCTCCGCGGGAGCGCCGGTGCTTGCGTCGTTCTGTCCCTGTCCGCCCCGGCCCCGCCGACGCCGACGCCGACGCCGACGCCCCGCGTCGGCCGCTTGCGGCGCGCTCCCGTCGGCCTGGGACAACGGGGCGAGAATCGGCTGATCGTCGTCTTCCTCGTCGTCGAAGAGCTCGGCCCCGCTTGCGGCGAGATCGGCTCGGAGCGCTTCGTCACCCGAGACCTCGGTCTCACGCCCTTCCTCGGCGTCCACCTCGCCCACGTCTTCTGCTTGCGCCGCGCTTTCGGCGCCTCGCAGTGCCGCTTCGATTTCGAGAGCGTTCACGCCGTCGGCCTCGCCGCCTTGCGTCGCCTCGCTCTCCTCGGTCGGAGCGTCGACGCTGCTGGCCGCACGCTTGCCCTTCTTGTCGTCCCATTCGCGCAGGGCGAAGACGCCCGGGCGGACGCGCGTGATGGGCACGTCCTTGTCGTCCTTCTTGATCGCTGCCGTGAGGCGATGGCTCATCGTCACGTCGGGCGTCTTGCCGACGTGCGAGAGCAGGTTCTTCGCCACGGCCAGCTCTGTGATCTCTTTGTAGTGGAGGGGTTTGCCGGCTTGGCGGAGGACTTCCGCGGCGGCTTCGATGAACGTCATGTTTTCTTCCGTTGTTTCCGCCGTCTTGTCGGCGTCCGGGACTCCGTCTTCGAGACCTCGAGCCACACGGCCGCTAGGCTGTGCGCGCTGTTCGCCTCGGAGGATGCTTTTCGCGTCCGCGCCGGCCTACGCCCGACCTCGGGCTGACCGCACGCTAAGACACGTCCCGACAAGGCTCATACCGCGTCCGCTCCTTCACGTCAAACGACCCTCGCGAGCTCGTCACGGTCGAGGGGAGCGACCTCCGCTCCCCTCGAGCTCCCCACCGGATTAGGTTGTGAAATGCGCGAAATGCGCGCCTAGTGGGTGGGCGCTGCCGGCTCTGCGCCGCCGCTCGCTGCATCGCCGGAAGGCGGGTTTGGCCGAAGGCTTGTCTGCGGGCTCGGCGGGCGCGTGTCTTCGAGCAAGCGTTCGAGCTCCTTCTGCCGTGCCGGCTCGCTCTGCGTGCCCGCGCTCAACTTGCTCAAGTCGAAGGTGAGCATCGGGAGCTGCCCCGCAGCGTATTGCGGCAGCTTGCCGTCCCAGTGCTCGATGGCGCGGTACTGCAGGACCGCGGGTGTCGTCGACAATCGGATGATCTCGTTGGCTTGCGCCTCGGCCCGCGCGCGAATGAGCAGTGCGTCCGCGTCGCCCTGGGCCTTCTGCCGCGCTGCCTCGGCCTGTCCGTGCGCTTGCGTGATCGCCTGCTGGGCTTCGGCCTCGACCTGGCCGACGCGGTTGCGGCTTTGGATGGCGTTCTGCGTCGCTTCCATTGCGCGGTTGATGGCGTCCATCACGTTCTGGGGGAGGCGGAGCGTTCCGTTGATCGTGAGCTGATCGATCACGATCCCGTCCTTACCAAAGACGTCGTGGCACTTCTGCGTCACTTCGGCGAGCATCTTGCTCTTGCCCGCCCCGTAGATGTCTTGCACGGCGAGGCGCGACGACACGTCGCTGAAGGCCTCGCGGACGGTGTTGCGCATGTAGCCGTCGGCGAGGGCGACGAGATCGTTCAGGCGGAATCGCGAGTAGAGCCGCGGAGCCAGAGCGGGATCGATGTGGAAGGAGAGGCCGATGTCGGCGTTGATGTTGACTCCTTCGCTGGAGCTGAAGGTGATGGACTCGTCGAACGACTTGCCCTCGTGCGGCGATTGCGTCCAGACCACGTTCTGCACGCTCGTCGGGAACATGACGACCTGTTCGGTCAGAGGGTTGTAAAAGACCCAACCCGTGACGACCGGCATGTCCTGGACGCCGCGATCACTGCCGGCAAGCTTGACCCGTATGCCGACGTGTCCTGCGTCGACCCGCGTCAAGGTCTGGCATCCGAGTCCCCAGACGACGCCGCCCAGCAGGATGAGCCACGCGACGACCCGGAACATGCGCCCCGCGGATCCGACGGCTTCGATTCGCGCCATGCAATCGGGCAGCGTAGCCGATAGACTCGCGCCGCATGTTCCGGAACCGCGCCGCCTGCGCAGCGCCAGCGGTGCGAGGCTGAATGCGCCCTGTCGCGGCTGGCCTCGTCGCAGTCGCCATGGTCGTCACAGCCGCCGCGTCGTATTTCGCGTTCGCCGGTTGTGACGCGGGCTCGCTGGGGTTCTGGGCGCTCGCTGCGGGGCCCGCGGTGGCGCTCGGCGCTCTGGCGGCCGCGTGGGCCCTCCGCGAGGACTATCTCGCCGAGTGGCTGCTGCCGCGGTGGGGAGACTTGACGGTGTCGCTCCTCGGCGGGGGCGCCCTCTACGCCGGGGCGTGGGCGTTCGTCCGTTTCGTCGCCCCGGTAGGCTCACGGTGGGAGGTGTGGCTCGTCCCGCTTTACGGCCAGATCGGCGACCCGCGAGGCCTTCATGCGCACGCGCTTCCTCTGGTGGCCACCTTCGGGGTCGCCGCGCTGGCCGAAGAGCTCACATGGCGGGGCATGGTCACCCAGCTGCTGGCCGAACGGGTGGGTTCCCGTACCGCCTGGGTGTGGTCCGCAGCGCTCTACGCCGCCTCGTACGCGCCGACGATGTGGGCGCTCCGGACAGCGGCCGGCTTGAACCCGATCCTCGTTCTGGCGGCGGCCGGCGTCGGGCTCGGGTGCGGTGCGCTCGCTCGGTCCACCGCGCGGCTGCTGCCCGCCGTGCTCGCGCACGCCGTCTTCGATTGCGCAGTCGTGCTCGTCGCGCCGCTCTGGGGGCCGTTCGCCGTGCGCCTTTGACGGGACCAGCGTCCGCCGACCTCGACCCCGACCTCTACTCGGTCCGAAGCGACCGAGGCCCCATCGGCACCGACCGAAACTCAGTTTGATGGGACCGAGGCCCCATCGGCACCGACCGAAACTCGGTTTGATGGGACCGAGGTGCGACCGGCACCGACCGAAACTCGGTTTGGTGGGACCGAGGCGCGACCGGGACCGAGCGAAACTCAGTTTGATGGGACGGAGGCGCGGTCGGCACCGACCGAAACTCAGTTTGATGGGACCGAGGCGGGACCGGCAGCGACCAAAATTCAGTCCGAAGCGACCGAGGTGCGGTCGGCAGCGACCGAAACGCAGGCCGAAGCGACCGAGGCGCGACCGGGTCGACTCGAGCTAGGCCGCCAGGCTCGTCGATTCCTTCGCCGGCGGCCGCATCGCCTGAGCGCCGTTCATGTCGATGATCCCGACGAAGTTGAAGACACGCATCACCAAGTACGTCGGATCGATCTCGTACCAGCGCGCCGCGAAGTTGGGGCTCATGCCGTACTTGTGGTGGTTATTCTGGAATAGCTCGCCGGCCGTGACGAAGTCGAAGATCAGGGTGTTCCGCGACTGATCGCCGTTGTCGAAGTTCTGGTACCCGTACATGTGGCCGCACCAGTTCACGATGGCGCCGTGGATCGGGCCCATGACGAACTGCAGGGGCAAGAGCGCCCACTCCCACGCGTGCGTGGCAAACTTCCAGTAGAAGAGCGTGTACGCTGCGCCCCACGCGATCCGCGCCACCCAGGACTGGCCGAGCCGGTCGATCACGGGCCACTCCGGCACGCCGCCGTCGAAGCGCGCCTCGGGCTTGACGCGGTCGTAAGCGAAGTCGTCGTACGTCTTCTTGGTGTGAAGCATCATGCTGACGACGCCGGTGTGATTCGTCGGCGAGTGCGGGTCCTTCGGCGTGTCGCTGAAGGCGTGGTGCATCCGGTGCAAGATCGCGTAGCCGCGAGGCGAGAGGAAGCTCGGGCCCTGCGTGAGGTACGTGGCCAGGTGGAAGAACCGTTCCCAGCCCTTGCTCATCGTGTACATGCGGTGCGCGCCGTACCGATGCAGGTAGAACGTCTGGCAGAAGACCGAGAGCTGCCAGTGGGCGAGAAAGAAGATGGCTATGGCCACGATGGTTCTCCTGGTTGCTGTTGACGGCGCCGTGACCACCTTGCAGCGGAGCGGCGGTCTTAGGCATACCGCGACGCCGGAGCTCGACCGTCATGCTTCTGTCACGCGAGCAAACCGCGCGAAAGCGTTGCCCAACTGCGGCCTCGGCTAGAGTGCCGGCACCGCTCGTGGGCGCCGAAATCGTGTCTCCGATTCCGTCTGAGCTGGAAGCAGCGCGTGCACGCGTCGCGTCAGCGCTCTCCACCGCGGGCGCAGTTGCCAGCGACGAAACCATCGAGCTCGGCGCGCGGCTCCTCTGCGCCTACCCGGCCTTTGGCCCCCATGTCGACGCCCACCCCGGCGATCTGATCTCGATTGGCCCGGGCCTCGATGCCGCACGCGATGCACGGATGTACCGCTTGCTCGCCTCGGCCGCGATCGCCGAAGCGGGTAGCGTCGGCGCCGGGCTCCGGCGGTGGGCGGCGCGCGAGAAATTGCGAATCGCGGCGCGCGAGCTCTTCGCGAAGCCAGGCCGGGACGACGTGGACGTCACCGCGAGGGAGCTCTCCGACCTTGCCGACGTCTGCTGTGAAATCGCACTGTCGGAGGCGCTCGAGTGGGCGGACGCGCGATTTGGCGTTCCCCTGGCCGAGACTGCGCCCGCCACCGACGCGCGTGCGGCGGCACGCCGCACGTGCCCGTTCGTCGTCATCGGGATGGGAAAGCTGGGCGGCCGCGAGCTCAACGCCGGGAGCGACATCGATCTCTTGCTCTTCTACGAGACCGACGATGGCCACGTCGAGCGAGCGGCCGACGGGCCCTCGAGCAGTGCGCGGCCGGGCCAGTCCCTCCACGAATACTTCACGCGCGTCGCGCAGCGTTTCGTCGCGACGCTCGATGAGCCGACCGAGGACGGAACAGTCTGGCGGGTCGATCTGCGCTTGCGTCCGGAGGGGACGCGGGGCCCGCTCGTCAACGCGCTGGCCGCGGCGGACCGCTACTACGAGACATGGGGGCGCACCTGGGAACGTGCCGCCCTGCTCCGCGCGCGGCCGATCGCGGGCGACGTCGGATTTGGGGCGCGGGTGCTCGATGCACTGGCGCCGTTCGTGTGGCGTCGCGCGGTCGACCCGAGGCTCGCGGACGAGATGTTCGCGTTGCTGATGCGCGCTCGAGCGGAGGCCGGGCCCGACGTCGTGGACGACCTGAAGCTCGGCCCCGGGGGTATCCGCGAAGTCGAGTTCTTCGCCCAGAGCCTTCAGCTCGTTTGGGGCGGCGCCGAGCCGCGCGTTCGCGCGACCAACACGATCGAAGCTCTTCGCCGCCTACGTGCCCGCGGCTACGTCACCGGGGGCGAGGAGCGCGACCTCTCCGACGCGTACCTGTGGCTGCGGCGCGCCGAACATCGGGTGCAGTTTGCGACAGGCCTCCAGACGCACTCGGTTCCGCGCGACCCCGTGGTCCTGGATCGCCTCGCGCGATCGCTCGGCTACGCGGGCGAGACCGCGTTCGTGCGCGACCTGGGGAGCGTACGCACGACGGTCTCGCGCCGCTTCGCGTCGCTCCAGGAAAACGGCACTCGCCTCGAGGACCCCGCGTTCGGGCGGCTCTGGGCGGCGCTCGACGCGGACGATGAGCCAGCGGTGGGTTCCGCGGCCGCCGCGCTCTTCCCGTTTGCCTCCGGTGACCTCGCGAGGCACCTGCTCGCGCTCTCGCGACCTCCGCACAGTCCGCTCGGTGCCGCGACGCGCGACGACCTCCCGGAGTTCGCACGAAGGCTCGTGGGGGCGCTGGCCGATGCGGCCGATCCGGAGCAAGCCGCGCGGCTCCTTGCGGCATTCTTCGCTCGCTTTGCCACGCCGGGGGCCTACGTGCGCGCCCTCGCGGACGACCCCCCGCTCGTGCGGGCTCTTTGCACCCTCCTCGGCGCGAGCTCGTTTCTCGGCGAGTCGCTCGTGGGCCACCCGGAGCTGGTCGATCGCGTTCTCGAGTCGCGGGACGCGCCGGGGCCCGCGGTGGCGCGTGCGCAGGTCGACGAAGAGGTGGCGGCTCTCGATGACGCTGAAGCGGTCGACGTCGACGCGTTCGTCGGCGGGCTGCGCAGGGCCAAGCGTCGCGTCACGTTCGAGACGGGCCTCGCGGATCTCGCGGGTGACATCGACACCAGCGAGGCAGGGTATGCGCTCTCCGCGCTCGCCGACGCGACGCTGGATCGCGCCTGCGAATTCGCGATGGGGGAGCGCCGCCGCGCAGGTCACACGGTCGCGGGGGGCCTTGCAGTCATCGCGATGGGTAAGCTCGGCGGTCGCGAGATCGGATACGGGTCCGATCTCGACCTGTTCTTCGTCCACGACGCGCCGGATGGCACGGACGAAGAACAGCTCGTACGCGTGGCGCAGCGTGTGCTGCGACTGGTGTCGACCCCCCACGACGAGGGGCGCGGCTACGATCTCGACACCCGTTTGCGCCCCTCCGGCAATCAGGGGCTGCTCATCGTGTCGGCCGATGGTTTTGCTCGCTACCAGGAGAGCCGATCCGAGGCTTGGGAGCGTCAGGCGCTGGTCAAGGCGCGGGCGTGCGCGGGTGACCGCGAGCTCGGCGAGCGAGTGATCGCCGTGGCGCGGCAGGCCGCCTACGACCGTGGGGCCCCGGACCCCGAGGCCCTGCACCGGCTGCGGGTCCGCATGGAGCGCGAGATCGGCGGCGAGCGCCTGGACCGGTCGCCGTCGCGCTACGATCTCAAGGTTGGCCGGGGCGGGATCGTCGACGTGGAGTTCGCGACGCAGTGGCTCCAGATGCGTCACGGGCACGACCCGCGAGTCCGCACGACGGAGACCGGCGCGGCCCTGGCGGCGCTCGCGTCGTGCGGCTACCTCGATACAGCCCTGGCTGCGGCATTCCGGAACGGCTGGCGGTTCTTGCGACGGCTCGAGCAGCGCGTTCGCATCTCGCAAGAGACGAGCGTCAGCCTCCTCGAAGAGGGGGCCCCCGGCCTGGCCACACTGGCCCGACGCGTAGGGCTTCGGGATGGCCCGGGGCTCCCGGCCGACCGCGCGCTGCTCGAGGTCTACGAGGCGGTCACCCGCGACGTTCGCGCCGCATACCTCGCGGTCCTCGGCCTGACGTAAACTGGCTGGCGACGATGAAGCTCTGCCCGCGATGCGCCGAGCCGTATGCCGAGGACGCGGGCTTCTGCCCGCTCGATGGGACGGAGCTCGAGCGCTCGACCGATCCGTTCCTCGGCCGCACGCTCGCGGCACGCTACCGCCTCGTGCGCCGTGTGGGGGGCGGCGGCATGGCCGTCGTCTACCTCGCCCGGCACGTCATGATCGAGCGCCTCAGCGCGATCAAGATCCTGCGACAAGACCTTGGCATGAACGCCGCGCAGCGCGAGAGGTTTCTCCGCGAAGCCCGCGCCGTCAATCGAATCAACCACCCGAACATCGTGGAGATCACCGACTTCGGCGAGGACGGGGGCCTCGTCTTTCTCGTCATGGAGTACGTCGAAGGCGAGTCACTGCAGTCGGCGCTGAAGAAGGGGGCCTTCGACTGGGTTCGGGCGGCCCGCATCGCCATCCAGGTCGCTTCTGCGCTGGGGCGCGCACACGAGCTTGGCGTCATCCACCGCGATCTCAAACCCGAGAACGTGCTCCTCGTTCCGCGAGCCGAGGGCGAGTTCGTCAAGCTCACCGACTTCGGCATCGCAAAAATCGTCGACGCTCCGGCGCTGACGTTCAGCGAGCAGCGCTTCGGCACCCCTGGGTACATCGCGCCGGAGGCGGTCGATGGCGCGCCCGCCAGCGCGCGCGGGGACCTGTATGGCCTCGGCGTCATCCTTTACGAGATGCTCACCGGCAAGCTCCCTTTCGATGCGAAGTCGACGATCGATCTTCTCATCCTTCCGAGCAAGCAAGATCCGGTGAAGCCGAGCGCGCGAACGACGGGGATCCCGCCGGCGGTCGAGGACCTCGTTTTGCGCATGATCGCGCGGCGTCCTGACGATCGGCCGCGCGACGCGTTCGGCGTGTGCGCAGCGCTCGAAGCCATCCTCGCCGCCGAGCGACCCGCGCCGGAGCAGGCCCCCCCCTCCTCGGTTTCGCCGCGTTCCTGGCTGGCCGTGGAGCTCGAGGCGCGGCCGATCGACGAGCTCGCGGACCGCTGGCAGACGACTCTGGTCGCGCTGAAAGAGCGGGTCGAGCGGACGGCGGTGCAGCGCGGGAATGCCGCCGCCGGCGTGCGCCGAGCGCGGGATCTGGCAGAAGTGGCGAGTGCCTTGATGTCGTCGCTCGATCGCGCGAAGGCAGCGGTCGTGCAGCACCAGGCCGTCGTCGACGGCCTCGAGGCGCAGGGTCGAGAATTCCGCGGGTCATTCGGGCACGCGATCGACGCTCTGTCGAGGGATCGTTCGCGCGAGCGCGCAGAGCTCGACGCCATCGCGGCTCGCCGGGCCGGCATCCGGATCGAGCTTGCGGTCTCGACGCCCGCGCAGGGTGAGTCGCTCATCTGGGAGGCTGCCGCCTTGCAAGCCCAGGAGAGCCGGTCACTCGTGCTCGAGAAGGACCTTGGCTTTCAGATCGAGACCCTGCAGCGGCAGCTCGAGGCAAAGAACGAGCAGGTCGAGCGCGAGCTTGCGCACGCGGCCGGCATGCTGGAGGGGGCGCTCTCGGGGATGCGGCGCATCACCGGTGAGCTCGTCCGTACCATGGCGGAGGCCGCGTCCGCGATCGCGTAGCTATCGGCGCAGCAGGCCGCCCAGGCGGCGAGGCGCCTGGGGGCGGCTATCGCGCAAGAAGCGCAGGTTCGCGTGGTTGATGGCAGCGTGCGCCACGAGCGGCCCGGCCAGACTGCCCGTCGCTGAAAATACGCTCGCGAAGACGAGCCCCATGACCGCAGCCCACGCCATCCATCCCCAGCGCGCCGGCCCGCGCACCTGGTGCAGCGCGCCAAAGACGACCGAGGATGCCACGACACCGATCAGCGGCGCGAGCAGTCCCCGGAACAAAAGCTCTTCGCCCGATGCACCGACGACAGCGACGGCCGCGAGAGTCGCCTCGCTCGAATACTGCGCCGACGGCCGCAGGGCGACGCACAGCTCCTGAGCCCAGCGAAAGCGCCCCACCATCGCATGGGTTGCCGCGATCGTCGCGGCCCCCGCGAGCACCCCCAGGCCGAGACTCAGCAGACATCCGGCCGCACCCCCCGTCCCCAGCCAGCCCGCGCACGAGAGAGGGTTCTGTCCGACGCTCACCGAGGCCGCGATCGCAAACGCGCCGGCGCCCGCGTACGCCGTGACCACCATCGCCGGTTTGCGCCAGCTCGCCCAGCGCTCGTCCCCCGCGAAGCGGGGGCGCAAGACAATGCCCGGTCCGCCAGCCAATCGCGCCCCCGGCGATTGAAGGAGCATGTCCCGCCCGGCGACCATCCTCTATCTCCGGTGCCATGCGGAGCGCCAGGGTGCAAGGAGGGGGTGCAAGGAGGGGGTGCAAGGAGGGGGGTGCAGGGAAGGAGCGCGCGTAACGCAAGCCGAGCGCGCTCGCTCTTACTCATCCCCACCCCGAGCTTCTCGTCGTGCGCACGAATCTGTTACCATTCGGGGTCTTCTCCGATGTCGATCCCGGGCCCCGACGAGAGACCGCGTGTTCTTATCGTCGACGACGAGAAGTTCATTCGGGACATCCTGGCCGACTTCCTCGGGATGGAGGGTTACATCGTCCGCACCGCGGAGGACGGGACCGCGGCGCTCTCCGAGCTCCACAACGCGCACTACGACCTCGTCATCAGCGATCTGAAGATGCCCAGGATGGGGGGCATCGAGCTGCTCGACGCCATCGGGACCGCGGCGCCGAGCGCCCTCACCGTCATCATGACGGGCTTCGGGACCGTAGAGACGGCGATCGATGCGATGAAGCGCGGCGCCTACGACTACATTCTCAAGCCTTTCAAGGTCGAGGAGGTCATCCGGGTCGTTCAACGGGGTCTGGAGAAGCAGCGCCTGGCCGCCGAGAACCTGCGCCTGCGGGAGGCTGTCTCGCTCTACAAGGTGAGCGAAGCGATCGCAGCCAGCCTTTCGCTCGACGAGGTCCTCGCCACCATCGGCGATACGGCGCTGCTCGAGCTGAACGGCGACCTCGTCTCCACGTGGCTCGAGGACGGCGAAGGAGGCTACTTCGAGCGACAGCGCTTGGTCCAAGCGCGAGGCGCCGATCCCGCGGCGCGATCGAGCGAACGCAGGCCCGGCGAAACGCTTGCACCCCCGCCCCCGGAGTGGAGTAGCGAGCCGCGAGACGATCTGGGGACGCTCTCGCGCCGGGCTTTCGTCGAGCACCACGCGGCGCATTCCACCCTGCTCGAGCAGGGCAGCAAAGGGGCCCGCTTCTTCGAGGCACCACCGACAGCCACCCTGGTCTCGCTCGTCTCGGTCCCGCTGAAGATGAAGACGCGGCTCCTCGGATGGATTTGCGTTGCGAGCTTCACCAAGCAAAAGCGGTTCAACGAGGGGCACCGCAAGCTTTTGTCGATCGTCGGGTCGCGCGCCGCCGCCGCGATCGAGAACGCGCGCCTTTACGAGGATCTGCGCGCGACCTTTCAGCAGACGATCCACGGGCTTGCGCGCGCGATCGACAAGATGGACCGCTACACGGCGGGCCATTCGGAGCGCGTCGCGACGTACGCCACGTACCTGGCGAGCCGCCTGGGACTTCCACCCGACATGATCGAGATCGTGCGCCAGAGCGCCTTGATGCACGACATCGGCAAGATCGGCTGTGCGATGAACCTGAACAAGCCCGGCAAGCTGACGCAGGACGAGTACGAGATCTTCAAGCGCCATCCGGCGTACGGCAAGGACATCCTCGATCCGATCAAGTTCCTGCATCCGCTCGTCCCCGGAGTGCACCTGCATCACGAGCGCTGGGACGGGCGGGGCTATCCCCTCGGGCTCAAGGGCAACGACGTGCCGATCATCGCGCGCATCATTTCCGTGGCCGACACCTACGACGCCATGACGAGCGACCGCGCCTATCGCAGAGCGCTCCCGCACGAGGTGGCCGTCGGCGAGATCGAGCGTTGCAGCGGCACCCAGTTCGACCCCGAGGTCTCGCACCTCTTCACGGCCGGGCTCGACGACTTCCTCCAAGAGCTGGCCGCCAAGGGCACCAAGATCCCCGATTGAGTCGGCCGATGCGGCCGGCGCCGCGCTGAGTTATATAGCGCCATGCTAGACGACAAGCTCCGCGAGTGCCTGACGTTCGACGACGTCTTGCTGGTGCCGGCGTTCAGCGAGGTACTTCCCAAGGACGTCGACGTGAAGACCCGCCTCTGCCGCGGGGTCGACTTGAACATCCCGCTTCTGTCGGCCGCGATGGACTCGGTGACCGAAAGCCGCACGGCCATCACCATGGCGCGCGAAGGCGGCATCGGCATCGTCCACAAGAACCTGCCGATCGAGGTTCAGGCCCGCGAGGTCGAACGGGTGAAGCGCGCGGAGAGCGGCATGATCCTCGGGCCCGTGACGGCCAATCCGTCACAGTCGTTGCGCGCCGCCCTCGAAGTGATGCGCGAGCACGACATCAGCGGCGTCCCCGTCGTGGAGGGCGATCGGCCCGTCGGCATTCTGACGGCGCGCGACATCCGGTTCGAGCAAAACCTCGACCAGCCCGTCAGCGTGTTGATGACGAGGAAGCTCGTGACCGTGCCTCCGGGCGTCAGCGTCGACGAGGCGAAGCAGCTCCTGCACAAGCACCGTATCGAAAAGCTGCTCGTCGTCGACGGGGCGGGGCGGCTGGTCGGGCTGATCACGATCAAGGACATCCTGCAGGCCGACAAATACCCCCAAGCCGTCAAGGACGAACAGCGACGCCTGCGCGTCGGCGCGGCCATCGGGCCAGGGCCCGACCGGCGCGATCGCACGGCGGCCCTCGTCGCGGCGGGTGTCGACGTGCTCGTCATCGACACGGCCCACGGACACAGCCAGGCCGTCATCGAGGCTGTGCGCGCCACGAAGAAAGAGTTTTCGAGCGTGCGCCTCATCGCCGGCAACGTGGCCACGGCCGAGGCCACCGAAGCGCTCATCGACGCCGGCGCCGACGCGGTCAAGGTGGGGATCGGGCCGGGCAGCATCTGCACGACGCGTGTCGTCGCGGGCGTAGGGGTGCCGCAGATCACTGCCGTGAGCGAGTGCGCGAAGGTCGGCGACCGCCACGGCGTGCCCATCATCGCGGACGGCGGGGTGAAACACTCGGGCGACGTGACCAAGGCGATCGCCGCGGGCGCCAGCACCGTCATGATCGGTTCGCTCTTCGCGGGTACCGACGAGTCGCCCGGTGACCTCGTCCTTTACCAGGGTCGCAGCTACAAGGTGTATCGGGGCATGGGCAGCCTCGGCGCGATGCGCAAGGGAAGCCGCGATCGGTACGGGCAGGGCGGCACGGCCGACGAGAAGCTCGTGCCCGAGGGGATCGAGGGACGCGTCCCGCACCGCGGTTCGCTGGCCTCGATTCTTTACCAGCTCATCGGCGGGCTGCGCAGCGGGATGGGTTATACGGGGAGCAAGAACGTCCACGACCTGCGGACCCATGGTTGCTTCGTCCGCATCACCTCGCAGGGCCTACGCGAGAGCCACGTCCACGACGTGATCGTCACCGAAGAAGCGCCCAACTACTTTCGTACCTGAGCCTGCGTGCGACGCTTCGCCGCTCACTGGCTGGGGCGCGTGCGCTACGCCGACGCTCTTGCGCTGCAGGAGCGGCTCCTCGAGCAACGTCTCGCCGGCGCAATCGACGACACCCTCCTCTTGCTCGAGCACGAACCTGTCGTCACGATGGGGCGCTCGGCGCACCATGAGAACGTCCTCGTGCCGCGCGCACGCCTCGAGGCGCTCGGCGTCGAGCTGCACGAGACGGGCCGCGGCGGCGACGTCACCTACCACGGGCCGGGGCAGCTGGTGGCCTACCCCATCTTCGATCTCAACCCCGACCGCTGCGACGTGCGGCGCTACGTGCGCGATCTGGCGCGCGTCATGGTGGGCTTGGCCGGCGACTTCGGGATCGCGGCGTCCTTTCTGGAAGGGGATCCCAAGCTCGTGGGTGTCTGGGTCGACGAGGCGAGCCCCTCGAAGTGGCCCGGTGATCCGCGCGTGGAGGGTGGAGCGACGCGCACGGCGAAAATCGGCGCCATCGGAGTGCGCCTCTCACGCTGGGTCACGATGCATGGGCTGGCCCTGAACGTATCGACCGATCTGGACGGCTTCGGCCTGATCGTACCGTGCGGCCTCTCGCAATACGGGGTCACCTCGCTGAAGCGCCTCGGCGCGGAGGCTCCCCCCGTGAGCGAGGTCGCCTGGGCGTCCGTCGTGCACTTCGAGCGCGTGTTCGATGCCGCCGGTCGCCGAGCCGCCGACGAGGAAACGGCGCGCTTGCGCGGCGCGCCCTAGTCACTCCGGCGATTGACCGCGGTCGGACGCCATGATCCGCAGGTACATCCGGGCGCGCACGTTCTCCGGGTCGAGCTCGAGCACTTTGCGCCACTGCTCCGCGGCGGCGTCGCCCTCGCCGAGCGAGAGCAGCGTGACCCCCAGCTGGATGCGCGCAGGCGCGTACGTGGGTCTCGACGCGACGGCCGCCTCGTACTGCTCGCGTGCGCGCTGCATGTCGTTGATCTCGCGAAGCAGCGTGCCAAGACGCGTTCGTAGATCCGCGAACTGCGGGCAGAGGCCCACGGCCTTCTCGAACTCGGTGATGGCCTCGCGCACGAGCCCGGCATCCGCGTACGCTTGGCCCACTTCGGCGTGCATGTTCGCGATCTTGCCACGCGCGAACGGGTCGAGCCCCTGCGCGCTGCCGCCAGGCGTGGCGCGAATGCGCCCATAGATGCGGCGCGCCGCGTCGTATTTGCCCCGGTCATTGTACGTGACCGCGAGGTTCAGCGCGGCCTCGGTGTAGTTCGGGTTGATCGCAAGTGCGCGCTCGAAGTGGTGCTCGGCCTGCGCGAAGTTGCCGCGCGAGTGGCAAATCACGCCGAGCATGTCGTGAACGTCCGCGAGGCGATCGTTTTTCTCGAGGACCAGACGTAGCGGCGGCTCCGCCTTTTCGAACTCGCGCTTCTGGTAGTGCTCGCGGCCGAGAAGCAAGAGTTGCTTCGTGTGCTCGTCCATCGACGCCTTGGAACTCTGGGGTTGAGAGGGGCCTAGTCGAAACTGCGGCAGATCCTGCCGGGCTCAGGTTACGATGAAACAACATTGAAACGTGAGTGCGAAAGTAGAGCCGAAGTATTCGTGAGCCCTGGACCCGTGCTGACTTTCGTTGCACTCAGCCGCGTCTACCGGTAAGGGCGACTCTGCCGTGGAGGGTTCCGACCGGAAGACACCGATCGACGCCGCGCTCCACGGGGGCGATGCGTCGGTGCCCGCCGTCGCCGAGGCCGAGACCATCACGCCGCAGGCGGCGTCGATCGCGCGGTCGCGCGCCGACGGCGACAAGGAGCGGGTCTCGCGCGGACCCTGGAGCAAGGGGTGGCAGGCACCTCTACGCACTCTCGGCGCACGCCCGCTGCTCGCCGCGATCGGGGGAGCGTGCGCGCTCGCGGGGGTCGTCCTCGCAGCGCAATTCGTCAGGGGCGGAGAGCCGCGGGCGCTGCCTCACGTCAACGCCGCCACCCTCGGTGGATCGCTGTCGGGGCTCGATCGCTCCGTCGATTCGGGGGCGCCCGATGCCTCCGAGGTGCCGACAGCAGTGGGGCCTGCGCGGACCGAGCCGCGCATCTGGCGCGTCTCGCGCCTCGGCGAGGACCCGACGGCGGGCCTCGTCGATTTCACAGTGGGCCACCGCCCGCTGCTCGCCGCGCTCGGCGGCGCGGGGCTCACGCGCGGAGAAGCGCAGCGCGTCGCGACGTCGCTCACGGAGGTCCGCGGCAACGAGCGATTGGGCCCGAAGGACGAGTTCACGGTGGCCCTCGACAAGGCCTCGGGCCGCGTGGTCGCCTATGAGCTCGCAACGTCCCCGGCCGACGTCTGGCAGGGACGGGAGCAGCCGCAACCCGACGGGTCGCTGAAGCTCGAGACGCGAAAGCTGGAGCTCGAGGTCGATCGGGTGCGCGTCCGCAAGGCCGTCCTGGTAGGTCCCGAGTTGCATCAGTCGTTCGTGGAGGCCGGCCTGGCGCCGATCGACGACCTGCTCGCGATGGTCGACGACGCTCTCGAGGGGCACGCGGAGCTGTCGGACATCCGGCCGGGGGCGCGCCTTCGCATCGTCGCCACGCAGGATCAGGTCGACGGCGCGTTCGTTCGCTGGGGCTCTCTGGAGGCCGTGGAGTACTTCCCCGCGACGCCCAGCGCCCCGTCGGTGCGGGTGTATCGCTTCGGTGACGACGATGGCGATGACGCCGCAGCCAGAAAGCACCACGGATGGTACGACGCCAAGGGCCGGCAGCCGTACCACGGCGGCTGGCGATCGCCGGTGCCGCTCGCGCGCATCACTTCGCGTTTCAACCCGCACCGGATGCACCCCGTGCTGCACGTGGTGATGCCGCACAACGGGGTCGACTTCGCGGCGCCCGTCGGAACGCCCGTCTACGCGACGGCGGCGGGGACGGTGCTCAGCGTGGGCGGCGACGGGCCGTGCGGCAACCGCGTCGAGATCGCTCACTCCGGCAACGTGGTCAGCGTCTATTGTCACCTGTCTCGGTTCGCGCCGGGGCTCAAGGCCGGGCAACACGTCGAGCAGCGGCAGCTCATCGCGTACGTGGGGCAGACGGGCCGCGTCACAGGCCCCCATTTGCATTTCGGGATTCGCAAGAACGGCGTCGTCATCGACCCGATGACCCTACGATTGGACGGCGTCCGCATCGTCCCGCGTTCGCTGCGCGACGTGTTCGACCGGCAGCGTGCGCAGCTCGACGCGGAGCTCGATGGCATCGCGCTCCCGGCGTCGAGCGCCGTCACGACGGAGCCGCCGGAGCCGGACTCGTTCTACGAAGAGCCTTGAAGCGCGCCGAGCGGAACGCTGCTAGCGTACCCGCGTCGAAGCGATGGAAGCGCGCTCGCAGGCGGCCAAAGTCGGTCTGTTCGTCCTGCTGACGGGAGCCGCTGCATACGGGATCTACCGCTTCGTCAGCCCGCAGGTGAGCGGAGCCGAGGGGTACAGCGTCCACGCATACATCCACGACGCGACCGGGCTGGCGACGCGATCGCGCGTGACCATCGCAGGCATCCCGGTGGGCACCCTCGAGTCGATCAAGCTCGAAAACGGCGCAGCGCGCCTCGACGTCAAGGTGCGCAAGGACATCGTCCTCTACGAGAACGGAACGCTCGGCAAGAAGAGCGCGTCGCTCCTCGGTGAATCCGTCGTCGTGCTCACCCCCGGCGAGCCCCCCGCGCCCAAGCTGCGCGACGGGGACGAGATCCGCACGATGGCGGACGACGCCTCGCCGGCGGAGATCATGAACGAGGTGAAGCAGATCGCCGACAGCGTGCGCGAGGTCGCGGCGCAGCTGGCCAAGTCGATCGGCACCGAACAGGGCGGCCAGAACATCCGCGAGATCCTGCAGAACCTCGCCGAGTCGACGGGCGCCCTCAACCAGACCATCCGCGAGAACCGCGAAGTTCTTGGCGACATCCTTCACAACGTCGACGCGATCACGAAGAACGCCAACCCCGAGATGGCGCAGATCCTCGAGAATGTCCGGGTCGTCACGCAGGACGTCAGGGACCTGATGGCGGCCAACGGCCGCGGCGAACCGAACGGTCGCCTGCGCGACACCATCGACCGCCTGGACGAGGCGAGCAAGAGCCTGCAGAGCACGCTCGAACATGCCGACAGCATCGCGGGCCGCATCGATCGCGGCGAGGGAACCATCGGCAAGCTCACCAAGGACGATGCCCTCATCAACGAGGTCCAAGGGGTGGCCGAAGGCGTCAACGACTACGTGCAGAACATCGTGCGGCTGCGAACCGTCGTTGGCCTCCGCAGCGACTACAACTTCCTCGCCAACACCATCAAGACGTACGTGAGCTTGCGGCTGCAGCCGCGCGAGGACAAATATTACGAGCTGGAGCTCATCAACGACCCGACGGGCTACACCTCGTTTACCGACACCCAAGTCGACACGACCAACCCGCAAGAGCCCTCGCACTACCGGACCATCACGACGACGACGACCGAGGCGTTCCGCTTCTCGTTGCAGTTCGCCAAGCGCTTCGGCCCGTTCACCGGCCGGTTCGGCATCAAAGAGTCGACGGGCGGGGTGGGCCTCGACCTGCACCTTTTGCAGGACCGCTTCGAGGTCGTGAACGACCTCTTCGGATTCAGCGAGGAAGTGCAGCCGCGCTACCGCGTCTTCATCTCCTACGAGTTCATCAAGCGCCTCTGGCTGCTCGGCGGGGTGGATTACGTCTTCACGCCCGCCCAGCGCGACTATTTTCTCGGCTTGCAGCTGCGGTTCGACGACACGGATCTGAAGACGATCCTCCCGTTCGCGGGCCCCGTCGCCGGCGCTGCGTCTCACTGACAGCGGCTAGCGCTTGGCGGCGCGCTGTCGCTGCACGGCGTCCTCGATGCGGGGGGTCCAGAGCGCGAGCGCGGCGCCGGTCGGGTCGACGCTGTTGAGGCCCGCAAGAAGGAGCGGGGGGAGGGCGAGGTCGAGGGGAAATTCGACGTGAGGCGCCGTCTGCCCCCGGTAAAACGCCATCGTCCCCGTTTGCCATTGAAACAGGTCGACGACGCGGTCGCTGCCCTGGTCACGGATGGCGCGGAAGATCTCGAGTGAGGGCACCAACCCGAGCGCCACGAGTGTGTCGCCCATCCGCCCGCCGTAGCGGGGCAGAACGGCAAGCGCGAAGTCGAGCTCTGTGCGCGAGATTTTGGTGCGGCGCACGAGGAACTCACCGAGGAGCTCCGTGGCGTTGCTCGACGCCACGTGGTGCAGTTTGCCAGCGACGAAGTAAAGCTCCTTGCGACCCGTCTCGCCGAGGGCCACGCCCGCGCGCGCGAAGCGCCGCGACTCCGTGGGTCCTTCGGCAAAAAGAACGCCCGTTGCGTCGGATTCGAAGATGGTCAGCAGGATCGTCATGAGAGCCGAGACCGAGACATCGTCGGAAAAATCCGGCGTACCGACGCCTGCAAGGCGACTCGTCGTCGTCGCGCTCAGCGCAGGGAGAAAGCGGGCCAATTCTTCGATCGTCGACAGGGGAGCGAGGCCGCGCCCCATGAAATCGACGAAGTCGCCGCGCCCGACTTGGCCCGTGGCCACGGCCTCGACGAGACGCGCGAAGGCCCACGGGCCGAACCTGGCGCCGTTGGCCGTGGTGACGTACGACGGGATCGGCGCGTATTCGCTGGTCTGACGGTCGGACTCGTGCTCGTCGTCGAGCTCGGGTGGCGGCTGCGCCGGGCCCAGCGGAGCTGCCGTCGCTGCGGGGGTAGGGGCGGACGGTGCGGGCCGTGCTCGCGCCTGGTCCGGCTGCACGGCTTGCATACGCTCGGTGGACGGCGCGGACTGGACCCATCGAACGAGCGCGCCCAGCTCGGCGCGCGAGGCGGCCGGGTTCGGGTCGAAGGGGGTGAGCGCTTGCGACAGCGCCATCGCCGTCGGAAAGCGCGCGTTCGGGTCCCGCGCGAGCGCGCGCTCCAGCACCTCGAAGAGCCCGGGAGGCATCGAGTCGCGTGCGTCGCGCAGAGGGTCGATCCGGCAGTCGCGGATCGCGAGAAGGACCGCCAACTGCCCGCTGCCCGCGAAGAGCGGGCGCCCGAGCACCATCTCGGCCAGCACGCCTGCCGTGGAGAAGAGGTCCGCGCGCTGATCGAAGGGCTCGCTCGCGACTTGCTCGGGTGCGAGGTAAGCAAACTTGCCCTTCAACATCGCGCCGCCCTCGGTCGCGAGCGTCGCGCGCGTCGCCGAGCGGGCGATCCCGAAGTCCCCGAGCTTCACGCCGCCCTCGCAGGACAGGTAGACGTTCGACGGCGTCACGTCCCGGTGGATGATGCCCATCGGCTGGCCCGATGGATCCTGCGCCGTGTGCGCGCTGTGCAGTCCCAGCAGTAGCTCGCGCGTCACGTGCACGGAGACGCCCGCGCCGAGCGTCCTGCCGGCGCTCGACAGTCGACGCAGAAGCCGGAACAGATCGCAGCCGTCGACGAACTCCATCGCGAGCCACGGCTCGTCGCCCACCGTGCCCGATCCGAAGACACGCACGACGTTGGGATGACTGACGGCCGCGTGCAAAGCGGCTTCGCGTTCGAACATCGTCCGGCCCTCGGGGTCGGACATGAAGTGCGGGAGCAGTCGTTTGACGACGAGCTTGCGCGGCTGGGCACTCGGGTCGACGGGCTGCGCCACGTAGACCTCGGCCGTGCCTCCGACCGCCAAGCGCGCCTCGAGCAGAAACGGGCCGAACTTCAACGGGCCGCCCGACAGCGGTCGCGGAACGCCTCGACCTCTTGGGTTTTCGCCCGACGTCATTGCGTTGAAGAGTGTATCTATTCGAGGCCCGCGAAACACAAGATCACTGAGTCGCTCGTCACGCGACCGCTGCCGGCTCGCGTGAGGGAGCCCGTCCCGCGTCCCATGCGTTCCTCCGACCTTCCGCTCTCGCTTCTCGGCTTGTTGGCGTGGGCTGCGGTCGGGCTGCTGGCTTGCGATGGGTGCCGCCCGGCCGGCCCCTCCGGGGCGACGGGGCCAACGGCGCCGGCGCCCGTCGATGCCGGCCCGCCCACAGCTCGCTTGTACTTCCTCACCGACCTCGCGGGAGCCCTCGAACCCTGCGGATGTACCAAGGACCAGCTGGGAGGTTTGGACAAGTTTGGTGCCTGGGTTCGCCGGGGCGGGGAGGGGCAGGACGCCGGACGCGTTCCGTCCTTGGTCGCGGCGGCTGGGCCCCTCTTCTTCATGGAGGAGAAGCTTGCGCCTGATCATGCGGATCAGGATCGCGCCAAGGCCGAGACGATCGCGCGGGTGCTGCGTCGGCTCGACCTTGCCGCCTTCGCACCGGGGCTCAACGATTGGGACATCGGTGGCGCAGGCCTGCTGCAACTGGCGAACGAGACCGGAGGCCGCGCCATCGGCAACGGTGCCGACGGAGCTCCCTTCGTATCGTCCGTCGTCCGCGACGTCGGCGGGCTGAAGATTGGCTTCGTCGGGTACGCGCCCCCCGGGCCCGGTGCGGCCGATGCATCGGGCCCCGCGGAGACGCCGGAGCAAGGCGTCCTGCGGGGCGCGGAAGAGGCAAGGCGCCAAGGCGCGAACGTCCTCGTTGCGCTAGCCGCGGTGGGACGGGGCGAAGCCAAGCGGATCGCCGACGCTGTGCCGGACCTCACCGCGGTCGTCGTCGGCTCGTCCAAAGTGGACGGCGACGCGAACACGACGTCGCCGTCGGCGGAGCGCGTCGGCGAGGTCCTGATCGTGCAGGCCGCCAATCATCTGCAAAGCGTCGCGGTGCTCGACCTGCACGTGCGCGACTCGGTGCAGCCCGGGCACCTGGTGAAGTTCGCGGACGCGACGGGCCTCGAGCTTGCCGAGCGGCGCGAGGACTTGATGCGTCGCATCGACGATTTGCATCAGAAGATCGCCGCGTGGTCGCGCGACAAGACCATGAACCCCGCTGACGTCGACGCCCGGCGCCGCGATCTCGCCGCCCTCGAATCCGAGCGTGACGCACTGGATCACCGCCCGCCGCCGCCCGCCGGAAGCTTTTTCCGTTACTTCGTTCAAGAGATCCGCGACTCGCTCGGGAAAGACCCGCTCATCGAGGGCGACATGGCCTCGTATTACAAGGGTGTCGACGAGCACAATCGAACAGCGCTAGCCGATCGCCTGCCGCCGCCACGGATTGCCGCCCAGCCAGGTTTCGTCGGGATCGACGCATGCACCAACTGCCACGCTGCTGCGCGGCAGGTCTGGAACGGTACGAGCCACGCGCGCGCGTACGCGACGCTGGCGACCCAGTTCAAAGAGTTCAACCTGGACTGCGTCGGCTGTCACGTCACCGGGTACGAGAAGCCCGGCGGCAGCTCCGTCACGCACGTCGACGGGCTGCAGAACGTCCAGTGCGAGGACTGCCACGGTCCAGGTTCGATGCACGTGCAGAATCCGACCGACAAGACGCGTATCGTCGCCGTCCCTTCTCCGTCGGTGTGCATCTCGTGCCATCACCCCCCTCACGTCGAGGCCTTCGACGTCGCGGTCGCGCTTCGGGGCGTGCTGGGGCCAGGGCACGGCGCCCCCCTCAGGTGATGGCCGGCGACGGCACGCTGCTACAGCGTGAAAAGAGCGGCTGCACCGGGCCCAGGGATCAGGGCGCGGGGGGGGACCGGTGCACCGGTGCAGCCGCACCCTGCCTCAGAGCATCCCGCGTGCCGGGTGCCTCTCGTGTGAACAGCGCGCTTTTTCATGGGCGCCGGTTGTCCACCGCCGCCGTCGGCTGTCCGTGGACGGCGCGAGGTCGGTATCGGAGGCCTGCACTCATGAACCCTTCAGGCGGCCGGGGAGGGGGCAGGAGTGGCGGCCCGTCTTCTCGTCGTATTGTTGGTGGTAGCCCTCGGCCTTCCAGAATGGCCCGACGGGCTCGATCAGCGTCGTGATCTTGTCGCGGTAGTGCGCTTGCTCCGCCGCCATCGACGCCCGCGCGGCCGCGTCTTGGTCCTTCGAGAAGGTGAAGATTTCGCTTCGGTACTGGTCGCCGATATCGGGCCCCTGCTGGTTGGGCGTCGTCGGATCGTGCGAGTCCCAGAACGTTCGAAGAAGCTGCGCGTACGTCACCTTCTTCGGGTCGTACTCCACGAGCACCGTCTCGGCGTGGCCCGTCGTGTGTGAGCACACGTCTTCGTAGCTGGGCTTGGTCGTGTGGCCTCCGGAGTACCCGACCGCCGTGGCGACGACGCCCGCGACGTGACGGAACGTGTCCTCGGATCCCCAGAAGCAGCCTTCGGCGAACGCCGCGAGCTCGTCGCCTTGCGCTGGCAAAAGAGGCGTCCCGGCGCCCGCGTGGCCCGGGTTCGTCCCCGGAACGTTGGCCGGCACCGTGGTGCCCGCGGATGACGGGTCTCCAGCGACCGCCGATCGGGAGCTGCACGAGAGGCATCCGAGGACCACCGCGGCACCAAACACCGACCGAAACATCTTGCTCATTTGCTGAGTGTACGCGCGCCCGGGCGGTCGGTTTCCGACTCCAGTTGTCGCGATCGCATCGGCTCGCGCTCCTGCGCCAGGCTTGCGCCTGCGCCCGCCGCGGGCCCCGCTAGTTGGCGATCCATGGGTCCACGCGGTATGGATCCAGCGTGAACGCTGGCAAAAAGGGCGCTCCTGCCCCCGGCACGGCCCTCGACGTTGCCAGCCCCTCCCGACGCGAGATGCTGGTACGCGCGGGTTCGATGGCGGGCACGCTGGGTGCGGTTGCGCTCGGCGCTCGCATCGTGTGGGACAAGGGGGGCTATGGCGTCGAGCGATCGACCGAGGCGCGGCAGATCCGCGACTACCGCAATGCCGAGCGCGATGCGGAGCACGCGCAGCTTGCCATCGCCCGCGCCGCTCCCAGGGAGGCGGGAGACGACTCGCCGGCGCCAACCGCGACACCCGAGCAGCTCGTCCGTCGAGCTGTCGATGCGATGGGTGGGATGTCCAAGTTCGTGTCACGGGGCGACGTCGTCGTCGTGAAGCCCAACATCGGCTGGGATCGAATGCCGATCCACGCCGCAAACACCAACCCCGACGTCGTCGGGGCCGTGATCAGGCTGGCGTTCGAGGCGGGTGCAAAGAAGGTCGTCGTCGCCGACGGGTCGTGCAACGAGCCGCATCGCTGCTTCCAGCGGTCCGGTATCTGGCGCACGGCGTACGACCTCGGCGCAGAGGTGGTCCTTCCACAGGAACATCGCTTCCGCTCGATGCGCCTCAAAGGCGACGTGCTCGACGAATGGCCCGTGTTCACCACTCTGGTAGACGCCGACAAGGTCATCAATGTGCCGGTCGCCAAGCACCACAACCTGGCCAAGTTCACCGGTGCGATGAAGAACTGGTACGGCGTTCTCGGCGGGCGGCGCAACCGACTCCACCAGAACATCGACGTGTCGATCGCCGACCTGGCGACGTTCATGCGCCCCACGCTGGTCGTGATGGACGCCTGGCGCGTTCTCCTTCGCAACGGCCCCCAGGGCGGCAACGTCGACGACGCGAAGGACATGCACACCATCGTCGCGTCGGTCGATCAGCTCGCGGTCGACGCCTTCGGCTGCACGCTCATCGGGCAAAAGAGCGACAATCTGCCCTACCTCGCGATGGGCGAGAAGCGGGGCCTCGGGACGACGCGCTGGTCGAGCCTGCGCGTTCGAGAGGTCTAAGCGGTGGCCGCGGAACACGGGCACGGCGTCGTCCCGGAGCACGCAGGGGTGCGGCTCGATCCGGGGATCGCGGCCGGGGTTAGCGAAGTGCATGCGGATGTAGAGCCGATCCCGTGGAAGACGGGCCGGGTGGGGGTGGTTGAGGCGATCGATTTGGCGGGGGCGGGCGCCCGTGCGAGTAAAGACACGGTCGCGGTCGCGGCTGGGGTCGGGGTCGGGGTCGCGGCTGAGGTCGGGGTCGCGGCTGGGGTCGAGGTCGCGGCACGGAGAAAGAAGAAGCTGCCCGGATCGGGCATTCCACCGCGGCGCATCGCCGTGATCCTCAAATGGGCACGGCGCGCTTCGCAGGTCGGCTTTTTCGCGCTCTTCATGTACTTCCTCTTCCAAACGGCGTTCCGCGGGAGCTTCGCGGCGCGTGCGGATGCGGCAGTACGGCTGCCGCTGCCCGTCGAGGCGTTCCTGCTCGCCGATCCGTTCGTTGGAGCAATGACGTTGCTCTCGACCCACGCCGTGTATCGGGGCCTGCTCTGGAGCGTGGGTTTGCTCGGGCTCACGATGCTCGTCGGGCGCGTCTTCTGCGGCTGGATCTGCCCCTTCGGGACGCTGCACCACTTCTTCGGTTGGCTCTTGCCGAGCCGGCGCGGGCGCGGGGCCTCCCGCGTCGAGGCGAACAAGACGCATACCTACCAGCGCGCGAAGTACTACTTGCTCTACGCATTCTTGCTCGCGGGCATGGGCGGAAGCGCCATCGGCGGCCTCTTCGATCCCATCTGTATCGCCGTGCGCTCGATCGGCCTCGGCGTCATCCCGGCGGCGCAATACGTGGCGCACCGGGCGCTCGGCGCCGCGCAAGACGTGCACTCGCGGCCGGTGCAGGCCGCCGCCGATCACGCGCAGGATTTCCTTGCGCAGACGGTCTGGCAGAGCAAGCAGTTTTACTTTCACGAGACCTGGTTCATCGTCTTCTTGCTCGTCGCGGTGCTCTTCGCGAACCGCTTCATCCCGCGGTTCTGGTGTCGCGTGCTTTGCCCGCTGGGGGCGTTTCTCGGTGTGTTCTCGCGCTTTGCGCTCTTCGGCATGACGAAGGACCACGCGAAGTGCACCGACTGCAACTTGTGCCTCGTTCATTGCCAGGGCGCCGACTCGCCGCAGGGCGGCGTGAAGTGGCGGCAGGACGAGTGCCACATGTGCATGAACTGCGAGAACGCGTGCCCGGAGGACGTGATCAAGTTCACGTTCCTGCCGAATCTCAGGAGCACCATCGTTGCGCCCGACACCGTACGCCGGACTGCCCTGGCGTCGGTGGGCGCCGGCGCGATGTTCCTGCCCGCGACGCGCATCGCCGATTCGCTCGACGTCAACTACCACCCGCGCGTCATCCGCCCCCCGGGGGCCGTGGAGGAGCGCAGCTTTCTCGAGCGCTGCATCCGCTGCGCCGAGTGCATGAAAGTCTGCCCGAACAATGCGCTGCATCCGGCGTTCTTCGAAGCGGGGGTCGAGGGCCTGTGGACGCCCATCCTCATCGCGCGCGTCGGTTACTGCGAGTTCTCTTGCGTGCTTTGCGGGCAGGTGTGCCCTACGGGCGCGATCCAGAAGATCGACGAGAAAGAGAAGATGGGGATCGGCCAGCCGCCCATCAAGATTGGCACCGCGTTCTACGACCACGGTCGATGCTTGCCTTGGTCGATGCAGACGCCGTGCATCGTCTGCGAGGAGTTCTGTCCGACGTCGCCGAAGGCCATCTGGGTCGAGGAGGTGGACGCGACGGTGCGTGACAGCAAGCCGGGGGCCGACGGTGCGCCGCCCGCGTACAAGACCGTGCACCTGCAGCGCCCACACGTCGATCCGTCGCTCTGCGTCGGCTGCGGTGCGTGCGAGAAGGTGTGCCCGGTGCAGGACCAGCCGGCTGTCTATGTGACGAGCGTTGGCGAGACTCGCTCCAAGACGAACATCATCCTGCTCGAGAACACGAGCTATAACCAGAAGACGTGAACGATCTTTTTCTTCGCGCGTGCCGCCGCGAGCCCGTCGAGCGGACGCCGGTGTGGTTCATGCGTCAGGCCGGGCGATACATGCCGGAGTATCGCAAGCTCCGCGAGGGTCGCACCCTGCTCCAGATCTGCGCGACCCCCGAGCTCGCGGCGGAGGTGACGCGGCAGCCGCTGCGGCTCGGGGTCGACGCGGCGATCCTCTTCGCCGATATCCTGCTGCCCCTCGAGCCGATGGGCGCGTCGTTCGAGTTCGCCAAAGGCGAGGGACCCGTCATCCACGAGCCCATCGCCTCACGCGAGCAGATTGATCGTCTCCGCGTCATCGACGCGGAAGAGTCGCTCCCGCACGTTCTCGCGGCCATTCGTTTGCTCAAACGCGATCTGACGGTGCCGCTCATCGGATTCGCCGGTGCGCCTTTCACGCTCGCCAGCTACCTCGTCGAGGGCGGCAAGAGCGCCAACTTTGCCAAGACGAAGAAGCTCATGTTCGGCGCACCCGACGCCTGGGCCGCGCTGATGGAGAAGCTCGCCGAGGTGGTGCGCCGCTATCTGCTCGCGCAGATCGCAGCCGGCGCCGACGCGGTGCAGCTCTTCGATTCCTGGGTGGGCGACCTCTCGCCCGCGGACTACCTGGAGTACGTCCAGCCGCACGTGCGCCGGATCCTGGCCGACGTCCAGAAGACCGGCGTACCGGTCATTCACTTCGGCACCGGGACGGCCACCTTGCTCGAGGCCATGCGCGACGCCGGGGGCACCGTCATCGGCGTCGATTTCTGTACGCCGCTCGACGACGCGTGGCGGCGCATCGGCCACGATCGCGCGGTCCAGGGCAACATGGATCCGTGCGCTCTGCTCGCGACGCGCGAGGTTGCGATCAACCACGCGCAGCGGGTCCTCGACGCCGCCGGCGGGCGTCCCGGTCACGTGTTCAACCTGGGGCACGGCATCCTGCCCGAGACGCCCGTGGATCAGGTGCGCGCGGTGGTCGAGTACGTGCGAGAGGCCAGCGCGCGATGACGGCGAGGGGGCGGCTCGCGGCGCGGACGGCCGTGCTGCTCGTCTCCCACGGCACCGTCGACGACCTGAACGACCTGGCCGCATTCCTGACGACGGTGCGTCGCGGGCGCCCTGCGCCGCCGGAGCTGGTCGAGGAATTGCGACGTCGCTACCAGGCCATCGGCGGCTCTCCGCTCAACGAGATCAACGCGAAGGTCGCCGAGAAGCTCGCGCGTAGGCTCGGAGACGAGATCCCCGTCGCCGTGGCCAACCGTCTCTGGCGTCCCTTCGTTCGCGACGTGCTGGGTTCGCTCGCAGAGCACGGCGTGGAGCACGTGGTCGTCGTCCCGCTCGCGCAGCACTCGTCGCACGTGTACGCGGACGACGCGCGCCGAGCCGCCGAGGGAACGCGCGTCACTTTGGCGTGTGCGCCGAGCTGGGGCGATCGCGAGGACCTGTGCTCGGCATTCGCGAGGCGGATCACCGTCGCGCTCGAGGCGTCGAAAGACAAGGCCAAGACGACCGTGGTGATGACGGCGCACAGCCTCCCCAAGGCGATCGTCGATGCGGGCGATCCGTACGAGAAGGAGCTTCGCGCCGCGGCGATCGCAGTCCAGGCGGCGCTTCGGGCCGCGGCCCGGCTCGGTGCGACGGACACCGCAGCGGGCCCGCACCTGGACGTCGCGTTCCAAAGCCAAGGCCTCGCCGGGCACGGCGCGTGGCTCGGCCCCGATCTGCGTGCCGCCCTCGACGCTGTTCGCGCCCGTGGGGATCATCATGTCGTCTTCGCGCCGATCGGCTTTCTCGCCGACCACGTGGAGATTCTCTACGACCTCGATGTCGAGGCGCGGGCGATGGCCGAGGAGCGCGGCTTGTCGTACGCCCGCGCGGCCTCGCTCAACGCCGACGACGACTTCATCGAGATCCTTGCGGCGGTGGCCCAGCCCTTTCTCGCCACCCAAGGCGCTTCGAGGCATGGCTGACGACGCCCGCGGATTGCTGCGAGTCGCCATCGTCGGCGGCGGCATCACGGGCCTTGCCGCGGCGCACGAGGCGCTGACGCGAGCGCGCGAGCTGGGCCGTCCAGTGACCGTGACGGTGCTGGAGCGGGCGACGAGACTCGGAGGCCACCTGATGACCGAGAGGTCCGGCGGCTTCGTGCTCGACGCCGGGGCTGACTCTTGGGTCGCGGCCAAACCGCACGCGAGCGCGCTCGCGCGCGAGGTGGGTCTCGAAGGATCGATCATCGGCACGCGCGAAGGAACGCGACGCTACTTCGTCGCGTGGCAAGATCGGTTGCACGCGGTACCGGAGGGTCTCGTGCTCGGCGTTCCCACGCGCGTGATGCCTTTGCTGCGGACGCCGCTGTTCTCGCCGCTCGGCAAGCTGCGGATGATGCTCGAGCCACTGGTCCCGGCGCGTCGCTTCGAAGGCGACGACGACGAGTCGATCGCCGACTTTGCCGTCCGGCGCCTCGGGCACGAAGCAGCCGACCGCCTCGTCGCCCCCTTGCTCGGCGGCATCTCCGCAGGCGACGCGAGCGATCTCTCCGTGCGCGCCGCCTTTCCGCAGTTCATCGCGATGGAGCGCGAGCACGGCTCGCTCGTGCGGGGCACGCTCGCGGCGCAGCGTGCGAGGGCGGGCACCGCGCCCCACGGAGTCGGCGAAGGCGCCTTCCGTTCGCTCGACGGGGGCATCGAGGCGCTCGCGATTGCGGTCGCGGAGCACGTGCGCAGGAGCGGGGCGATCCTCCGCATCGCGACGGGCGTGGAGGCGATCGTCCGGGCCGGTGGGACGTGGCACGTCGACCTCGAAGGTGGCGAACGAATGGTGGCCGACGCGGTCATCCTTGCCGTGCCGGCGAGCGCCGCCGCGTGCCTCGTGCGCGGGACCGACGTCGGCGCCGCGAGCGCGCTCGAGGCGATCCGGTTCGGTTCCACGGCGACCGTGTTTCTCGGCTATCGCCGGCCAGACGTCGCGCATCCGCTCGATGGCGTCGGCTTCGTCGTTCCTCGCTCGCTGGGCCGACCGATCCTCGCGGGCACTTGGGTCTCGAGCAAATGGCCCGGTCGTGCGCCAGAGGGTCACGTCCTTCTTCGCGCCTTCTTCTCGCTCTCGCAAGGCCCTGAGCGAACCGACGACGAGCTGGTGCGGCTCGCCCGCGACGAGCTTCGCGCGCTCATGGGTCTCGATGCATCCCCGGTTCTCACCCGGGTGTTCCGGTTCGACCACGCCAGTCCGCAGATGCGCGTCGGTCATCTGGTCCACCTGCGCGAGCTGAAAGAACGGCTCTCTCGCGTCGCGCCCGGCTTGCGTCTCGCGGGCGGCGGCTACGAGGGGATCGGCATCCCCGACAGCGTTCGGCAGGGCAGGGAGGCCGCCCGCGCAGTCGTCGAGAGCCACTGAGCCTTCTCGCGCCACCCGATCGTCGACGCCGTCGCGAAATTGCGCTACCGCGCACGGGGTGATCCGTACCGCCCTCGTCTCGGTGTCCGACAAATCCGGCCTCGTGGCTTTTGCCCAGGCGCTCGCCGCGCGCGGAGTGCGGATTGTCTCGAGCGGCGGCACGGCCAAGGCGCTGGCCGCCGAGGGTATCGCCGTCGAGACGGTCGAGAGCTACACGGGCTCGCCCGAGGTGATGGACGGGCGGGTCAAGACGCTGCACCCGCGCGTGCATGGTGGCATCCTGTCGCGCGGCGAGCGTGATCGCGCCGACCTCGATCGCCTTGGGGCGCAGCCCATCGATCTGGTCGTCGTGAACCTTTACCCTTTCGAGAAGACGGCGGCGGCGTCTGGCTCGACGCACGAGCTCATCGTCGAGAACATCGATATCGGCGGACCTTCGATGGTGCGCTCCGCGGCCAAAAACCACGCGCGCGTGACCGTCGTGTGCGATCCCTCCGACTACCCGCGGATTCTCGACGAGCTCTCGCATCGCGGCGACACCACCCCGGCCACGCGCGCCGAGCTCGCCGCGAAAGCCTTTGCCCACACCGCCGCGTACGACGGCGCGATCGCAGCTTACCTTTCTTCCCTCGACGGCTCCGGAGCGCGGGCCCACTTCCCGACGTATCTCACGTGGCCGCTCGAGCGCGCCTACGGCTTGCGATACGGCGAGAACCCTCACCAGGCCGGTGCCTTTTACGTGGACCGCGGCGCCATCGCCGGGTCGCTGGCCCGGGCCGCGAGTCTTGGCGCTGGGGGCAAAGAGCTCAGCTTCAACAACCTCGTCGACGTCGATGCCGCGCTCGACGCGGTCCGCGAGTTCGACGAGCCGGCCGCGGTCGTGGTCAAGCACACGAACCCGTGCGGCGTTGCGACTGCGGCCACCCTGGCCGAGGCGTATCGCGCCGCGCGCGAGGCCGACGCCGTCAGCGCCTACGGAGGCATCGTCGCCCTCAACGGTCCTGTCGACGACGGCGCCGCCGTAGTCCTCGCCGAGACGTTCGTGGAGTGCATCGTCGCGCCGTCGTTCGCGCCGGGGGCTCTGGAGGCGCTGCGGGCCAAGAAGAACCTGAGGCTCCTGGCGACGGGAGAGTGGCTCGGGCCCACGCACGCGACGCTGTCGGCCAAGCGCGTCGGCGGAGGCTTCGTCGTCCAGGATCGCGACGCCAGCGCTGGGGGAGAGGTCACGCGCGGCAAGGTGGCGAGCAAGCGCGCCCCTACGCCCGAAGAGCTGCGTGGGCTCGAGTTCGCGTGGCGGGTCGCCAAGCACGTGAAGTCGAACGCGATCGTCCTGGCGCGCGCCGGCGACGCGGGCGCGGTGACCGTCGGCGTCGGCGCCGGTCAAATGTCGCGGGTCGTCTCGGTGCAGATCGCGTGTGACAAGGCCGGTGACGCCGCGCGAGGGAGCGTGCTTGCGTCCGACGCGTTCTTCCCGTTCGCCGACGGGGTCGAGGTGGCGGCTCGCGCGGGCGTGACCGCGGTCGCCCATCCGGGGGGCAGCGTGCGCGACGCCGAGATCGTCGCCGCCGCAGACGCCGCCGGGATGGCCATGGTCCTCACGGGCGTACGCCACTTCCGGCACTGAGGTCGCGAGCCGCTTCGGCGTCCGCGGGTCCGTGGTCGCCGAAGCGCAATAGTTGGCCATGCCGCTCCGTCTGTGGCGACCTGCAGTCACGATGTCGGCGATGACAGAGTCTTGTAGCGTCTGCGCGAAGCGATTCGACGTGCAGTTCCGCTACCAAATGGAGGAGCGCGACGGCGGGTTCGCGTTCTATTGCTCGCAGGACTGCAACGTGCAGGCCGTGCGGGGCCAGACCGCCGGGGGAGCTACGTGCTCCGCGTGCAACAAGCGCTTTCTCGTGGAGCTCGTCTCGCAGGTCGTGCGGATCCGCGGCGAGGTGCGGCACGCATGCTCCGAGGGGTGCCGTTCGCAGATCCTGGCGGAGGCCGGTGGCGCGCGCCTCGGTGCCTTCTCGGCGCCCGCGGCCGACCCCAGCCGTCCAGCGGGGCTCCCGATCGCCCGGGCGTCCGACGAGAATCTCCGGTCGCCGGCCGCCGAGAAGGGCGCTCCCGGCCCGCGCCGGCTTGCTGTCTTCAACCACAAGGGGGGCACCGGCAAGACGACGACGTCGGTCACCCTTGCGGCCGGGATGGCGGCCCGCGGGCTGCGCGTGCTCCTCGTCGACACCGACTCGCAAGGCAACGTTGCGGTCTCACTGGGCATCAAGGCCGAAAAGACGCTCTACCATGTGCTCGTCATGGGAACGCGCGCCGAAGCCGCCGTCGTGCACGTGCGGCCCAACCTCGATCTCATCGCCTCGAACGAGACGCTCGCCGCGGCCGAGCTGTACCTCGCGGGGCGTCAGAACCGCGACCGCGTGCTCGGCGACCGGCTCGCCTCCGCGTTCGGCGGCTACGACGTCATCGTCCTCGACTGCTCACCCTCGCTGTCGCTCATGAACCAGAACGCGCTCGTCGCGGTCGACGGGATCATCGTGCCGGTCGCGTGCGACTTTCTCTCTTTGGTGGGGGTTCGCCAGGTGGTCAAGACGGTCAAGAGCGTCAACGCCTTGCTCCATCACCCGGTGCAGATCGAAGGCGTCCTGCCGACGTTCTACGACGCGCGTGCACGCATTTGCCGGGACGCCCTCGACGCGCTGAAGGATCACTTCGGCGACCGCGTGCTGCCGCCGATCCGGTCGGCCATCCGCCTGAAGGAGGCTCCGGCGCAGGGCAAGACGATCTTCGAATTTGCGCCCGATTCGCACCCCGCCCAGGACTACCAGCAGGTCGTGGACCTGCTCATCGATGGAGTCGGCGCGGCGGCACCACGGAGGGCTGCGGGCTGAGCGGGGTCGAGGCGACGGAACGCGGGATCGAAGCGAAGAGCGGAACGGGGAGCACGATGGCATCACGAGCAGACGAGACCGGATTGGGCGGCGCGCGCATCCTCGACGCGGACGAGGTGGAAGGGGTGCTCTCGGGCGCCTTCTATTCGCCTCCGCCCCAGGCACCCCGCGGCGGCAGCGCGCGTGCGCGCAACGCCGAACCCAAGCCCGCCCACTACAAGGTCATCTGCATCTCGCTCTACACGAAAGACCTCGAGCGCCTGGACGGTCTGGTGACGGAGCTCAAGGCGCGCGGCATCACGAAGGCCAACCGCAGCGCCCTCATTCGCGTCGCGCTCGACCAGATCGACCTCGATCGCGTTCCGCGCGGCCTCTAGAGGCTCGGCAGGGCTCGGAGGTTCGGCAGGGCCCTCCAGAACCCCGTGATGTCCTCCGGTAGCGGAGCCTCTACGCAGAGGGGCATACCGGTCATCGGGTGAGGGAGGGCGATGCGCCGGGCGTGCAACGCATGGCGTGGCAGCTCGAGCCGCACGAGATCGTCGTCGGTGAGCTCGCCGTCGGCGGCGCGTGCAAAGGCGCGATCGTCGAGGCCATAGAGCTTGTCGCCGACCACCGGCGCGCCGAGCGACGCGAGGTGCACCCGTATCTGGTGCTGCCTGCCCGTGTAGAGTCCGCAATCGACGCGCGCGTAGGCCTGGCCATCGCCGGAAAGTCGCACCTCGGTGACCTCGATCGCCGTCGACGCGCTCATCGAGTCGGGGCCGTCGCCGACTCGCATTTTCACCTTCAGGGGGCTGAGCGGGTCGATCTCCATCCTGCGATCGCAGACGAACGAGCGCGCCCCGTCTCCCCGATCCGGCACGCCCCGCGCGATGGCGACATACGCCTTCTCCATGCCGGAGCGGTCTTGGATCAGCCGTTTGAGCGCCCGGTCGCATGCCCGCGACTTGGACACGAGCATGACGCCGCTCGTCTCGCGATCGAGCCGATGTCCGAGCGACAGGAACTCGACCTCGGGCCGCAGCTGTTCGAGCAGCTTGATGAGAGTGTTCTTGTGGTATCGCGCCGTGGGGTGCACCGGTAAAAGGGCGGGCTTGTCGACGGCGAGCAAGTGCTCGTCTTCGTAGAGGATCGGCACGTCCATCGGGACGGGTGTCTCGTCCCATGGCGGCCGCCAGAGCAGGATCTTTTGCTCGGCTTGCACCCGGTCGTTCGGCTTGAGGCGCCGCCCCGACGCGTCGAACGCGCTCGCCCGCACGATGGCCTGCGCGCGCGTCCGGCTCGTTCGGTGGAGCTGGCTCTGCACGAAGAGGTCGACCCGCTGCCCCGCCGCCTCCGGGGGCACCCGGAACACGGAAGCGACGGCCTCGGCGTCGACGCCAGTCGGCCGCAGGGGCCGGGCGTCGAAGGCACGAAGGCGTGACATGAGGGGCGGCACTCATCCTCATCCGAGACGCTGCGCGGGCGCAATGTGCTAGAAGCGCCTGCCGGAGAACGTCGACCCTCGCATGGAAATCCTCTTCGTCACGACGGAGCTTTCGCCGTTCGTCAAAGTCGGCGGACTCGCGGACGTCTCGGCGGCCCTGCCCAAGGCGCTGCGGTCGCTCGGGCACGCAGTGACGATCGTCCTGCCGCGGTTTCCTTCGCTCGAAGCGCAGGGCCTCTTGTTGGCGCGCCGCCTCACGCCGCTGAGGTTCACGCTCGGCGAGCGCAAGCTCGAGGCGACGCTGTTCGACGGTCGCCTGGCGTCGCAGGTGGACCTCGTGGTGGTCGACGTGCCGGGCCTGTTCGATCGCCCTGGCGTGTACGGTGAGAAGGGCGAGGACTATCCGGACAACGCCCTACGCTTCGCGGCCTTCTCGGCGGCGGCCGCGGAGATCGCACGCCAGCGTGCCGCGGCCGATCGCCCGGTCGACGTCGTGCACTGCAACGACTGGCCGTCTGCGCTCGTGCCCACCTACCTGCGTGCCCTCGTCGTGCAGACACCCGCGCTCGCGACGACGCGCACGGTCCTGACGGTCCACAACGTGGCCCACCAGGGCGTGTTTCCCAAGGACGCGCTGCCCACGCTGGGCCTCGGTTGGGATGCGTTCCGGATCGACGGCATCGAGTTCTACGGCGGGATCAACCTGCTCAAGCAGGGCATCGTCACGGCGGATGCCGTGGCAACCGTCAGTCCCACGTACGCGCGCGAGATCCAGACCCCCGAGCATGGTGGGCGCCTCGATGGAGTGCTTCGCGAGCGCGGAGAGGGCCTCGTCGGGATCCTCAACGGCGTCGACTACGCCGTGTGGAACCCGGCCACCGACCCGACCATCGCGTCGCGGTACGACGCCGAGGACCTCACGAACCGGCCGCGCTGCCGCGGCGCGCTGCAGAAAGAGGTGGGCCTACCGATCGACGGGCAGGTGCCCATCGTCGCGTGCGTCGGACGCATGGTGGAGCAGAAGGGGACGGACGTCGTCATCGCCACCCTGCCCAAGTTGCTGCGCGGCACCGAGGCCCAGGTGATCATCGCGGGCGACGGCGACGCATCGCTCGTCGCGACGATGCAGGGCGCCGCTGCCAAGTCGCATGGACGCGTGGTCTTTGCGCATGCTGCGAGCGAGGCGCTCGTGCACCGCATCTTCGCTGGCTCGGACTTCGCCCTGGTGCCGAGCCGGTTCGAGCCGTGCGGTCTGGTCCAGATGTACGCCCAGCGCTATGGCGCGCTGCCGGTCGCGAGGGCCACCGGTGGCCTCGTCGACACGGTCGTGGACTGCGATGCCAAGCTCGAGACGGGTACGGGTTTCCTGTTCGAGGAGATGACGGTGGACGCCCTGCTTGGCGCGGTCGAGCGCGCGATTGCAGCGCGCACCTTGCCCCGCTGGACGTCTCTCGTTCGCCGCGTCATGCGCCTCGACCGCGGCTGGGATCGTCCCGCGCGCCGCTACGAGCAGCTCTATCGGTCGCTGGGCAGCGCGTAGGCATCACGACCGGTCCACGGTCCTCAGCGCTTTGGCCAGCCAAGAAGCTCGCAGCGCGACACGAGTCAGCAGGACGGCCTGGTGGAGCACAGCGAGCGTTGCGAGGGCCAAGCCGCCGCGCCAGGAGAGTCGGTCGGCGAGGAGAGCCACGACCGCGACCGGGGCCACGCTGGCGAGGGCGCGCCAGGCCCAGGACCACGCGAGGCCGATTGGCGCGGCGCGAAACGATCGGTAGCCCGCGATCCACGCGCTCAGCGTCCCGAGCCGGAGACGGACGACCGCGGCGCGGGCGAGGTCGTGCACGACGCCGATGGCGCACGCGGGAACGAGTGCCACCGTCCCAATCGCGATGGCGAGCATCTGCGCGCGCGCTTCGCCGAGCCACGCGTGCACCGAGCCCTCGGCGACCGCGCCCAGGATCACCGCCGCGACGACTGCCAGCGCCTCCGCGGCGCCGACGCCGAGCAAGAGCCCCGCGAGCGCCCGCCCTGAACCGATCGCGCCGCCGATCGCGCGCGACGCGCCGATGGGGTGTCCGCCGTGCGTGGCGTGCGCCATCGTCGTCATCAAGGCTCCGAGGGGCAGGAGCCCGGCGAGCACCGCCGCGATGGTGACGAGCGCCGTCCCGCCCGCCGCCGCGCCGACGCCATGGACATTCATGCGCAAGAAATCGAGCAGCGCGAGCGCGCCGCTCGCGCCGAGAGGGGAGTCGCCGCGGGGGTCGTTGCCATACGCCGCGCCGACGAGCGCCGCGGCCGGGTACGCGGCCACGAGCGCGAACGCCGTTTGCCAGGCCCAGACGCCGGCGATGGCCGCGGGATGGAGCCGAGCGCGGATCCTGGCGCTCTGACGCGGCACGAGGTAGCCGAGGGGTCGCGGTACGCCCGCCGCCTCGTCCGCGTGGTCGATCGTCAGGATGCCCTCGATCACGGCGACACCGTTTGCAGTGCAAGCTCGAGGAGGTACGTCAGCCGTTCGAGCGTTCGCCGGGCCCTGCCTCCCCCGTCGGCCGTCGAGGCGTGGTTGTTCTCGATACTGGCGTCGATGACGACGCGTTCGTCGGGATCGACGACGACCCCCGCGAGGGCGACGGGGCCCCGGGACTCGAAGACCTTCCAGTCGCCGGCGCCGTCCCACGACTCGCGCCGGCGGCTGCCGTCCGCAAAGACGAGCTCGACATCGACGGGGAACACCAGCGTGCCGCGCCGCCGCACCAGAACGGAGCTCTCGTAGTCGTTGCCGTGCGGGGTCTGCTCGGACCGCACGCGTTCGACCGCGAAATCGACCCAGCCCTTGTCGAAGAGCGCGGCTCGCAGCGTCGCCGCGACGGCCGGTCCGAGCACCTCGTCGAAGACCGCGATGAACTGGTCTGGGCCCGGGTGCTCGAACCGGAAGCGACGAGCATAGCGCCCGAGCGTGCGCGCGATCGCGTCGTCGCCGTACACGCGTCGCAACGTTTCGAGCACGGAAGCCGTGCGCGCGTAGACGAGACGCCCGTAGTTCGCTCCGGTCGAGAAGGTGTACGCGGCCTGAGCCACGGGCTCGTCGCGTGCGGCCAGGTTGCCACCGACGGCTTGGATGGCGCTGTCACTCACTCGGACGCCGAGGAGGTCCACCGCCGACCCGGACCCGCGCCACCGCGCCATCGTATCGCCCTCCGCGAACTGATTGACGCCCTCGTCGAGAAACGGCCATGCGGCCTCGTTCGTGGCGACCAGACCGTAAAACCACTGGTGGCCGAGCTCGTGTACGACCACGATCTCCGGCTCCAGCAGGCCGCGCGGCGCGAGCCATGGACCGTCACCCGTGATGAGCGTCGGGTACTCCATGCCGCCGGCCTCCGCGGCCTCCTGGGGCGGGTGAACGACCGTGAGTGTGGCGTAGGGGTATCGCCCGTAGCGTGCCGAGTCGTCCGGCAGCGCGAAGCGTACCGCGTCGAGATCGCGCTCGGCGACGGCGGCGAATCCCGGCGGATAGAGCACCGTGACCGCTACGCCGTCGACCACGTCGCGGCGCGTTTGCCACTGGTCCCATGCCGTCCACGCGAAGTCGTGGACGTCGCCCTGCACGTGCCGCTCGATGCGGCGGCCCTGCGCGACGTGCGTCTCCACCACGGGCCCCGTGGCGCCGATGGTGAACGCCTCCGGGACATCGAGCGTGACGTCGTATGTGCCGAAGTCGGCGTAGAACTCGGAGAGATGGTGAAACGGGAAGTGCGCCCACGTCCCGTCGGGTTCGAGGCGCGCCATCTTGGGAAACCACTGCCCGACCATGTGAAACGAGCCTCGGTAACCGGTGCGTTCGACGACGATTGGGAGCTTGTCGTCGAACGTCATCTCGAGGGTGATCGACTCGTCGGGCCGCACGTCGCGGGGCAGGGCGACCCGGGCGTCGGTCTCGTCGTCGCTGTCCGCTCGCTTGACCTCCATCGCGGGGAGGAGGTCGTCCGAGCCGCCGTCGGGCGCGCGGAGCGCGAGAGATCGCACATCGATCTGGCCGTAGCCTTCCGGGGCCACGCTGCCGCGACCTCCGACGCGCTCGCGCAAGAAGTCCGAGCGTTCGTCCTTGAACGCGTTCAGGTACAGATGCAGCCACAGCTCGTGGACGGGCCGGGCGCTCGTGTTGCGCCAGCGAATCGTGCCCGAGCCGTGGACGGCGTGGGTCGCGGCGTCGAGCGACGCCGTCAGCGTGTAGTCGACGACGTCGATTGCGTGCTGCCGGAGGTCGTCGTCCGCCGCGTCCTCGCGCGCAGGCCGTTCATGATCGGCCCGGGCGTTGGTGATCCCAAAGCATGCCGCGCCGATCGCGAGGATCCATCGCCGCATGCGCACCGGGCCATCATCCTGCGGCACGCGCACGTGCTGCAAGCCGTGCGGTGAGCGCTGGGGCCCTCTATCCTCCGATCGGGTCGGATGAGAAACGCCACGGCCGTCGTTCGCGAGGCGCTTTCGGGCACGGGAATCGACGTCATCGCCTCGTGCGGCGCCGCCGAGTACGACGCGTGCGCCCCGGCGCATTTTCGCTCGGACCGGCTCTTGCCCGGCGCGCGCGGTGTCGTCGTGGCGGCCAGCGCGGGTCCGGCGCTCTGGCGTGGGTTCCGGAACGAGGCGGACGCGCGCCCCGGGCTCTGGGACCTGCCGCACCCCTACGACGCCTTCGTCGCCGGGCTGCTCGCCCGCGCTGACGCGGCGCTCGAGGCAGCGTCGGTGCGGTTCGTTCGTTTCGAGGCCGCCGTGGAGGCGCCGGTGCGCGTCAGCTTCGTCGCCCTGGGGCGTCTGGCGGGCCTTGGCACGCCAGGCCCGTTCGGCCTGCTCATCCATCCCGAGCACGGCCCGTGGTGGGCCCTACGGGGCGCCTGGATCGTCGACGCCGATGTCGAGCCGAGTGTGACCGCCACGATCCCATGCGCCGGCTGCGCGGCTCCGTGTATCGGTGGGTGGGCTCGCGCGGGCGGCATCCCCGAAGCCAGCCCCGAGGTTCGCGGACGTTGCGTCGTCGGCCAGGGGTCTCGCTACGACGACGAGCAGGTCGCGTACCACTACGATCGCGCCGCGACGCTGGCCCGCCTGCGCCGCGGCTGACAGCGACGCCGTCGCGCGACGAGGTTAGAAGAGCCCGAGCTGGCCTCGCGGACGCCGGAACGTCGTCGCACCCTCGTCGGGCATCGACGTGGGCAGGCCGAGCTTGTCGGCGGCTTGCTCGAAGAGCTTGGCGATTGCGTCGGCGTACGGTCCCTCCCCCGTGGCGCGCGTGCCGAACCGCGGGTCGTTCATCTTGCCGCCGCGCGTCTCGCGGATACGACGGAGCACGCGGTCGGCCCGGAGCGGCAGCGACGCTCGGAGCCGCTCTTCGAATACCTCTTTCACGGGCCCTGGCAGGCGCAGCAGCGTCGTGTGCGCGTGGCTGGCGCCCGCATCGCGCGCGGCGAGCAGGACGGCGCCCATGTCCTCGTCATTCAGGCCGGGGATGATTGGCGCCACCATGACGCCGACGCGAACGCCCGCCTTGGCCAGCCGCTCGATCGTACGGATGCGACGCGCCGGGGGCGTGACGAACGGCTCGATCGCACGCGCCTTGCCCTCGTCCCAGAACGGCACGCTGATCATCACCGACACCCGCGCGACCCGCGTCAGCTCCTGCAGCACGTCGATGTCGCGCTCGATGAGGGGTGACTTGGTGATGATCCCGGAAGGGTTCCGGTACTCGGCGCACACTTCGAGGCAGCCGCGCGTGATCCGGTAGCTCGCCTCGACCGGCTGGTAACAGTCGGTCACGCCGCTGAAGATGATGCGTCCGCCCTGCCACTTGGGCGCGTCGAACGCTTCGCGCAGCAGCTCGGGGGCGCGCTTCTTGACGACGATCTTTCGCTCGAAATCCGTGCCCGCGCCGAAGCTCAGGTACTCGTGCGAGGGCCGGGCATAGCAGTAGGCGCAGGCGTGGAAGCAGCCCCGATACGGATTGATGCTCCACTCGAAGGAAAGGTCCGGGCTGTCGTTGCGGGCGAGGATCCCCTTGGTGTGATCCTCGTAGATCTCGAGCTGAGCCAGCGGCGCTTCGCCCTCCAAGTACTCGATATCGTTGGAGGCCCATGGGTTCGGCGGGTTCGCGAGGGGGCGAAGGGGGTTGGGCATCCCCGGCAGCCTAAGCTGAACAGACGTTCCGTCAACTCTCGACGCGGCTTCCTCGAGGTCCGCTGCGGCGCTGGTCGCTGCCTACTCGACGATCGATTCGGCAATGAGCTTGTCGGCTTGGGTCTTTCGCCAGGCCTTGAGCTTTTGCGCGAGCTCCGGGCGCTTGCCCGCGAGGATCGCGACGGCAAAAAGGGCAGCGTTTCCGGCGCCCGCCTTGCCCACCGCGAATGTTGCCACCGGGATGCCCTTGGGCATTTGCACGATGGCGAGGAGCGCGTCGAGCCCCAGCAGGTGGCCCGACGGGATCGGCACGCCCAGCACCGGCAGCGTGGTCTTGGACGCGACGACACCGGGCAGATGGGCGGCTCCGCCCGCGCCCGCGATGAACACCTCGACCCCGCGCGAGGCTGCTGTCCCGAGATACTCGAAGAGGGCATCCGGTGTGCGGTGCGCGCTGAGCACGCGCACCTCGTGCGCGACGCCCAGGTCGTTCAGCGCGTCGCGCGCCGCCTGCATCACGTCGAGGTCACTCTTGCTGCCCATCAAGATCGAAACGAGGGGGGGTGACGCGGTCATGACGTTTCCTTATCCGACCCCTTGCCGAAAGCGAAGGTCAACGCGCCGTCTTTTGCGTCGACCGTGACGTGGCCGCCATGCTCGAGCGCCCCGAACAGCAGCTCGTCGCCCAGCGGCTGCTTGACCTGCTCCTGGATGACGCGCGCGAGCGGGCGGGCCCCGTTGTCCGGGTCGTAGCCCTTCTCGGCCAGGTACTGCGTCGCGGCGTCGGTGAGCTCGATCGTCACGTTGCGGCTGGCGAGCTGTTCGCCGAGCTCGCGCACGAACTTGCTGACGATCGTCTTCATGACCCGTGGATCGAGCGGCAAGAAAGCAATCTTCGCATCGAGCCGGTTGCGAAACTCGGGGCTGAAGAGCTGCTTGTACTCGCGGTCGACGCTCGGCTTCTCGCGGTCCGACCCGTCGGCGCCGCCGAAGCCGACCGCGCGGCGCTGCAGATCCCGGACGCCGATGTTGCTCGTCATGAGCAGCACCACATGGCGGAAGTCGGCCTGCTTGCCGTTGTGATCGGTGAGCTTGCCGTGATCCATCACCTGGAGCAGAACATTGAAGATCTGCGGGTGCGCCTTCTCGATCTCGTCGAGCAGGAGCACGGCGTGCGGCGTCTTGGCGGCGGCCTCGGTCAAGAGGCCCCCCTGATCGAAGCCGACGTAGCCGGGCGGCGCGCCAATGAGCCGCGAGACCGAGTGCGGCTCCATGTACTCGCTCATGTCGAAGCGGTGGAACGCGATGCCCATGACCTTGGCGAGCTGCTTGGCGACCTCGGTCTTGCCGACGCCGGTGGGGCCCGTGAGCAAGAACGAGCCAATCGGCTTCTCGGGGGCTCGCAGGCCGGCGCGAGACATCTTGATTGCCCCGACGAGCTGCTCGATCGCCGCGTCTTGACCGAAGACGACCGCCCGCAGATCCGCGGCCAGGTTCTTGAGGCGATCGCGATCGCTCGTCGACACTTCGCGAGGCGGGATCTGCGCCATGCGCGCGAGCACGTGCTCCACGTCCGCCGCGTCGACCGTGGGCGGCGGGGTCGCGCTCGCCGAGACGTCGGCCGCGGCCGCGAGCGATCCGTCGGCCGCGAGCTTCTTTGCGGCGCCCGACTCGTCGATGAGATCGATCGCCTTGTCGGGCAGCTTGCGGTCGTGGAGGTACTTGGCGCCGAGCTCCGCGGCGGCCGAGAGCGCCGCGTCGGTGTACTTGACGCCGTGGTACTCCTCGTACTGCGGGCGCAGCCCCTGGAGGATCTTGATCGTGTCCTCGACGCTGGGCTCGTTCACTTCGACGCGCTGGAACCGCCGCACGAGGGCCCGGTCCTTCTCGAAGTGCTGGCGGTACTCCTGGAACGTGGTGGATCCGATGCACCGCAGACGGCCGCTCGCGAGCGCGGGCTTGAGCAGGTTGCTCGCGTCCATGCTGCCGCCGGCGGTGGCGCCCGCGCCGATGATCGTGTGGATCTCGTCGATGAAGAGGATGGCGCCCTCCGTCTTTTGCAACGCCTTGAGCACCGCCTTGATGCGCTCCTCGAAGTCGCCGCGGAAGCGCGTGCCCGCGAGCAGGGCGCCCATGTCGAGGGCGTAAACGGTGGCGCCCCGCAGCGCCCTTGGCACCTCTCCGCGCACGATCTTGAGCGCCAGCCCCTCGGCGATTGCCGTCTTGCCGACGCCCGCGTCGCCCACGAGCAGCGGGTTGTTCTTCTTTCGGCGCGCGAGGATCTGGGCGATGCGCGCAACCTCGTTCTCGCGGCCGATGAGCGGATCGATCCGCGACGTACGCGCTTCTTCATTGAGGTCGAGGGTGTAGGCCTTCAGCGGATCGCGCGCGGGCCGCGCCGCTTCGGGCTCGGCGCCGACCCCGGTGCGCGGTTCGTCCGCGACGTCCTCGTCCAGCTTCGAGGTGCCGTGCGAGATGTACGAGACGACGTCGAGCCGCGTGACGCCCTGCTCCCGCATCGCCTCCACGGCGTACGAGTCGCGCTCGGCGAAGATGGCGACGATGATGTTGGCGCCGGTGACCTCTTCCTTGCCGCTCGACTTCACGTTGCTCGCCGCGAGGTGGATCGCGCGCTTCACGCCGAGCGACATGGTCGGGTCGGCGGAGACATCCGGGTCGACCTGTTCGATCTGTTCGGTCAAGAAGGTGTCGAGCTGCTTCTTGAGGGCCTGAGGATCCCCCCCGGCGTGACGGAGCACGAGCGCGGTCGTCTCGTCGAGGAGCAGCGCATAAAGCAGATGCTCGACCGTGTAGTACTCGTGGTGCCGACGGGCCGCGTCGGTTCGCGCGACCTGCAACGCTATTTCGACTTCCGTGCTCAGCCTCATCGCGTCCTGCTCTTCATTCGGGCTCGGTCGTCACGAGCAGCGGGTGCCCCCGCTCGCGGGCGTCGAGCATGACTTCGGTCACTTTGGTTTCGGCGACGTCGCGGGAGTAGACGCCAGCGACGCCTTTCCCTTTCTTGTGCACCGTAAGCATGATGTGCAGCGCTTCCGTCTCGTTTTTGTGGAAGAACCGGCGCAGCACCTCGATGACGTATTCCATCGTGGTGTAGTCGTCGTTGTGGAAGATGACTTTGAAGCGCTTTGGGGTGGCCGTCTTCTTGCGCTCTTCGACGTCGACCTCTTCCGTCGGCGTGGCTCCGGGCACCGGGTTTCGCGTGCCCCCGGAGGGCCCAGCAAGCGGCGGTGTGCGCATCGCGTTCGCTAGCACCATAAATCCCGTTCACCCCGACTTCAACGAGGCCGCTTTGGGCGGCGCTTGGGCGCGTTGATGGGCCGGTTCACCGGGCAGGCGGCTCGGACGGCGCGCGGGGGCGGGCTCACGTTGCCGTACAAGCAAGCGTAGGCATAGGTAGGGTCCAGCTGAAACTTTCAACTCTTGAACCTTGTGGAGACGGGGAAGAGGCATATAGACTTTCCGATGGGTAGTGTGCGCGCCTGCTCTCGGCGCTGATTCGCGTCCTGCCTTCTCACGCTGCTTCACTGGGGTTAGATGCTGCTCGAAGCCAACGTCGTCATCGCCGACCGGTTCCGCCTCATTCGCCAGCTGGGGCAGGGGGGCATGGGCTCGGTGTGGCTGGCGACCCACCTCGCGCTCGACATCCCCTGCGCGGTGAAGTTCATCGAGGGCGAGATCGCGCAGCTCCCCGAGGCGCAGTCCCGTTTCGAGCGCGAAGCCAAGGCGGCCGCGCAGCTCCGCAGCCCCAACGTCGTTCAGATCCTCGACCACGGCGTTTGGCAAGGCACGCCGTACATCGCCATGGAGCTGCTCGACGGCGAAGACTTTGGCAAGCGGCTCGCCAAGCTCGGGCGGATGCCCGCACCTGACGTGATCCGCATCATCACGCAGGTCTGCCGCGCGCTCGGCAAAGCACACGGCGTCGGCATCGTCCACCGCGACCTCAAGCCGGACAACATCTACCTCGTGCCCGACGACGACCGCGAGATCGCGAAGGTGCTCGACTTCGGCATCGCCAAGACGACGGGCGGCATCGACGGCAGCAACACGAAGACGGGCGCGATGCTCGGCACGCCTTACTACATGAGCCCCGAGCAAGCGCAGGGCACGCGCGCGGTCGACGCGCGGAGCGATCTGTGGTCGCTCGCGGTGATCGCGTTCCAGGCGCTGACGGGTAGGCTCCCCTTCGAGAGCGAGGCGCTCGGCGACCTGCTCGTGAAGATCATCGTGGCGCCGATCCCGAGCCCGCGCGAGTTCGCCCCCGACCTGCCGCCCACCTTCGACGCGTGGTGGCAGAAGGCCTCGCAGCGCGACCCGACGCAGCGCTATCAAACGGCGCGCGAGCTCGCGGATGCGCTGGCGCTCTCCTTCGGCCAGTCGCAGGGAGTCGGCGGCGAGAGCGGACCGTTCCGCCAGATGCAGGGCAGCGTGGCCGACGGCCTGCCGATGACCACGCCGCACGGCATGGGCATGTCGACGGGCGGCTACCGCGCGGTGACGGGCGCGGGCATGGCGGGCACACAGGCGGGGCTCGGCCCCACGACCGGCGCCACGATGTCGCGCACGTTCGACGGCCCCACGGACGCGCTGCCCAAGAAGAAGAACACGCTGGCGATGGCGCTCGGCGGGGGCGCTGCGCTCTTGCTCGTGCTCGGTGTCGTGGGCGTCTCGCTGACGAGGGGCAAGGGCGACGCGCCGCCGCAGCAAGTCGCGGCCGCCACCCCGCCTGCGCAACCCACCGCGCTCCAAACGGCTGCGGCGGCGGCTCCCGCGCCGCCGCCGCCCGCTCCGGTCGCTCTTCCGCCCGAGGCTCCGGCTACCGCGATCGCACAGGAGAAGTCCGTCGCGACCGCTGCCACGGCGGCGACGCCGCCGCCGGCCATGCCGGCGTACAGGCAGCAGCACATGCAGGGGGCTCCGCAGGCCACGCCCGCGCCCGCGCCCAAATCTGCGGCACCGGCGAAGAAGGCCGCGGTCGACCTGGGCATCTGAGCGTCGGGGCGGCCGGTGGTCGACGGCTCTCCCCGCGCACGCGCCGGGACGTTGGTGCGCGCCACGCTTTCGCTGGGCGATGCGGCGCTGCGGGCCAGTTACGTGGCGAGCCTGCTGCGCGACACCCCGATCGAGGCGATCGCGCAGACGCTCGACGCCGTGTGCGAGGCCGCCGAACAGGCAGAAGAGTCGGCGCGCGAGGCGCTGATTGCCATCGTCGACGCGCTCAACGTCGAGGAGATGGACAAGGTCGTGCATCGGCTCCGCGAGGAAGCCGTGGGCTCCTCGCTGCTCGCGCTCGGGCGCCTGATCCGCCTGCCACCAAACGCGCGCGCGGCCGAGCTACCGCCGGTCGCCCATCTGCCCAACGACGGGCGAAGCCGCCCGCTGACCCTCGGCGAACGCAAGTCGTTGGCCCGCCGCCCCGACCGGGAGACGATGCAGCGCCTTCTCCACGATCCACACCCGGACGTCATTCGCCGGTGCCTTCGCAATCCGCGCATGACCGAGGACGACGTGGTGCGCCTCTCGGCGCGCCGGCCAGGGCGCGGCGACGTTCTCGCCGAGATCGCGCGATCCCGGTGGGTGCACTGCCCGCGCGTGCGCATCGCCCTCGTGCTGAACCCGGCCTCGCCGGTCGAAATCACGGCGCGCATCGTCGGCCTGCTGCTGCGCTCCGAGCTGGCGATGGTGTCGCGGTCGCCGGCGGCGGTGACGGGCGTGCGCGCGCTGTGCCTGGAGCACCTCGACCGCCGTCCCCCCGTGGCCGTGAAATCGCACGGCACGACGTGAGACGGAGTCTACCCCTCTTCTTCTTCGATTTCCCACCGCGCGAGGGCCGTCATGCCGATGGCCGATGCGCACGACGGGCAGAGCGGAGCCGTCTCGAGCTGTGGCTCGCCGCCGCGTTGCCATAGGTAGACGGCGCGGCCCTGCGGGCTGTACGCGCCGGAATCGTCGACGGCGGGCAGGCGTTCGTCGCATGCATCGCAGCGGGTCGCCGCGTCGGGCTGCAAGAGCGCCTCGTGTGACACCGAGGCGAGTCGAGCGACCGGCGACGCGGCCCCGACGCGTTCCGGGATACTGGCGGAGCGGTACTGGCCGTCGTCCGGGACCGGATCGCCCGAGGTCGAGACCGAGTAGAAGCCCTTCACTCCCACGCCGCCAAAGATAGCGCGCGACATGCGGTTCGCAAAGGTCGACGGCACGCGGGCACGCAACCCGGTCGCCCTGCAGTCCGAATGGGCGGCGTGGACACGCGACCGCTCCGGATGGTCTCGATGCTCTCGATGGCGTTGATGCTCGCCTGGCTCGCGGCCGTGAGCGCAGGGTGCTCGTCTTCGATGCCGCTGCCGCCGAAGGCGATCGCGCTCAATACTGCCGGCGCACGCGCCATCCAGGTCGGCGACTTCGCCGCGGCCGAGGCCAGCCTGTCGGTGGCGCTCGAATACAGCCCGCGCTTCGTCGAGGCGTGGATCAACCTGGGCTACGTGGAGCTGACACGAGGCAACTTCGAGCAGGCGCGCCGCGACTTCGTTCGGGCGCGCGAGCTAAACCGCCAGATCCCTGCGCCGTTTCACGCGCTCGGCGTTTTGGCCGAGCGCCAGGGTCAGATCGCGCTAGCCGAAGGGCAGTATCGCGCCGCGCTCCGGATCGATCCCGGCTTCGCGCCCGCCCGCGCCAATCTCGCCCGGTGCCTCTTCGCGCGCGGCCAGTATGAAAACGCGCGCGAGCAGTTCGAGCGGTTCGCCCAGGTAGCACCTGACGGGCTCGAAGGTTGGACGGGCCAGATCGAAGCGCTCGGGCAGCTCGGGCGCGCCACCCAGGCCGAAACGATCGCGGTGGCAGCGCGAGAGCGCTTTGGTGACGCGCCGGCCCTCATGCTGCTGGTCGCACGGCAGCTGCTCGATCGCGGGGATTGGCAAGACGCCGAGGCCGCGCTGGCGGCGATCGTGGGCGGCCCCGATCGTCCTCGCGCGGGCGCGGCATGGGCATGGATCGGCGTCGCCCGCGTGGGCCTCGGCGACGTGCACGGCGCCCGGAGCGCAGCACGCCAGGCGCTGGCGATCGATCGCGATGACCCTGTAGCCGCCCTCGTCATGGCGCGCACGGGCGGCGCTCCTCCCTAGCTCGGAGGCCACCGCCAATGGTCGCGCGCGCGAAAGTAGGCGGCCCTCAACGCAGGAACAGGAAGGCGAGGCCCGTCACCGCGCCAAGCACGGCGACGACGATGAGCGCCACGACCCATGCCGGCACGTGCGTGCCGGGGATCTCGATCTGCTCATCTTCGTACCGGAGGGGCGGGCGACTGGAGCGAAGGGCCTGCCCCGCGGCGGCGATGGCGGCCGAGATGTCGGCCGGGTTCGAGAGCACCGCCGTGGAACCGAGGCCCTGCGGCGGATTGCTGGCACTCGGTGGGCGCCCGCTCACGATCGGGACCAGGGGCGCCGTCTCCGCCAGCATGCGGCGGTGCCGCTCGGTGTCGGTGCCCTCTTCGGGGAGCGCGTACTTGCGGTATTTGAGCGGCTCCGGCTCGCCCCCCGCGGCGGGGATCCCCTCGCCGTCGAACTGGCCCACGATGACGGTCACGTTGTCATGGCCACCGGCCTGGTTGGCGCGCTCGATGAGCACGCGGCACGCCTCGACCGGATCCGGCGTCGTCTTGAGCACCTCGCGAATCTCGTCGAAGCGCACCATACCGCTGAGGCCGTCCGAGCAGAGGAGCACGGTGTCACCGCGCCGCAGCTCGCAGTACGTCAAGTCCACCTGGACGGTGTCGGCCGTGCCGAGCGCCTGGAGGATGATGTTGTTGTGCTCGAACGTCTCGGCCTCTTCTTCGGTCAGCTGGCCGGCTTCGATCAGCTGATTGACGAGCGACTGGTCGCGCGTCATCTGCACGAGCTGCCCCTGGCGCAGGATGTAGCCGCGCGAGTCACCGACCTGGGCGAAGAACAGAAAGCCGTCGACGAGGGCCGCCGCCGTCACCGTCGTGCCCATCCCGCGCCGCGTGCGGTCGGCTTTTGCGTCCTGGAAGATCCGCAGGCCCGCCGCTTCGATCGCGCGCACGAGCCGCCGCGCGACATCGTCGCGCGAGAGCACCTGCGCGTCGTCGAGTCCGTCGATCATGCGCTCGTACAGCATGTCGACCGCGAGCTGGCTCGCGACCTCGCCCGCCGCCGCTCCGCCCATTCCGTCGCACACCGCGAACACCGAGCCCTGGTGCCCCACGGCCGCAAAGCGGGTGCTGTCGAACGAGCCCTTCGCCCGCTTCGTCAGGTCGGCCACGAGAAAGTTGTCCTCGTTGTGCTCGCGGATCTGCCCCACGTCAGTCCGCGCGCAGAGCTTCACGCGGATCTCGTCGGTCACGGCGCTCGACCCAGGCTGCATCACGGGGCAGGTGTCCTTGTCGTCATGCGTCTGTGCGTCATGCGTCTGTGCGGTCCAGATCGAACCGAAAGAGCTGCTGACCGACCCGGAACTGATCGCCGTTGCGGAGCCGGATGTCGTCGCGCAGCTGGACGAAGGTACCGTTGGACGACCCCAGATCGACCAGCGCGAAGCGCCGCGGTTGGCCGCGCGACCCGGGCGTCACGCCGAGAACCTGGATAGCCGCGTGCCGCCGCGAGAGGAAGGGGTCGTCCGTGAAGACGATATCGCCGACCTCGCGGCCGAGGATCGTCTCGAGGCGCTGAATGTTGAAGACGTCGCGGCTCGTCCCCTCGACCGTGCGCTGGGTGAGGCGGGCGTAGCGGGGGGCGGAGGGCGTTCCGAACACGAGTGTGCCCCCCTCCGAGGCAACGCCGAACCCCTCCTCCGCGTTCTTCACGACCTCAAACTTTAGCACCTGTTGTCCCACCAAGAACAAGTCTTGATCCAAGATAGGGTGCGCGGTTTCGCGGCTCGAATGGCCGCTCACCCCTGGCACTCGATCGGCACCGGCATCGAAGGGTATCCGAAAAAAGATGCCGTTCGTGGTTCCCAGATCGCGAAGGTAGTAGCCCCCGCCGCGCGCCGAGATGCGGGCATGACGCGGGGATACGTAGCGGTCCTCGGCGACGAGGATGCTGCCCTCGGACCGGCCGATGTCGGTCGTGTCGCCGAGGAGGTGGCTTGGCCCCTCGTGGCCGCCCTGCGCGATGACGACGAGCCTTGGGCGGCTCGTAGGAGCATGGGGCGAGACCATCGACACGGTGGAGCGCATCGGCAGCGGCGACGGCCTCGTCGGGACGGGGCTCGCGCCGACGATGCCCACCGGCCGTGGTGAAACGTCGCCCGGCGGCGGCGGCGTGCGCGGCGCGAGAGCGACCGAGGATCCCTCGGCGAGCGAGGCGCCGCAGAACCTGCAGAACTGCGAGCTCGGATCGGACCCCCCCCGGCAGCGCGCGCAGAGGCGCAGCATGGCCTCGGGCGCGCTGTTCCCGAGCTCGATGACCCGCGAAGGCGAGATCGGGGGCGCCGAGCCATGATTCGCGGCATGCGCGGCGCCCGCCGGAACGTGCGGCGGGGACCCCGAGGTTGAATCGAACGGGGGTGGATGGATGGTGGTCGGCTGCGGCTCGCCGGGCGCGGGGTGGCTCGGGGGGCGCTGCGGCGCGGGCGGCGCCGATGGCGCGGCGCTCGGCGCTATCAGATGACCGCACGTGATGCAGAAGCGCAAGTGACGGGCGTTGAGACTCGAGCAGAGAGGGCACGCCACCCTGTCGTCCACCGCGGGCCCCTCGTCGCGTGAATCCGCCGTCGGCAGCGTCCCTTCGCCCGGTCTTGGCGCCGGAAGGCTGCGGGGGGGCTTGGCCTTCGGCGGTCGCGACGACTGGCGCGTGGCGGTAAGCGGTGGGAGCCCGATCGGCGGAATGGTGGGCGCGACCCCGCGCGGCGCCAGGCGCTGCCCGCACTCCTGGCAGTACATGAGGTGCGCCGGGTTGTCTTTGCCGCACGTGATGCAGTTCACGCTGTCGGATGGGACAACGCGGCCCAGGCCACCGTCAAGAGAGCGCATCGCACACCCGTGCGATTCTGGGACACGATCCAAGGATCTAGAGAGCGTCTTGCGCTTCGAGGGCGACTTCGAGGGCGAAGAACTGCGCGATTCCTGCGCCATGGACCAGGGTGCTCGAGTCGCCGAATGAGCGGAGGTAGATGGGGCGGTAGACCAGGGTGGCGTTGAGCAGAGGGCCGCCCGGCAGCTCCACCTCGACGCCCGCGCCGAGCGTGGCGCTCGGGCCCCAGGTGTCGATCGACCACTCGTTTCCGTACCCGGCCAGTCCCGCGCCCGCCATCACGAAGGGTTCGGTGGCGAGGCCCGTGGGAAAGTAGTGGCGCACTTCGATGCGCGCCTGTTGCAGGGTGCCAAGCAGATACAGCTTGTCCGGGTCTTGCTTGGAGAGCTCGTAGGTGCCGCCCAGGTAGAAGTCTTCGGTCGGGCGCCACCCGACGCGGATCGCGATGCCGCCGCCCGAGCCAAGGATGCAAAGGTTGGCGGCGTCTTTGCAAATCGGGCCCGGCGAAATGACGTCCTCGACGGTGATGCCGATGCCGTATTGCAACGAAGGGCGGCGTGCGGGCGGTGGGGGAGGCCGCGCGAGGCTCTCGCTGTCGGGCGGTGGCGGCGGCGGCACTTCTTGCGCCCCGGCGGTCGCCGGCGGTAGGCCGAGCGCACCCACGACGTACGCGACCGCGGACCCACGGACGATGGCGCGCGCGGTCTTCCTTGGAAAGTCCCGCTCGTTCCGACGTCCAAAGCCGTCCACGCGCGGAGCATACACCCCCCTGACCGGGCACCTCTCGCGCCGCCGGCTCGCACCTGCAGTTGCGTCCGCCGCTACGGGGACGTTGACAGGCCTAGGCTGGTTCGCATACTCGGCCGAGTAGACCGATGGAGATCCTCCTCGACAAGCGTGCCGTTCGCCAGATCCGATTGTCCGCGCAGGACGCGATCGAGGAGGGCGACATCGAGACGTTGCGCGAAGACATCCTCGAGGCCTTCACCGAGGAGCAGGTCGAAGAGATCGAGCGTCGCCTCGACACGGGCGATTTCTTCGAGTTCTTGACCGACCTGCTCGACGAGTGGTCGGGCGACGACGCCGACGAGCTGCTCGAGCTCATCGACACCCAGCTCGGCGACGTCGGGGTCGATCTCAAGTTCGAGAAGCGCGGCCCCGCCGCCGAAGAGGAAGAAGAAGCTCCCGCCGACTACGAGGAAGACGACGAGGAGTTCGACGAGGACGACGAGGACGAAGACGAAGAGGACGACGAGACCCCGGGCGAGGAAGACAAGGAACCGGAAGTCGAGTGACTCGACGGGCTTGGCTGGCTTGATTGGCTGGCCGCGTTCGAGCCGCGGTCCCGTGTGAGGTACTCGCGGCACTCCGCCGGGGCCACGCTCGCGGCCGGGCGCCGCACGTCGGGGCACCGCGCCACGGCGCAAGGGACGTAGCGGCTGTCCGGGAAAGTCTTCACCAGCGTACCCAGGCGGTCGCAGGCCGTCCGCGCGTCGCCGTCCTGCTGCCAGAGGGCGGCCTCCTGCCAGAGGGCGTCGTCACGCATCGTCGAGTGCGCGAAGTCCTCGAAGAGGCGGTGAAAGGCCGCGCGCGCCCTGGCGTTGTCGTGCAGGCGGTCGCGGTAGAGCTCACCTACGCGCATCAGCGCGGGGACGTAGCGGGCGCGCTCGTAGCTGCCGACCATGAACGTCGTCTCGCGCTCGCGCAGCAGCCGCTCGAGATCATCGATCGCCGCCTCGGGGTGCCCGGCCTTCTCGTCGAGCAGGCTCGCGTACCAGAGCGAGTCGTCGAAGAATGATCCGAACGGGTAGGGCCAGCGATCCGCGATACGGCCGTAGGCGGCGCGCGCCCCGGCGTCGTCGCCCACGGCCTCGAGATGCCGCGCCGTCAAGAACGCGACGAGCTGGGCGAGCTCCGTCTTGTCGAACTCGGGCTCGAGCGATCGGAGCTCGGCGAGGCCCCCCTGCGGGCCCTGCTCGTCGGCATGCTCGACGAGGTGCCGGATGGCGACGTGCGCGACGCCGTGCGTCGGGTAGCGGCGCGCGACTTCGTCCATGTCGCTCCAGCCGCGGTCCGCGTCGCCCGATTCGATGCGAAGGAGCGCGATGCGGTACGCGGCTTCGGCTTCGTGCTCGCTCGTGGGGTCTCCCGCGATCGCGGTGAAGCGGCGGATCGCGTCCTCGACGTGCTCTTCGCGGGCCACGGCTTCGGCCGCGTCCCATCGCGCCTGGTCCCGATCGCGGGCGCGCACGGCCGCCTCGGCGGCCTGGTCGTAGTCGCGCACCGCTTCGGCGAGGCGCCCGGCCCCTTCGGCGCGTTCGGCCGCCGCGAACGCGCGGAGATAGGCTTCGCCGTACGCGGGCTCGCAGGCGGCTGTCACCAGCCCCAGGGCGGCGAGCGCGATGCGCTCGGCGACGCGGCGCGGGCGCACCTTCATCCTCTTGCGGCCGACGCCGAGGTCCTGGTCGCGCCATCGATCGCACGTGCGATCGCCTCGGCGGCCGCGTCGACGCTCGCGCCGGGTACGTCGAGGTGGAACACGGCTCGCAGCCGCATGGGGGCCGACGCCGCGACAAGCACGCCCAGATCCCGCGCCGCCGAAGCCACGTCGGCCGCAGGCACATCCACGTCGACGTTGACGATGTTCGTCTCGACGGCGCCGAGATCCACCCGCGCGCCGCTCGCGGCGGCGAGGTGCTCGGCGAACCGTCGCGCGTTCGCGTGGTCGTCGACGAGGCGCCCGCGATGGTGGTCGAGCGCGTAGAGCGCCCCGGCGGCCAAGATTCCGGCCTGGCGCATCCCGCCGCCCCAGCGCTTGCGCCCGCGCCGCGCCTCGTCGACGAGGGCGCGCGAGCCGCAGAGCGCGCTGCCGACGGGTGCGCCGAGGCCCTTGGAGAAGCACGCGCTCACCGTGTCGAAGGGCGCGCAGTAGGCGCCGACGTCGATGCCCGTCGCCGCGCTCGCGTTCCAGATTCGCGCCCCGTCGAGGTGAGCGGCGAGTCCGAGCCCGCGCGCGCGCTCGGCCACCGCGAAGGCCAGCGCGAGAGGCCAGACGCGCCCTCCGGCGCGGTTGTGCGTGTTCTCGACCATGACGAGCGACGTGCGGGGCATGAAGTAGACGTTCGGCTGGACGGCGGCCGCCAGCTCCTCCGGGGTGTAAAACCCCCCGCGCCCCGCGACGTTGAATTGCACGCCGCTCAGCGCCGCGCCGGCGCCGCCCTCGTAAAAGATCGGGTGCGCCCCTTCGCCCACGATCACCTCGTCGCCGGGCCGCGTCTGGGTCGCGATTGCGAGCTGGTTGCCCATCGTGCCGCTCGTCACGAACAGGGCGGCCTCCTTGCCCGTCAGCTCCGCCAGGCGGCCCTCGAGCCGCTGGACGGTCGGGTCCTCGCCGAAGACGTCGTCGCCCACCTCGGCCGCGGCCATCGCGGCGCGCATGCCGGCCGTCGGCCGGGTGACCGTGTCGCTCCGGAGATCGAGCATCGGGGGTGAACGTAGCTCGCCGCGAGGATCCCATGCCGCGACCCTTGCGCCGGGAGGGCGGGGCAGTAGAGTTAAACTGGTTCAACCAATAGACGACTCGAGGAGCCACGGATGTCCGAGGACGATTCGCTGCCGCCGTCGCTGTCCCCGTTCGGGGCCGACGCGGCGAACACTCTGGCGACGATCGCCCCCGTCGCGCGCCAGAGCGTCGTCGACGCCGTGGCCGATCGCCTGCGGGGCGACATCCTCGCCGGGCGTCTGCGTCCGGGCACACGGCTGCCCTCGGAGCGCGAGCTCTCGCTGGCCCTCGGCGTGAACCGCCTCACGCTGCGTGCGTCGCTCGCGCGGCTCGAGGCGCTCGGTCTCATCACGACCCGCCACGGCGCCGGCACCGTCGTCG
>Ga0302325_10001535_pt1 | contig 58687 bp, 47 predicted proteins | sample Palsa_T0_2_FD_201948 | JGI IMG/M metagenome (GOLD analysis project Ga0302325, IMG submission 201948) | Peat permafrost microbial communities from Stordalen Mire near Abisko, Sweden - Palsa_T0_2 | ecosystem: Environmental > Terrestrial > Soil > Palsa > Peat permafrost | place: Sweden: Abisko... | reverse complement strand
AGCTCAGCAACAGCATTTCCATCGACGATGAAGTCGTGCTCGACGCCGTGGCGGCAGTGAATCTCCTCCGGGCTCGCCCCGAGGTGGACGCCGCCCGGGTCTTCGTCCTCGGCCACAGCCTGGGTGCTCTGCTGGCACCCGAAATCGCCGTTCGCTCCGAGGGTACCGCGGGCGTCATCCTGCTGGCCGCTCCAGGGCGCGCACCCTGGGACTCCATCCTGGCGCAGATGCGGTACCTCAAGGTACCGGCCGACAAGCTCGCCGAAGTCGAGAAGGCGGTCAAACGACTCAAGGCAGGAACGCTGGGGGATGACACGCTGCTCGGTGTCCCAGCCTCCTACTGGCAGGACTGGGCATCGCGGGACGGCGTGGCCATGGTGAAGAAACTCGGCAAGCCGACGCTCATTCTCCGGGGTGAACGCGACTACCAGGTGACGGAGGAGGACCTGACGACGTGGCAGAAGGGGCTTCGCGGCCTGCCCAACGTGGAAATTATTCTCCTCCCCGGTGTCAACCATCTCTTCATGAAAGAAAGCGGCAAGCCAGGTCCGGCCGAATATGGGGTGCTGGGACACGTCGACGAGGCGGTCATCGAGCGGCTGGCTTCGTTCATCTCGCGCCCCAAGCCCCAATGACTCCGGGCGGGGAGCTACCCTGGGCCGTCAGGGTGCTTTCTTGGCGAGAATCCGTTCCATCTCGTCCATCGTGGAATTCATCTCGGCCATGGCCGCCTGGAAGGGCACCGAGGTGGTCATGTCGACTCCCGCCTTCTTGAGGAGCTCGACCGGGTAGTCGGAGCCGCCGGACCTGAGCAGGGTGAGGTAGGCGTCCCGGGCCCTTGTCGATGTCCCGCTCGTTTCTGAGCGGATGCTCTTGGCGATGGTACTCGAGGCCACCAGGCTGGTCGCATACTGGTAGACGTAGAAGTCGGCGTAGAAGTGCGGGATGTATTCCCACTCGTAGCCAATTATTTCGTCCACCTGGCACACGCCCTGGTCGTGGCCGTAATACTCGCGGACAAGCTTGAGATACATCGCCGAGAGGTTCTCGCCGGTGAGCGTCTCGCCTCCCTCCACCATCTCGTGGGCGCGAAGCTCGAACTCGGCGAAGAGGGTCTGTCGGAACATCGTCGTGCGGAGGCCGTCCAGGTACGTTCCGAGCAGGGAGAGGCGCGTCGCATCATTGGGCGCCCTGGCCAGCATGAAATGGACGAGCAGGTTCTCGTTCAGCGTGGAAGCCACCTCGGCGACGAAGATTGAATAGTTGGCCGTCACGTACGGCTGGTTGGTGCTCGAGAAAAAGGTGTGCATGGAATGCCCGGACTCATGGGCCAGCGTCGAGAGGTCCTCGTACTTTCCGTTGAAGTTGAGAAGCTGGTACGGATGGACGCCGTACACTCCCGTGGAGTACGCCCCCGGAGCCTTCCCCGGTGAGGGGAGGTAGTCCGTCCAGCGGCTCTCGTAGCCCTTCTTCAACCCGTCGACGTACGGCTTGCCGAGGGGCGCCACGGCCTTCAGCACCAGGGCCCGGGCCTCTTCCGGGCTGAAGGCCAGGTCGACCTGGGCAACGAGTGGGGCGTAGAGGTCCTGGTAGCGAAGCGAGTCGAGCCCCATCATGCGCTGGCGGAGCTTCAGGTAGCGGTGCAGGGAGGGCAGACTCTTGTGCACATCGGCGATGAGCTGCTGGTAGATGGCTGTCGGGACGTTGTCGCGAAAGAGGGCCGTGGCCAGCGCCGAATCGAATTTCCGCGCTTTCTTCTCGAAGACGTGGGCTTGCACGTGGGCGTAGAGGGTGGCGCCCATGGTTCCGCGAAAGGCTATGAAGCCGCCGAAGAAGGCGGCGAAAACCTTGTCGCGGTCCTCGCGTACCCGTGACGCGCGCTGCAAGGTGAAGGCTGCCGAGTCGAGGCGGACCTCCTGACCGGTGGACAGCTTGATGGTGGGGTAAGGGAAATCCGAGTCCTTCAGGACGCCATAGATGGAGCGCCCGGAGCCGGTCACGCTGCCGGACTCGGCCAGCAGTTGCTCCTCCGGAGCGCCCAGGGTGTGCGGCTTCCAGCGAAGCGTGTCCTCCAGGTAGAAACGGTATTCGGTGAGCCGCTTGTCCTGAGCGACAAATGCGCGCAACTTGGATGGGTCGAGGGACAAGAGCTCCGGCTGCAGCCAGGAGGTGGCCGTCGCAAAGTCCACGCCCAGCTGCTGGGCGGATTGACGCATCTCGCGCGGGGTCGACTCTCGCGTGTCCTGGTCCGAAAGCATGGAGGCGTAGGTGCCGAGCGCCGACAGCTCGCGGTCGACACCAAACACCTCGGACAGCGCCCGGTAGAGCGCTTCGCTCGAGTCCCCGAGGTGACCCCGGTATTCGCCGAGGTGTGGAATTCGTTTCGCCAGCGTCTCCTTGGCCTGCGTCCAGGCCGCTTGCGACGGATAGATGTCGGTGAGATTCCAGGTGTACTTCTGCGGGATTTCGGAGCGCTCCGCGGCGAGGCCCGGAGCCGCCAGGGCCATGGTCAAGACCGCGAGTCGTAGGGACTGCGTCATGGGTGTCTCCGCACCGACGAGGAAAAATGAGGACGACGGACGTCACCACCAACTCTTGTGCCGAGGGCCGTCATGCCCGAAGGCGTCCTCCCGAGGGCCTCTCGCGAAGGAAACGCTGCGCCGGGCGCAGACGCTGGTACTCGCTTTGGCTGTTGGACTTCCCTCACAAAAACTGCGCCCCTCGGTGAAGTCGACTCCCGGCTCGGCGGATACCTTACGGCCGTGTCGAGACCGGATTTCCTCGCACGGGACAGCTGTCCACTCGCTGCTCAGCAGGGGTACGTGCCAGCAAACGCCGGCTGGGCTCTTGCATCCGCGAGGAAATTTCAGGGTTTGTCTTCTGGCGGTGCCCGTTTGACGAGCGCTTCGAAGCGAGGTTCACCGTGCAACGAGTCCAGGAGCGCCTCCGTTTTCAGGTCCTCCCGTGTCGCGCCGGCATCGACTGCCTGTCCCAGATAGACGAATGCCTCCTCGCGACGCCCGGTCAGTGCCGCCTCCCCCGCCAGGTACATGAGGGCCTGCGGGAATTCTGTGGAACGCGGGCCGATTTTTGTACGGGCTGACTCGGCCGCCGGCTTGAGGAGGGCCTCTGCTTCTGAAAATCGCCCCAGACGCGCCAACGTCCCGCCGAGCAGAATCCGGCTCTCAATCGTCAAGGGATGGTCCGGGCCCAGGACACGCTCGCGCACCTCCATCGTCTGCCGAATGAGCGACTCCGCTTCTTGGGGATGTCCGGTTTCCAGCAGCGTGTCTCCGAAGTTGCTCACCACCACCAGAGTGTTCGGATGCTCCGGCCCCATGACGCGCCGGCTCAGTTCCACCGAAGTCCGGTACATGGCGATGGCTTCGTCATTCTTTCCCTCGGTTTTCAAGAGGTGCGCCAGGCTCGGAAGCGCGGCCAGCCGGATCAGGTTCTCGGGGGGACGGGTCCGGTCCAGCACAGCGAGGAGGTCGCGCAGCGTCGCGGCGGCTTCGGTGTTGCGGCGAGCGTTGCTCAGCGCGCTGCCCAGGTTCAGCTGCGCACGCAGGGTGCCGTCGTCCTCGGGTCCAAGGACTGTTCGGCGAGCCTCGTAGACTTGCCGGAAGAGGCTGACCGCCGCGTCGTGGTTCCCCTTCATGGACTCCATCATGGCCAGCGATTGCGTCGCCCCGAGGAGTGCTTGGTCGCCCTTCTTGAGGGAGCGCTGGCCCTCCTCCACGGCCTGCCGAGCGACCTGTTCCGCCTCCGGGTACCGTCCTAGCCGGAACAGCTCGTAGGCGAGCCTGGCGGCGGTTTGGACGCTGGCTGGGGTGGGCTTGCCTCCGGAATTTGCAAGCCAGGCATCGAGGGCGCGCCGATTCAGGCCCTCCGCGGTCTTGAAGAGTCCGAGTCCCTCATAGGCCTTGGCCATGGTTGCCAGCATGCGGGCCCTGAGCTCGGGCTGGTTTGCCAGGGACCGGTCGACATCCGCTGCGGCCTTGTCCAGGAGCTCCCGGGCCGTGACGGTGTTGCCGCGCGCCTCCCCCGGGTCCGACACTTCGAAGACGTGGGTGAGGAAGGTGGAGACGGCCTCGGCAGCAGCCGCTTCCCGGGCAATGCGCCGCGCCTGCACCGCGGTACTGATGGCAAAGCCAACGAGGAGGAGCACCAGCCCGCCCGCGATGCCCACGCCCAAGCGGTGCCTCCGCACGTAGCGGGAAAGTCGGTAGGCCGCGCTCGGGGCCCGGGCCAGCACTGGCTCGTGGCGGAGGTGTCGCTGGAGGTCGGCCGCCAGGTCGCTGGGCGAGCCGTAGCGCCGCCGGCGGTCCTTCTCCATCGCCTTCATGGTGATGGCGTCGAGGTCTCCTTTGAGCTGCCGTCGGAGCGCCCCCGGGTCGGTATTCCGGTTTCTGGCGGCGCCCTCGGCGTCTTCTCCGCCCAGGGTGCTGAGCTTGGTGCTCGGCCGGGGCGGCTCCACCTCCTTCAGCTGGCGGCGAAGCTCCTCGACTCCGGAGGAGCGCAGCTCCTTGGAGCCGAAGGGCAGCTCCCCAGTGAGAAGCTGGTAGAGGATGACGCCCAGCGAATAGACGTCCGTCCTGGTGTCGATGTCCTGCGAGGTGAGGTCCGCCTGCTCAGGACTCATGTACTCGGGAGTCCCGATGACGGCGCCCACCTCGGTGAACAGCGTCTTCTCCGTCAGCCGGGCTCCGGTGGCCTTGGCGATGCCGAAGTCGATGATTTTCGGTTGCGCCTTTCCGTCGACCAGCGTCACCAGGATGTTGGATGGCTTCAGGTCGCGATGGATGATGGCTTTCTGGTGGGCGTGCTGGACGCCCTCGCACACCTCCTCCAGGAGCGTGAGCCTCTCTTCGGTCGAGAGCTTGTGGGTGTCGCAGTGCTCGGTGATGGAGACGCCCGCCACGTACTCCATGACGAAATAGGGCCGGCCCTCGGGCGTGCTGCCCCCATCGAGGACGCGAGCGATGGCCGGATGGTCCATCAGCGCCAGGGCCTGGCGCTCGCTATCGAAGCGAGCCACCACCTGCTTGGTATCCATTCCCGCCTTGATGACCTTGATGGCCACCTTGCGGCGGACGGGCTCCAGCTGCTCGGCGAGCCAGACCTCGCCCATGCCACCTTCTCCAATGAGCTGCAGGAGGCGGTAGGGGCCAATTCGCTTCCCGACTTCCGATTCGACCGCTGGCTCGAGGGTCGGCTTCGAGTCGAGCGCGAGGGTGTCCTCGTGTCCAGGCTGCGGAGGAATTGAGTCGCCGGACATGCCGCTCCTTGGGCGCAGTAAAAGCGCAGCAGGCTACCCCGGTTGGGGTTGCTTCCGGGCACCCTCTGCGGCCGGCCGGAGTGCCTGACCTCCAGGTGGCGGAATTGCTGGGGACGCTTCAGGGTTTGGCCGGCACGCCGGCCCGTGTGATGAGCGCTGCGTAGCGGGCATCACTCCGCAGGGGGTCCAGGAGCGGCTCATCTTTCAGGTTCTCAGGCGTCAGGCCGGCATCGACTCCCTGCCCGAGCAGGAGGAAGGCCTCGTCGCGGCGGTCCGTCTGTGCAGCGGCCGCCGCCAGCAGCAGGAGTGCCGTCTGCGCGTCATCGGACTGGGGGCCTTCCTTCGTGCGCGCTGTCTCCAGGGCGCGCTGGAGGATGGGTTCCGCCTCGGCGGACCGGCCCAAGCTCACCAGGGCTGCGCCGAGAATCATTCGTGTCGTTGTCGTAAACGGGTGGTCCGGCCCGAGCACCCGCTCGCGAAGGGCCAGTGTTTGTCGAGCGACGCTCTCTGCTTCCTTGGGCTGAGCGGTCATTCGCAGCTCGTCGGAGAAGTTATTCATGATGGTGAGGGTGTCCGGATGCTCTGGCCCCAGCACGCGGCGGGCCGTTTCCACGGCATTGCGGAACATGGCAATGGCTTCGTCGTTCTTTCCCTCCTTTCTCAAGACGTGTGCCAGGGAGGCGAGCGCCCGTACCCGTGAAGGGTCTTCCGGAGAGCGGCTCCGGTCGAGCACAGCGAGGAGCTCGTGCAGGGTGGTGTCGGCTTCGGGCAGGCCGTGGGGAGCCGAGCTCAGCGCGATGCCCAGGTTCAGCTGAGCGCTGAGCGTGTTGCGCGCCTCTGGTCCAAGCGCGAGGCGGCGAGCCTCGTAGACTTGCCGGAAGAGAGGCACCGCCGCCTCGGAATGGCCCTGGATGGATTCCATGATGGCCAGCGAATTCATTGCTCCGAGGACAGCCGGATTCCCCTTCTCCAGGGAGCGCTCGCCTTCCTCGACGGCCTGATGAGCCACCTGCTTTGCCTCCGGGTACCGCCCGAGGCGGAAGAGGTCGTAGGCGAGGTCTGCCCTGGCTTTGACGGTTGCTTTGTTCGGCTTTCCTCCCGACAGCGCAAGCCAGGCGTCGAGCGCGCGGCGGTTCATCCCCTCTGCGGTCTTGAAGAGTCCGAGTCCTTCATAAGCCTTGGCCATGGTCGTGAGCATGCGGGCCCTGAGCTCGGGCTGGTCTGCCAGCGAGCGGTCGACATCCGTCGCGGCCTTGTCCAGGAGCTCCCGAGCAGTGACGGTATTCCCGCGCGCCTCACCTGGGTCGGTCACTTCGAAGACGTGGGTGAGGAAGGTGGAGACCGCCTCGGCAGCTGCCGCTTCCCGGGCGATGCGCCGCGCCTGGACCGCGGTACTGATGGCAAAGCCAACGAGGAGAAGCACCAGCCCCCCCGCGATGCCCACGCCCAAGCGGTGCCGGCGTATGTAGCGGGAGATGCGGTAGGCCGCACTCGGCGCCCGGGCCAGCACGGGCTGGTGAAGAAGGTGACGCTGGAGGTCTGCCGCGAGGTCGCTGGGCGAGCCGTAGCGCCGCTGCCGGTCCTTCTCCAGCGCCTTCATGGTGATGGCGTCGAGGTCTCCTTTGAGCTGCCGTCGGAGCGCGCCGGGGTCCGTGTGGCGGTTCCTCGCTGCGCCTTTGGCGTCTTCTCCGCCGAGCGTCGTCAGCTTGGTGCTGGGCCGCGGCGGTTCCACCTCCTTCAGCTGGCGACGGAGCTCCTCGACTCCGGAGGAGCGCAGCTCCTTGGAGCCAAAGGGCAGCTCCCCGGTGAGAAGCTGGTAGAGGATGACGCCCAGCGAATAGACGTCCGTCCTGGTGTCGATGTCCTGAGAGGTGAGGTCCGCCTGCTCGGGACTCATGTACTCGGGAGTCCCGATGACGGCGCCCACCTCGGTATAGAGCGTCTTGGCGGTCAGCCTGGCTCCGGTGGCCTTGGCGATGCCGAAGTCGATGATTTTCGGCTGCGCCTTTCCATCGACCAGCGTCACCAGGATGTTGGATGGCTTCAGGTCGCGGTGGATGATGGCCTTCTGGTGGGCATGCTGGACGCCCTCGCAAACCTCCTTCAGAATCTCGAGCCGCTCTTCGGTCGACAGCTTGTGGGTGTCGCAGTGCTCGGTGATGGGGACGCCCGCCACGTACTCCATGACGAAATAGGGCCGGCCCTCGGGGGTGCTGCCCCCATCGAGAACGCGGGCGATGGCCGGATGGTCCATCAGCGCCAGCGCCTGGCGCTCGCTGTCGAAGCGGGCCACCACCTGCTTGGTGTCCATTCCCGCCTTGATGACCTTGATGGCCACCTTGCGGCGGACGGGCTCCAGCTGCTCGGAAAGCCAGACCTCGCCCATGCCCCCTTCTCCAATGAGTTGCAGGAGGCGGTACGGGCCAATCCGCCTTGGGACGTCTGGCTCGCCTGCAGTGTCGGACTCCGGCTTGGAACCGACTGAGAGCGTGTCCTCGTGTCCAGAGAATGGAGGGTTCGAATCGCCGGACATACCGCTCCTTCGTGGCAGGAACAGCGAAGCAGGCTACCTCAGCTGGACTGGCTTCTGGGCACCGTCCTCTTAGGCCACCAGCCCTCAGGGCCCTCGGGCAGAAAACCTTGGCAGCCAGAGAGGTAGTCTCCCTGCTTCAAGCCTTTGGACACTTCGTGCCCCCATTGTGGCTACACCGGCCCCAGCCTGGACCCGGGGACCTGTGGTCGCTGCGGTGTCATCTTCTCCCGGCTTCATTCTGTCGACGCCCCGCCGCCACGCGAAGCAGGGCTTCCTCTGGCCGCGCCTGAGGCGTCCGTCTCTCCTGAGTTGGACCCGGCAGAGCAACCGACGCCGCCCCGGGAGAATCGCTGGGCCCTGCCACTGGCCTTCGGCGTGGCCCTGGTCCTCAACAGCAGCGGCTGTGGGCGGCTGTTGGTTTACGCGAGCGCCTCCAACTGGGCCCATGAGCTCGGCCACGCCAGCTGGCGATGGCTCAATGGACGCAGCGCCGTGCCGAGCCTGTTCTTCACGTTCTATTCCCAGCCGGGACGTTCCGCCGCCTTCACGCTGCTCCTGCTGGCCGGTCTCGTCGCTCTCTTCCTCTGGGCGCGCAGCGAGACGTGCGTCGGATTGATGGGCCTGGCGGTGCTCTTCTTCTTCATCTTCGTGGGCCTGATTGCTTTGCCGGCGGCCAAGGAGCACGTCCTGGAGAGCTTCGCGGGTCTCTTCGGCGAGTTCTGGATTTCGACCCTGTGGGTCGTGCTCTTCTACTACCGGTTTCCGGACGTCATCCGCTGGGAGAGGCTCCGCTGGGCCTTTCTCTTTCTGGGCGCCTGCGCGTACACCCGCATCCTGGGCGTGTTCTGGGCTTCGCGCGCCGACATGACCCTCTTGCCCTGGGGGTCATTCTTTGGCGGCGATGGCGACCTCGACCGTCTGCTCAATGCCGGGTGGCTCGTGCCCACCATCCGCCGGGTGTACTTCACGACCGCGGCCGTGTGCGGCGCCGTCATTCTCTGCCACTACGCCTACTTTGCCTTCCGGCTCGAGACGTCGGTCGGCGGCTGGTTCGGGGCAGTCTCCCAGGGCCGGACGGGCTCCGGAAACTCAGCGCTGAGGCGGAGCGACTGAAGGAATTGCGGGTGTCCAGGCGCACGTCGCACAGACGAAGGCCCAGTCGGTGGACGTGTCCGCCGGCTGGGCCTGTCTTCGTCTGTGCTTTTACCTTGGGGACTGCTTCACGGGCTCAGCGCGGACTCTGCGCAACCCGGCCCATTGTCGGCGTATGCGTCAGCCGTGGCCACCCTGTCCGACAGGGCGACGAGCTGCCGGGCCTGTGCTTCGGGGGCGGTCCGGGCGACTGAGCGACCCTCCGCGCCTGCAAACAGAAGAACGGCTGCCGAAGCGACGACGACGAGACCAGACATTTTCCAGTTCTTCATTTGGTTCCTCCTAGAGAACGAGGAGGTACTTTGCAAAGAGGCTGCCACGGAGAATCCCCAAGAATTACGGGCTGGTGGCCTAGGCAAAGGCCAGGGAAGTTGCATCCGGAGCTACAGCGCTCCCCGGACGCGTAGACAGCGCCGCAACAGGACACTGTGCCGGGCCGTTTCCGGGTGCCCTTTTCCTCTTATGAGGGAAGACCTCTTTCCTCGACGTCACCCCTCCGCAGAACCGGGGGGAGGCTCGAGACGCCACAGCGCTGTTGAAGGCAGGCGCGGGGGGTGGGGGCGCAGCCAGAACGAGTGAAACCACCCTTGGGGGTGCCCGGACCGGGGGAGCCGGAAAGACGAAGGCCCACCCGGGGGTGGGCGCTGCGGCCGGGTGGGCTCGTCTTCGTCGGTTGCTTCGACTTGGGGACTGCTTCACGGGTTCAGCACGGACTCTGCGCAACCCGGCCCATTGTCGGCGTCGGCATCAGCCGTGGCCTGCCTGTCCGAGTCGGCGACCCTGGCCGGCTGCTGGGCTTCGACACGGGCCTCTCCCTCGGGATTGGCCCAGACGGCTGAGCGACCAGCCGCTCCTGCAAACAAAAAGACGGCACCCGAAGCGACTGCGACGAGACCAGACATCTTCCAGTTCTTCATTGGTTCCTCCTTGAGACGAGGGAGGGACATCGCAAGGACGGTGCCACGGAGAATCCCCAAGGTTCACGGGCCCATGCTGAATGCGACGCCTCAGCGCAGTTGCGTCCGGAGCTACGTGGCTCGGGAAGCGTAGCGGGCGTTGCAACAGGACACCTGGCTCCCGGAGTCGTGCAGTGCCGCCAAGGAAACCGTTCGTCCGGCAAGGCGGCTCAAGGCCCTCTTCCGAGCCTCGCCTCCTGATGAGTCCTAGCGCTCGGGCCTCCTCGCGTTTCTCTACCGTCCTCGAAGCGTGGGTCGCCGTGAAGGGGCACCACGCCCGCCTCGTACCCCGCGTGGCCAGGAGCGAGTCCTTTGGGGCGAGCGCCTCTAGCAGCAGCGGACCAGAGCGCAAGGCAGCTCAACGCCCGTCAGCGGACAATCTCCGCCCTGCGCGCGAGCGGTAGCGTTTCGCGCTCACACCTCTCAACCTCTACGAGAAGTGTCTGGTGCAGCAGGACTGGGCCGAGCTCGTTCGGGGTCAAGAAGCTCTCGCGGTTGAGTTCCCGTGTCCCAAACCCAAGAGAGCCGCTCAGCCTCACCGAGGTCGGAGACGCCTCACCTTGTAGAGCAACGTGTTCCTCGTAGTCGAAAGGCCGCGGACGTCAGGAGACGAGCGGCGGTGTGTGAAAGAGGCGGCTGCGCAACAGCCGACAGCTCCCGAATTGCCGGGCGCGCTACAAAGGCCGACCGCGGCTTGAGTGAAGTGGCGCGGTTGACTCGGCTCTCGGGGTGGCCCCGCAGCTGCAATCTCAGGGTGTGTCCCGAGCGAATTCTCGCCCGGGCTCACCGGAGCAGTGCGCGTCATGGAAACACCGTCCGTCCTCCTCTTCGCTTCCAGCCGTCGCTCGACGGCGCTCAGACTCCTGGTCGCTGGCGGCATCCTCTTCGCCATCGGCCTCGGCGGCTCGAGCGCTCTCTTCAGCGCCTACACCGGCGCCGGGGCCCAGAGCGCCGTTCAACAGCTGGGCCGAGCGGCCTGACGCGCATCACCTCCAAAGGAGAAGTCTCATGAAGACGACAATTCTGGCAGCGCTTGTAGCAATGACAGTCGCCGGTTGTGGTGCAGGAGAGGCGGATGCGCGCCGGGCCGACCAAGCAGCGGCGGCCTCGGCGTACCCAAGCGCCGATGCCTGGGCGGAACAGGCCTTCGGCATCTACGGCGAAGACGCGGTCCGTACCTGCCTGGCTGGCTTTCACGCCCAATCCGTCGGGGCCGCCGGGAATGCCGCCGACTACCGGGCGGAGCTGGCCCAGTACATGTGCGCCTGCGCCCGCGGTCAGTCCCAACAGCAATGCCCGCAACCGTAGGGCACCGCCGCTGGGGACATGTCGAGGCGCAGCGCCCGCTTGCCTCGGGGTGCTGCGCCTCAGCCTGGTGCCAAGCGCTGAGTCGAGTCGTGCCGCGGCTTAGTAGATGCCGGGGATGATGCGGTACGGCACGCGCCGGCAGTATTCCTTCCACAGCGAGCCATATTTTTCCGCGCACCGCTTGTCGTCATCCAGCTGCCGGGGAAAGAGGAGGGCGACGTAGTACAGCGGGTAGAGCCAGGGCCACGGGACGAGCGGCCACCCCAGGGCAAGAGTCAGCCCCACCGCCATCAGAATCTCCCCGAGGTAGTTGATGTGCCTGGCCAGCCGCCAGAAGCCGCTGCACAAAAGGCGGTGCTCGTCGTCGGAAAGCACTCCGGGCGCGAGCACACCGAAGAGCTTCGCGTCGGGACGCGTCTTGAAGAGAAACTTCTGAAGGTTGGCACCGCGTGACAGCGCCCAGCCGCTGAAGAAGACACTCACGTACAGGACGAGCAGCGGGAGGGGGGTGTGGGGGTCCGGTTTGTCGGCGACGGCCCAGAGTCCGACACAATAGAAGTAGGGGTAGAAGGCGATGCACCCCCAGCCCAGCTTGAAGCCGACGCGCTCGGCGATGAAGTCGTAGGTGTAGAGGTGCACCTCTTCGAAGAAGAGGTATTCGCAGACGAAGAAGGTGAAGAGAGCCGCGTAGACGAAGGCGCCAGGCGAGATGGCACCGGGGTGCGCCAGCGCCTGGTGCGCCGCGAAGGAGAGGACGTTGAGCTCGAGCTGCACCGCGCCGATGAGGTAGAGGTACATCTTGGCGTCGACGAGGCTGGTGCCGCCCCGGCTGAGCCATTGGGGGTTCTTGCGCCGTCCGAGGTAGAGGTCCGCCAGAAGAGAGTGTCCCGTCGAGGGCCCCCCAAGGACGATGGCCAGGGTGAAGAGGAAGCCGAGGGTGCACGCCCCGGCCAGGCCCTCCCAGCGCACCTTCCAGAAGAAGTCCCAGGAAACGAGTCCGAAGCGCGCGGCGGCGGCGTAGAGCACGAGCACGAGCAGGAGGACGCGCAGGCCGTTGAGGCGGTAGCCGAGGGGCTTGGAGTCGCTGCCCCGCACGTAGCCGCTGACGTGCTTCGCGGGCAGGAGGAGGTGGAGCGCGAGGACAATCGCGTCAACGGCAAGGGGAGCAAGGAAGCCGCTGCTCACACTCGCTTCCTTCTCACAGCACCACGTGCTCGCGATGCTCGCCGAAGACGTCACGGAGCGCGTCTGAAATCTCCCCCAGCGTGGCCAGGGCCTTCACCGCCTCGAGGATGAGGGGGACGAGGTTCTGCTTCTCGTCGGCGGCCGCGCGCCTCAGGGCGTCGAGTGCTCGGCTGACCGGAGCTGCGGCACGGCTGGCCCGAAGCTTCCTCAAGGCTTCCCCCTGCGCACGTTCCACCTCCTCGTTGACGCGGTGGAGGTTTTTCGGTGGTGGCTCGTCCTGGGTGAAGGCATTCACCCCCACCACCACGGAACGGTGCTCCTCCAGCGCGCGCTGGGCCTGGTAGGAGGCGTCCTGAATTTCCTGCTGGGGGTAGCCCTGGGCGATGGCCTCCACCATGCCGCCCAGCGCGTCGACTTTGCCGAGAATTTCTTCCGCGGCTGCCTCGAGCGCGTCGGTGAGGTACTCCACGGCGTAGCTGCCCCCGAGCGGGTCGATGAAGGCCGTCACCCCCGACTCGCTGGCGACAATCTGCTGGGTGCGCAGCGCGAGCCGCGCCGCTTCCTCGGAGGGAAGTGCCAGGGCCTCGTCCCGCCCGTTGGTGTGCAGCGACTGGGTGCCTCCAAACACGGCGGCCAGCGTCTGCAGCGCTACCCGCACCACGTTGTTGTCCGGTTGCTGGGCGGTGAGGGTGGAACCGGCCGTCTGGGCGTGGAAGCGCAGCATCATCGAGCGCGGGTCCTTCGCGCCGAAGCGCTCTTTCACCAGCCGCGCCCAGAGTCGTCGGCAGGCGCGAAACTTGGCCACCTCTTCCAGGAAGTTGTTGTGGACGTTGAGGAAGAAGGACAGCCGGGGTGCGACGACGTCCACCTCCAGACCGGCCTTCTGTGCCGCCTCCAGGTAGGCGATGCCGTTGCCCAGGGTGAAGGCAATCTCCTGGGCCGCGGTCGAGCCCGCCTCGCGGATGTGGTAGCCGGAGATGGAGATGGGGTTCCACCTCGGAATCCGCTTGGCGCAGAAGGCGAAGACGTCAGTGGCCAGCCGCAGCGAGGGCCCGGGCGGGTAGATGTACGTCCCCCGGGCGATGTACTCCTTGAGGACGTCGTTCTGCACCGTCCCGGAGAGCTTCTCCATCGGGACGCCCTGGGCCTCCCCCACCGCCACGTAGAGCGCCAGGAGGATGGGCGCCGTGGAATTAATCGTCATCGAGGTGGAGACTTCAGAGAGAGGAAGCCCGCGCAGCAGCACCTCCATGTCGCGAAGCGAACTGATGGAGACGCCGACTTTCCCCACCTCGCCGGCAGCGCGGGGGTGGTCCGCATCCCGTCCCATCTGGGTGGGCAAGTCGAAGGCCACCGAGAGCCCCGTCTGGCCCGACGCCAGCAGGTAGTGGTAGCGGGCGTTGGCGTCCTCGGCGCTGCCGAAGCCCGCGTACTGGCGCATCGTCCAGGGCCGGGCCCGGTACATGGTGGGCTGGATGCCGCGGGTGAAGGGGTACTCCCCGGGAAAACCGAGTTGTTCGGCGTACCTCTCCGGGAGCGGCCCGTCGGGACCAAGGACGGGCGGAATCTCCACGCCGCTCGAGGTGGTGAAGTGCCTCTCCCGCTCGGGCGTCTTGGCCACCGCCCGGGCCCACACCTCGCTCAGCCAGCGCTTCCTGTCGTTGGTCCCCATCTGGTTTCCCCCCTTCCGGGGGCCTACTCCACCGTCAACAGCTTGGCGTTTGCTTCCACGGCCAGTCCCTCGCGGGCGAAGACTTCGGTGACGGTACCGGCCTTGGGACTCTTCAACTCGTTCTCCATCTTCATCGCCTCCACCACCACCAGCCCCTGGCCCTCTTCTACCGCCTGGCCCTGCTTGACCAGCACCCGCACCACCTTGCCCGGCATGGGCGCGGTGAGAATGACGCGGCCCTCCACCTTCAAGGGCGTCGCCCCGGCCCTGAGGCGCAAGGAGCGCTCATCGGCCACGTCCACGCAGAAGACGTCGCCGCGCACCAGCACCTGCACTTCCTGCCCGACGTCGTCGAATTCCACGTCGTAGACGTGTGCGTCGACGAGCAGCGACACCGCGCCGTGCTCCAGGGCGCGCGCATCCACCTCGTGCCGCTTTCCGTTCAGGGTGAGGACGAGGTGGCCGTTGCCACTGTCCTCCACCTCCACCGCCTCCTGCTCGGTATGGCCGTGCAGCGTGGCGAGGTAGCGGACGGAGGGCATGGTGTTTTTTTGGGGGGCTGGGCGCCGGGTGGGTGGCTAGCGGCGCGGCCTTCGGCCCGCCAGCCGCCAAGGGGAGAGGGAGGGCCGGGCCGCGGCGTCCGCTTGAGGCAGGGTGCGCAGCCGCTGCAGGTCACGCTGCCGGGCATGCACCACGCTGGCCAGCAGCGCCGCCTCGGCCAGAGCGCCGTCCGCCGGGGCGCACAGCGCAGCATGGTGCTTCACCAGGAAGGAGGTGTCGTAGTCCCCACTGACGAAGTCCGGGTGCTCCATCACCGCGCGCAGGTAGCGCAGGTTGGTGGTGATGCCCTTCACCACGTATTCGCCCAGGGCCCGCCGCATGCGGGCGATGGCCTCGGGCCGGCTGGGCGCCCAGACGCTCAGCTTGGAAATCATCGGGTCATAGGCCGTGGGGACGGTGTAGCCGGCGTAGACGCCCGAGTCGTCGCGCACCGCCGGGCCGCTTGGCGCGCGCAGGTAGGTAATTTTTCCCGGGGAGGGCAGAAAATTGCGGCTCGGGTCCTCGGCATAGACGCGTACCTCGAGCGCGTGCCCGTGGGGGGGTTGGGTGGAGAAGCCGAGCTTCTCCCCGGCGGCGACGCGGAGCTGCCAGGCGACGAGGTCCAGGCCCGTCACCCACTCCGTCACCGGGTGTTCCACCTGGAGCCGGGTATTCATCTCCAGGAAGTAGAATTTGCGGTGGGCGTCCACGAGGAATTCCACGGTCCCGGCGCCGACGTAGCCCACGGACTTGGCCGCCCGCACCGCCACCTCGCCCATGGCGGCGCGCATCTTCTCGCTAAGGAGCGGGGAGGGCGTCTCCTCGACGACTTTCTGGTGTCGCCTTTGCGCCGAGCACTCGCGCTCGTTGAGATGCACGCACGTCCCATGCGTGTCGGCGAAAACCTGAATCTCCACGTGGTGCGGCTCCAGCAGGTACTTCTCGAGGTAGACGGCATTGTTGCCGAAAGCGTTGAGGGCTTCGCTCTGGGCGGCCACGAAGGCGGCGGGCAGCTCCTTCTCCGTCTCCACCCGGCGCATGCCCTTGCCGCCGCCGCCGCCTGCGGCCTTGAGCATCACCGGGAAGCCGACGGTGCGGGCGAAGACCAGTGCCGCCTCGGCGTCGGCGAAGGGCGCATTGCTTCCCGGCACCACCGGGACGCCGGCCTTCTCCATGTGGGCCCGGGCCCGCGTCTTCTCCCCCATGGCGTCCATGGCGCTGGCCGGGGGGCCGATGAAGGCGAGCCCCGCGGCCTCGCACGCCCGGACGAAGGAGGCATTCTCGCTGAGGAAGCCGTAGCCGGGATGGATGGCCTCGGCGCCCGAGGCGCGCGCCGCGGCGAGGAGGCGCTCCTGGTGCAGGTAGCTCTCGCGGGAGGGCGCGGCGCCAATGCAGTACGCCTCGTCCGCCATGCGCACGTGCAGCGCCGAGCGGTCCGCCTCGGAGTAAACGGCCACCGGGGAGATGCCCAGCTCGCGGCAGGTGCGAATGACTCGGACGGCAATCTCGCCGCGGTTGGCGATGAGGACTTTGCGGAACATTGCGGGCCGTTTTGGGCCGGCAACGCTTTAGCACGCGACTCCCGGAGCCGGCGCGCCTTCGTCTCTAGGGGACGGGTCGCGCCAGGTGCCCCGACGCGCCGGGCGTCACCGTCGGTAGCGGGAGGGGTTTGCCCTTGGTTGGGAGCCGTCTGAGCCACGGCGGGGTGAAGAGTTGCCCCCGGCGCGCGGCGAGAAAGAGGAAGCCGCACCCGAGCGCACTTCCGAGGACGATGGTGGGGACACCCGCTTCGGGGCCGAAGGGCCCGCCGGTGAGCCAGGCCGGCCCCGGGAAATGGGCCAGCAGAAACGCGGGCAGCTCAATGCCCGAGACAGGCGCGCCGTACACCGGCCCTTCGAAGAAATTCCACGCCATGTGCAGTCCGATGGGGAGCCACAGGGTGCGGGTGGCGACGTAGGCCGCCGCGAGCAGGACGCCGGCCTCGAGCGAGATGGCCACCGAGGACAGCACCGTCGCTCCGGGGTTGAAGCCGTGGCTGAAGCCGAAGAGGAGCGCGGAGAGGACGAGGGCTGCCCAGGTACCGAGGCCCTGTTCGAGGAGGCGAAACACCACCGCGCGGGCCAGGCACTCCTCGAAGAGGGCGACGAGAAAGAAGAGGAGCGCCGCATGGCCCAGGGCACGCGGGCTGGCGCCCGCCCCCAGCCCCACCACGTGGTAGCTGCCGGCAAGAGAGAGGAGGGCCGTCACCGCGCTCAGCGCCAAGGCCCCCAGGAGGAAGCCCTTGGCAAAGGCCGCCGGTGCGCCCCGCAGGGAGAGGCCGACCGCGGCCAGAGGTTTCCCCTCGAGCAGAGACAGACTGAGCCAGAGGACGCTCAGCAAGAGGAGGGCATTGCGGAGCGCACCTCCGAGAGACTCGTTGGGAAGCCTGCCCAGGGCCGGAGCCAAGTGAAAGAGGCTCCAGGTTGCGCCAAAGAGGAGGAGCGCCGTCCACAGAAGCCGCAGCAAGGGGAAGAGAAGCACCCGCACCACCACCGCGCTCGTCCGTTGGAGGGCGGCGGGCGTCGGAAGGTGGTCCGGGTGCATCACGGGAGGTGGGCGGGCGGACGCTGAAAGCGGAAGGAGGACAGCACGGGCACAGGTACGCCCGCTGGCGCGCGTGCATTGCGTTTTCGCGCGTCCGGTGCAGTCTGCCTCAGGAGTCGCCCTTGGTGCCCCGGGGGTGAGAGGGGGCTAGCCGTCGTTGCGCAGGACGAGGCGGACGACGACGGGCAGGACGGGCCCGAGCGAGCTTCCGGGAATGGGCGCGAGGCTACTGCCGCAGCCGCTGCTGGGCTCGCGAGTGCAGAAGCGCATGGAGCGCCGGTGCGGAGACTCGCCTTGCGGCTCGAGCGCCGCCGGCAGGTGGCTCATGCCGAGCGCGCCGGCATGCGCGGCCACCCGTACCAGATGGAGCGCCCGATGACCGAAGTCCGGGACTTGGCCCAGCGCGCATCGCACCTTGGAAAGCGTCCCGCCCGGAAGCGAGAGGCCAATGACGAGAAGAATGCCAAGCCCCAGCGCGTAGGCACCCGCCAACAGGAACCCCAGCGTGGCCTTTCTCATGAGAAGCCCTCGTTGCCCGTATTGCCCCCTGCTAACGCCTGGGAAGCGGCTCCATTTCATCGGCCCTCAAAAAGGCCAGAAGAGGCATAACGCAGTGCGCTATTCGAGTGTTGGAACAGGCGCTGGGTGTTCTCTCCAAAGAAGGGAAACTGTCTCCCCAAGGCACATGCACCGCTACGCCCTGCTCGCGCTTCTGTTGTTCCCCAAGGCGAGCCTCGCCTCGGCGCCCATCCTCTCGCGTACCTTGTCCAACGGGCTGGACGTGGTGGTGGTGGAGGTGCCGAGCTCTCCGCTCGTCACCGTGGAGGTGGCTGTGAAGAATGGCTCGATGACGGAGACGCCGGACTTCAACGGCGTGAGCCACCTCTACGAGCACATGTTCTTCAAACCCAACGGGGCGCTGCCGGACGCGGACACCTACAACGCGCGGGTGCGGGCACTGGGGATGCTGTCCAACGCCACCACCGACACCGAGCACGTGAATTACTTCGTCACCACGACTGCCGACCACCTCACCGAGGCGATGGCCTTCCTCCGCGACGCCCTCCTCACCCCGAAATTCGACCCGGCGGAGCTGGCCCGCGAACGGCTGGCGGTGACGCAGGAGATTGACCGCAACGAGTCGGACCCGCTCTACCACTTCACCCACGCCGTCGACCGGGCGGTGTGGTGGAAGTACCCCTCGCGCAAGGACCCGCTGGGGAACCGGAAGACGGTGCTCGGGGCCTCGGTGGAGCAGCTGCGCGCCATCCAGGAGCGCTACTACGTCCCCAACAACTCGGTGGTGGTGGTGACGGGCGGCGTGAAGGCCGAGGCCGTCTTCGCGCTGGCAGCACAGCTCTTCGCGACCTGGAAGCCGTCGGCCCAGAGTCCCTTCATCGCCTACCCGCTGGTGCACCATCCTCCCATCCCGAGGACGACGCTGGTGCTGGTGGAGCAGCCGGTGGCCACCGTCACCGGGGAGCTTCAGTGGCAGGGCCCGTCCTCCGTCGGGGACGACGTGGAGCTCACCTACGCCGCGGACCTCCAGACTGTCGCCCTGGCGCAGCCGGCGTCGAGATTCCAGAAGGCGCTGGTGGACTCGGGCATCTGCCTCGGGGTGGGCTTTGCCTGGTTCACCCAGCGAAACACCGGGCCCATCCAGCTCCAATTCGACGCGACGCCCCAGAAGGCCCTGGCCTGCATTGGCGCCATCCAGGCCGAGCTCCCGGCAATGGCCGAGCCCGACTACTTGACGGACGAGGAGCTGCGGGATGCGGCCCATGCGCTGCAGGTGCAGCGCGCCCTGGAAATAGAGCAACCGAGTGAGCTCGCGCACACCCTCTCCTTCTGGTGGACGTCGGCCGGACTCGACTACTACCGGACGTACTTGCAGAAGACGCGCGCCGTCACCGGGGCCGACATCGCGCGCTACATGCGCAGCTACGTCCTGGGAAAGCCCTACGTCCTCGGCGTCATGCTTTCCAAGCAGATGGAGTCCGAAGGGCTTTCCCGTGCTGCCCTGGAGAAGGCGGCGGTGACGGTGAAGGCGGATGCTGCCCGCCAGTCGAGGGGGCTGCACTGAAGCGTCTTCTCGCCGTCGGCGCCCTGGTGGCCCTGGTCGCGTGCGCTACGGCTGTCTCCACACGGCCGGCCGTGCCCTCAGCCTCGGGGGCCCCGCTGGCCGACGGAGACGTCACCGTGGCCCGGGTGGGCCAAGTGGAGGTGCTCGTCCGACGCTGGCCGGGCGCCGAGCTGGTGGCCTCCACGCTGGCCATCCGCGGAGGCGTCCGAACTCTGGATGCGCGTACCGCGGGCGTGGAGCTGCTCGGACTGCGCACGGCGGCCTCCGGCGGGACGGAAACTCTCGGCAAGGACGCCTTCTCGAAAGTCCAGAGCAAGCTGGGCAGCACGCTCGAGGCCAGCGCGGCGACGGACTACTCGGCGCTCGAGGCCAAGTCCCTGCGCGCCGACTGGGAACAAGCCCTGGGGCTCTTGCTGGACGCCTTCCTGCACCCGGCGTTGCCGGACTCGGAGCTCGAGCTACAGCGGGGGAGGCTGCTGCAAGAGCTCAAGCGGGAGCAGGAGAGCCCCGACGATGCGTTGCACTTCCTCGCCGACCAGCTTCTGTTTCAAGGGACGCCCTACGCCATCCGCCCGCAGGGAACGGAGGCCAGCGTGCGGGCCCTCAGCCAACAGGACATCCAGACTCACCTCGCCACGCTGCGCGCCCAAAACCGGCTCCTCCTGGTGGTGGTGGGCGACGTCGAGCCGGAGGCGGTGTTTGCTCTGGCGCGCAAGGTGCTCTCCTCGCTTCCGGAAGGCCACGCCCTCCCGGCTGTGCCAGCTCCGCTCGTCTTCGAGAAGCCGCGCCTCCTCGCCGAGAGACGACAGCTTCCCACCAACTACATTCTCGCCAGCTTCGCCGGCCCCAGCTGGGGCTCACCGGACTTCGCCGCGGCCCGGCTCGGGGCCTCCGTCCTGTCCGAGCACGTGTTTCTCGAGGTGCGCTCCAGGCGCAACCTCAGCTACGCCCCCGAGGTGCGCCTCAACACCAGCCGTCCGCAGTCCTTTGGCGGTCTCTATGTGAGCGCCGTGGACCCCGGTGTCTCGCTGCCCGTCATGCAGAGTGTCGTGAAAGAGCTCGCCGGCGAGCCTCTTCTGGAGGAGGAGCTTCTCGGGGAGAAGGCCGCCTTCCTCGTCGAATACTTCCTCACCCAGGAAACCACCGACGGGGCGGCGGCGCGCCTGGTGGAGGCCGAGCTGCTGGGGGGCGACTGGCGGCTCGTCCGGACGCTGCCGGAGCGCATCCGCCGCACCACGCCCGAGGACGTCCAGACGTTTGTGAAGCGCTACGTCCGCAACTACCAGGTGGCGGTGGTGGGAAACCCGGACACGGTGGACCTCGCCCTCTTGCACTGAGGGCCCCGGGCGCGCTTTTTCGTCTTCCCGGACGTAGGGTAGCTGCTTGCCAATGGTGGATGCTTGGCTCGCCGTGCTGTGGGTGGCCATTCTCGTCGGCGGGCTCGCCGTCGCCTATGGCCTTGGCCGTCGCGGCATGAAGCGCACCCACGTCCGGGACGTGCTGCACGTCGGGGCGGGCCTCTGGCCGCTCGGCTGGCCGGACTGGCAAGGGGTGTTTGCCCCGTTGGCCATTGTCTGGGTGGCCTTCCTGGGCATGGCGGCGGTACCGGCCCTGGCCCGGCGGACGCGGTGGGCGGCGCTGCTGCGCGACAGCGTCTCCTCGGCGGAGGAACGGTTTAGCGGACTCATCCTCTACACCCTGTCGGTGGCGGTGCTCACCACGGTGGGACTTCTAGGGGTGGCCTTTGCGGCGGCCGGCGCACTCCTGGCCCTGGCGTTGGGCGACGGCGTCGGTGGTGCGGTGGGACTGGCCTTCGGCAGGCACCGCTTCAGGGTGCCGGGAGGAAAAACGAAGAGCCTCGAGGGAAGTCTGGCGGTGGCCGTCTTCTCCAGCGTGGGGGTACTACTTGCCGCCCGGTGGTTTTCCGTGCCGCTGGGCTTCGGAGTCACCGTGCTGGCCGGGCTTCTCGCGGCGCTGGCCGAGGCCCTCGCGCCCCGCGCCACCGACAACGTCGTCCTGCCGGCGTCCGTCTTCTGCTTGTTGGTTTTCTTCCGGGCGGCAGCGTGACGGACGTCGGCCTCTTCATCCCTTGCTATGTGGACCAGTGCTACCCCGAGGTGGGCCTGGCAACGGTGAAGCTGCTGGAGCGCCTCGACTGTCCGGTCGACTTCCCCGAGGCGCAGACGTGCTGTGGCCAGCCCATGGGCAACGCCGGAAACGCCGAGGCCGCCCGGCCCCTGGCCGAGCGCTACCTCTCCATCTTCGAGCGCTACCGCTACGTCGTCTGCCCCTCGGGAAGCTGCACGGCCATGGTGCGCCACCATTACCGGGACTTGCTTCCGCCCAGCCCCCTGCTGGAGGCCGTCACCGCCAAGACGTACGAGTTGTGCGAATTTGTCGTCGACGTGCTGGGCGTGGCCCGCATTGCCGGCGCCTACCCCCACCGGGTGGGGCTGCACCAGAGCTGCCACGCACTGCGCGAATTGCGGCTGGGGAGCGCCAGCGAATTGGTGGTGCCCCACCTGGACAAAGTCCGCGGGCTGCTCTCCTCCCTGGAAGGCATCCGCTTCGCCGAGTTGCAGCGAAAAGACGAGTGCTGCGGCTTCGGGGGCGTCTTCAGCGTGGGGGAGGAGGCCGTCTCCTGCGCCATGGGCAAGGACAGGCTGGCAGACCACCTCCTGGGTGGTGCGGACGTCATCACCGGAGTGGACATGTCGTGCCTGATGCACTTGCAGGGCCTTGCCTCCCGGGCCAAGACGCCGGTGCGCTTTGCGCACGTGGCGGAAATTCTCGCCGGGGCCGCGGCATGACGCCCCATGCCCAGCGCGCGGCGGCTTACGTCGCCGACACCGCGCGCATGCACTGGCACGACAAGGCCCTCTGGCACGTGCGCCAGAAGCGGGACGCGGCGGTGGCCTCGGTGCCGGAGTGGGAGGCGCTGAGGACGCAGGCCGCTGCGCTCAAGGCCCACACCCTCTCGCGGCTGGCCGAATACCTGGAGGAGTTCGAGCGCAACGCCACCAAGCTGGGGGTGGTGGTGCACTGGGCCGTCGACGCCGAGGAGCACAACGCCGTCGTGCTGGGCATCTTGAAGGAGCGCGGCCTGGTGCGGCTGGTGAAGAGCAAGTCCATGCTGACCGAGGAGTGCCACCTCAACGGCTTCCTCGAAAAGCACGGGGTGGACGTCATCGACACGGACCTCGGCGAGCGGATTGTGCAGCTGGCCCAGGAGACGCCGAGCCACATTGTCCTGCCCGCCATCCACAAGAAGAAGGAGGAGATTGGGGAGCTCTTCCACGAGCACCTGCACACCGAGAGCGGCGCCTCGGACCCGAAGTACCTCACCGAGGCGGCCCGCGGGCATTTGCGTGAGCGGTTTCTCGCCGCGGATGTCGGGCTCACCGGCGTCAACTTCGCCATTGCCGAGACGGGCGGCTTCGTCGTCTGCACCAACGAGGGCAATGCGGACCTCGGCGCCTCGCTGCCGCGGGTGCACATCGCGGCCATGGGGGTGGAGAAGCTCATCCCAAGGGCCGAGGACCTGGCCGTCTTCGTGCGGCTCCTGGCCCGTTCCGCCACCGGTCAGCCGGTGACGAGCTACACCTCGCACTTCCACGGGCCGCGGCCCGGCGGCGAGCTGCACCTGGTCATCGTCGACAACGGGCGGAGCGCACTTCTGGCCAGCGCCACGCACCGCCGGGCGCTGGCCTGCATCCGCTGCGGGGCCTGCATGAATACCTGCCCGGTGTTTCGCCGGAGCGGAGGGCACAGCTACGGGGCTACCGTGCCCGGGCCCATCGGCTCGGTGTTGGCTCCCTCGGGCGATGGCAGGCGGTACGCCGGGTTGCCCTTCGCCTCCTCGCTGTGTGGAAGCTGCACCGACGTCTGCCCGGTGAAAATCGACTTGCACCACCAGCTCCTGCTCTGGCGCCAGGAGCTCGGGGCAGAGGGGCTGACACCCCTTGGCAAGCGGCTCGCGGCGCGCGTGGGCAGCTTCGTCCTCCAGCGCCCGCGGCTGTACCGCCTGGTCGGCTGGCTGGCCCGGGCGGCCATGCGTCTTCTCCCGAGGGCGTTGCTGTACCTGCCGCTGAATGCCTGGGGACGGCAGCGGGAGCTTCCGCCGGCGCCGGCACGCAGCTTCCGCGCCCAATTCCGGAAGGCCCTCAAATGAGTAGCCGCGAGCACATTCTCTCGGCCCTGCGCCGGGCCGCCGCGCCGGCCCTCCCCCGGCCGCCGCCGTTGGCCGAGTGGCAAACCTTCGAGGAGCCCGTGGCCCACTTCGCCCGGATGCTGGCCGAGGTGGGCGGGACGTGCGTCCGCGTCATCTCCGAGGATGCGCTCAGCGACTCCGTCGCCGCGCTCGAGGTGGTGGCGAAGGCCCAGAAGGTGGCCTCGCTCGTCCCGGAGGCCCACCCGGGCAACGTGCAGCTGGCCGGGGTGGAGGACCCGCACCAGCTGGCCTCGGTGGAGGTGGCCGTCCTGCGGGGTGCCTTCGCGGTGGCGGAGAATGGGGCGGTGTGGGTACCCGGCGCGGCGCTGGGTGCCAGGCGGGCGCTCCTCTTCGTCTGCCAGCACCTGGTGCTGGTGGTGGACCCGGTGGACGTGGTGCCCACCCTGCACGAGGCCTATGCCCGTCTGCGCTTCGATGGGCCCGGTTTCGGGTGCTTCGTCGCCGGGCCCTCCAAGACGGCGGACATCGAGCAGGCGCTCGTCATCGGTGCCCACGGCGCACGCTCGGCGACGGTGTTTCTCGTCGGCTGACTTTTCATTTTCAGACACCACAGGAGCAGCCTAGGAAGAGTTGACCGAACGTCGAATGGTCGTGCGGCGTGGGCGTGGTAGCTTTGCCAGAGCGTCCGACGCCGGCGACACGCGAGGCGCTTGGAAAACCCAGGGAGAAAATTCCGATGGTCATAACGAGACGTTTGGTTGGGGCCTTGCTTGGAGTCTTGGCGTTCGCTGGCTGTTCGAGTGGCGGTGGCGGCGGCGGAGGCGGTAGCGGTCCCACCATCAACAGCTTCACGGCCACTCCCACCAGCCTGCCCGCAGGAGGCGGCTCGGTGACGCTCGCCTGGAATGTGACCGGAGCAACCAGCCTCTCCATCGACCAGAGCGTTGGCTCGGTGACTCCCGTCACCACCGGCAGCACATCTGCGAACGTGACGGCGACCACAACATTCACACTGACAGCGACCGACTCCAGCGGGAACAGCACCATGACTGCTCAGGTGAGCGTCGCTTCGGGTCCGGCCACCATCACCGTCAGCGGAACGGTCATCGACGAGTACGGGGCACTCGCCGCGGGCGAGACGGTCCTCATCACCAGCGGGACATTCAGCCAGAGTGCAGTGAGCAACGCCACCGGAGGCTTCAGCGTGGCGAGTGTCCCGACGCCTTACAATGCGACGGTTCTCGACAGTGGCGGCGCCATCGCCGTCCAGTACCAAGGCCTGACTCGGGCAGACCCGTCGCTGGTGGACGTCCTGACGCTGGCGCAACCACGGACCAGCAACCTGGCTGGCGGGTTCACGGGCGGAACCTATCCTGAGCCAGACGCCACGTACTCCACACAGATGGTGTTCGCATCACCGCAGACCGACTTGGAAAGCAGCACCAGCTTGAGTGTACCCAGCCTGGGCAGTACGTACTCAGGGAGCGTCAACTGGGTGGGTGCGGCCACCACCACAGGAGCCATCTACGCTCTTGAAATTCACAGCTCCGGCGCAGGACTTCCTTTGGATTTTCCGGGCTATGGCACGCTGAGCAATGTGCTGCTCGAAGACATGGGCTCGCTCACTGGTCAGAACGTCGCCTTGGGTCCTGTAACCACAGGGACGCTTTCCGGCACCATCACTCCCCCGGCGGGATATTCAGTGACCGCCAAGGACCTCTACCTCGTGACGGCTCCGGCCGTCGTTCTGGAAGTCGTCTTCGACAACTCGGCCCCGGCAAGCTTCAGCTACACCGCTCCGAACATTGCGGACACCTCGCTGACCCTACTCTCGAACATCACAGGCGCTGGGGGCTCAACCGTCTCGACCACGACAGGCCTGACGGCGACTTCCTCAGGAGTCGCAATCAATCCCCTTGCTCCGCCAATCCTGAGCCTTCCCGTCGCGTCAGCCGCTGGCGTCACCGTCACGACCCAGTTCAGCTGGACGAATTTCACCGGGGTTTACCTTGTGATTTTCAAACCCACATCCGGGCCCGTCTATTACGTCTTCACGACAGCGACAAGCACGACCATTCCCGACCTCACCTCGGTTGGCCTGCCGCTTCCGGCAGCCACGGCTTACACCTGGCAAATTCTCGGCTTCAGTGCCGAGGCCACCGTGGATGCGGTAGCAGTACCAGGCGGCATCATCGGTCTAGAGCTTGCCGACGGCTCCATCGGCGAATCGCTGACCCGAGACTTTACGACACAGTGAAGCCAGCACTTGGATGGCGGCGCGCCGCACGGTGCGCGCCTCCTGTGCCATGGCGGCCAGCATCGTCCATTGCGACGGAGCTCCGGCGAATGCGAGCAGACGGTGCGTCCCTCAACGTTGCTCGTCCACGGCAGCTGGCGGACGGTGGGAGAGCCCGACGGAAAACACTGCCGTGCTGGCCGCCAGCAGGCCGGCAGTGGCAAACACAATTCCCAGACCGAGCAGCCACCGTCTCTGGGTGAGTGCGGTGAGGCCGAAGAGGGCCAGCGAGAGAGAGAAGGCCGCCTCGGCAATTCCGAACCGCTCGGCCCGGGACTGGAGCAATGTGCGGCGGGATTCGAGCGCCTCGGCCTGCTTCTGGATGGCCGTCTTCTCCTTCTCGTACCGCTCGACGTCCGCCTGGTAGTGCGCCAGGCGGGACTTCAGCACCGCGGCATTGGCCGGCGTGAGCTCCCCTTGGGCCTCCAGCAGCTCGCGGGAATTCTCCGCCAGGTGCTGCTTGGTGCTCTTGGCCTGGAAGTAGGCCCAGGCGTTGTTGACTTCGCTGGCGGTGAGATTCATCTCCTGCACCACCTCGCTTCCAACAATGTTGGTGAGCGCCATCACCGTGGCCGCGATGGCCACCGCTACCCCCACCCGGCTGTTGAGGCTGTGCGGCGCCCCGTGGTGTCCGTGCTCCGTCGCTTCCTGAATGCTCTCCGCCAGCTCGGCCATGTTGCTCCTCTAGAAGCAAACGAGCCTAGCGGAAACCCGCGCCACGGCTTTCCAAAAACCGCAGCGGGAAACGCTTAGGGCTTGATGGGCAAACCGCTGGGGATGGGATTGAAGGCCAAGGAAAGGCCGGTGAGGAACGGGACGCCCGAGATGACGGTGGCAGGGACGCCGCTGCCGCTCGCTGCAATATTTGCCGCCGGGTACCCGAAGAGTTGCGTCCCGGCTCCCAGCCAGAGGTTTCCTGCACCGTCGAAGGCAATCGCGCCGAAACTCGCGGAATTCGCGACCTGCTCGGCAGTCTCCGGGAAGCTGACTTCCGCGGCCGGCGTGGTGTTGCTCGGGCTGAGCGCCAAAAGAGCGCTCGCTGTGTACTCGGCGAGGTAGTCGGTGCTGGTGGCCCCACCGAGGTTCGAGCCGGTCACCCAGAGGTTGCCAGAAGCGTCGAAGGCCACGTACTTGAAACTCGGCCAGACACCGCTGGGCGCGTTCATCGCGGCATTCTCGGTGGCGAGCGTGGACAGGTAGGCGTCCGGGGCCGGTGTGATGGCGCTGCCGCCGGTGGCGCTCAGAGCTGCTGCCAGCGTCGCGGGTTTGTACTCAAGGACACTGTAGATGTTGCCCACCCAGAGGTTGCCGGCCGCGTCAAAGGCCATCCCGGAGGGCGCGGTGAGCGACGCTGCAAAGGTAGACCCGTTGAGGACGGTGTAGGCCGGAACGACGGTGCCGTTCGCGAGAAGCTGGTCCGCCGAGAGTCCAAGAAGCACCCCATCGTTCTGAAAGGAAAGCCAGAGGGTTCCCTGGGCGTCGAAGGCCATGGTGGAGATTTGGCCGACCGGGTAGTTGATGGTCACCGTTCGCGCCGGTGACGCCGACGAGCAGGCCTGGGTGAGTTGGTCGGCGGTCCAGAGGATGACGGACAGCGTCTGGTCTGCCGCCTGCTGGGCCCACATGTTGCCCTGAGCGTCGAAGGCGGCCGGAAAACTGGAGGCCCCATCGGCCGGGACGGGGCACACGTCTTCCGGGGCCGGAGACCCAGTGGTGGCGAGCTGGCTCGCCGAGTAGGCGTAGAGGCCGTCCACCCAGAGCCCAGTCGGGGTTCCCGAGGTGACGACTTGCCCTCCGTCCGGAGTGACGCCGCTGTCCATGGGGCCGGAAGGGGAAGTACTGCCGCAACCCACGGCCCAGACGCACGCCGTCACCAGCGTGCCCAGTCCACGAAGAGTCAGTGTCATGGCCGGCAGTTTCGCAAGAGTGGGCCCCGGCTGTCTGGTGGGCACGCTGCCAAATTCGAAGGCGCAGAAAGGGCCTACATGCGCTCACCAGCTACCCCTCCCCGGAGTAGCTAGCGACGAGGAAAGCGTCCGGCGCGTCCAGCCGACTACAGGGGAATGTTGCCGTGCTTTCGCGGCAGGTTTTCCTGCCGCTTGTCCTTCAGCATCTCCAGGGCGCGGATGAGCTTCTCGCGCGTCTGCTCTGGCCGGATGACTTCGTCGATGTAGCCCAGCTCCGCTGCCTTGTAGGGGTTGGCAAACTTCTCCCGGTACTCGGCCACCAGCCGCGCCCGCTCGGCGTCGGCGTCCTTGGCCTTCTGCAGCTCGTTCCGGAAGACGATGTTCACCGCCCCCTCCGGGCCCATGACGGCAATCTCGGCCGTGGGGTAGGCGTAGTTGACGTCGGCGCGGATGTGCTTGCTGGCCATGACGTCGTAGGCCCCGCCGTAGGCCTTCCGGGTGATGACCGTCACCTTGGGCACCGTGGCCTCGGCGAAGGCGTAGAGCAGCTTGGCGCCGTGGGTGATAATTCCACCCCACTCCTGCGCCGTCCCGGGAAGAAAGCCCGGCACGTCGACGAAGGTGACGAGGGGGATGTTGAAGCAGTCGCAGAAGCGCACGAAGCGGGCGGCCTTCACGCTGGCGGCGATGTCCAGCACGCCGGCCAGGAAGGCTGGCTGGTTGGCCACCACCCCGACGCTTCGGCCGTTGAGGCGGGCAAAGCCCACCACAATATTCTTCGCATGGTGCTCGGCCACCTCGAAGAAGTGGCGGTGGTCCACCACGGCCCGGAGGATGTCCTTGATGTCGTAGGGCTTGTTGGGGTTGGCCGGGACGACGTCCTTGAGCTCCGGGTCCGAGCGAAACGCGTCGTCGTCGCAGGGCAACACCGGCGGGTCCTCGGTGTTGTTGGAGGGCAGAAAGCCGAGGAGCTCGCGGGTGAGGAGGATGGCGGCCTGCTCGTTTTCCGCGGCGAAGTGCGCCACGCCGGACTTCTGGTTGTGGGCCAGCGCGCCGCCCAACTCCTCCTTGGAGACCTCCTCGTGCGTCACCGTCCGGATGACGTCCGGGCCGGTGATGAACATGTAGCTCGTGTCCTTCACCATGAGGATGAAGTCGGTGATGGCCGGCGAGTACACCGCGCCGCCGGCGCAGGGCCCGAGGATGAGGGACAGCTGGGGCACCACGCCGCTGGCCAGGGTGTTACGCAGAAAAATGTCGGCGTACCCGGCCAGGCTCTCCACGCCCTCCTGGATGCGCGCGCCCCCCGAGTCGTTGAGTCCCACCACCGGTGCGCCGACCCGGGTGGCGAGGTCCATGACTTTGCAGATTTTCTGGGCGTAGGCGCCACTGAGCGAGCCGCCGAAGACGGTGAAGTCCTGGGCGAAGACGAAGAGCTGCCGTCCGTCCACCTTCCCGTAGCCCGTCACCACTCCGTCGCCGAGGATTTTTCGCTCCCCCATCCCGAAGTCGTTGCTGCGGTGGGTGACGAATTTGTCCAGCTCGACAAAACTGCCAGGGTCGAGCAGCAGCTCGAGCCGCTCACGCGCCGTCAGCTTTCCGGCCTCGTGCTGCTTGGCGATGCGCTCCTGGCCACCGCCGAGCTCCGCCTGGTGCTCGAGCGCCTCGAGCCGCTTGCGCAATGTGTCGCCGCCGCCGTCGGAAGGTGCGTCCATGGGCTCCTGGGGTGTGTCGGCCCGCCTGTCTAGCAGACCCCATGGGCCCTCGGGCGTCACGGACGCCCAGTCTCCTGGAAGAGGACGAGGGAGCGCTGGCTCCAGAGGTGCGCTTCATTGCCAAGGACCGCCAGGGCTGTGAGAGACTTGAGGAGGCGCCAACTTCCCCCGCCAACCGACGACAAGCGGCAGCAGAGGGGGCCCTACCCTCCTGTTTCCGAAGAGAAAACCGACGGGCCGCCGGGGCCCGTCCCGCAACCCCTATGGTGTGTGCCGTCCCATGAAGCTCGGAGCGCCGCTGTGCACGGCCGTGTTGCTCGCCTGCGTGCCGGCCCTTGCCCAGGTGACGGCCGCGCTCCAGGACCCGGCCGTCCTCGCCGCGGGCAGTCCGCCAAGTGTCACGGTGGTGCCGCCGGTGCCTCTCTCCGCGCCGCTGCGGCTCGGGCTCGAGGCTGGGGCCGGCCTGGTGGGCGGCGCGGCGGTGGGCGTCTTCAGCGAGTGGGCCTTCAGCGGGCTGCTCGGGACGCAAAACAACACCACCCAGACGCAGCGCTTCACCTCTCTCTTCGGCGCACCCCTGGGCGTGGCGGTGGGAGCACCCCTGGCGGTGTCCCTCACCGGGTACACCCTCAACGAGCACGGAAGCTTCCTCGTGAGCTGGCTGTCCAGCATGGCGGGCCTGGCTGTGGGGGGCTCGGTGTACCTCACCGCCACCGGCCTCAGTAACTCGCAGGCGGCCAAGGGCAGCTACGCGCTGCCGCTGCTGCTTCCGGTGGTGGGCGCGGTGCTTGGCTACGAGCTCTCCGCCCGCGCGGCCGACACACCGAAACCCCAGGGACCCACCCTCATCCCTTCTCTTTTCCTCTCCCCGAGCGGCGGCGGGGGTGCGGTGGCCGGGCGGTTTTGAAGAGGAGGCCCTGGAAGCGGACTGGCCCGGCGCTTTTCAGCGCACGGCTGTTTCAGCCTTTTCAACACCCCCGCGTCTGGTAGAGCACGCGGGCAGCGGTGAGCCACAGCACTGCGCCCACGCTTAAGCCCAGCACCAAGAGTCGGGTGGAGGGCCCGACGAGGAAAACACTTCCCACCGTGCACAGGCACATGGCGACTCCCGTCCAATAGTAGAGCGGGACGTCAAACACGGCCGCCAGCGGCAGAAAGTGCAGGCCCACCACCAGGGCCGTCATCGCCGGAATCCAAAGCGGCAGGCCCTGGCGCGCAAGCAAGAATGCACCGAGCCCGATCAAGCCGCCCTCCGAAGAGAAGATGGCGGCAAAGACAATGCCCATGCGGCGTCCCTTGCGGGCGGCCTCCCTGTCGTCCGGACTCGGCGCGCGGGCTGCAAGGACGAAGCGCCGCACCGAGAGGCCCCCCAGCCCTCCGGCGACGGCGGTGGCCAGGGCCAGGCACCCGGCCGGCCTGTCCTTCCACTCAGCGAGCGCAACGAAGACCCAGAAGCCACCGAAGGCGGTGAGGAGGAAGGCCCCCGCGGCAATTCCGCGGAGGCGCTCGGCGGTGAGGGCAGTCGGCATGGGCCTTGGGGGCTTCTACTCCAGCGTCTTGAGGCGCGGGTCCGGCAGACTGAGCTCCCAGCGGTGCACCGCCGGCTCCCGTTGTTTTTCCGGCGCGTCCGGCGAATAGCCCAGCGTCTCGCCAAGGGCGGAGGTGAGCTCCTCGGCCGCCACGCGTCGCACGGCGACATCCGGGTGGCGGAGTGCGGCCAGGAGCCACTGGGAGCGCGAGCGGCGCCGGTTCTCCGCCCACCACGCCACCCACGCCCGCCGCGTCGTCCCGTAGGAGGCGCGGGTGATTTCCGCCAGCGCGTCAGCGGCTGCGGTGGCGCAGAGCACATCATCGCTTCCGGTGAGGCCGATGAGGCCCTCCACCGAGAGGCGGTCCCGGAGTGCGCCGAGCGCGCGGGCGGCGAGAATGCGCCGCATAGGGTCTCTGGCTGCGAGCTCCTGGCGCAAGGAGGGCATGGCCGCCTGGAAGCGCGGGAGCCGCCGCAGGGCGCGCGCCGCAATCCGCGCCGCCGAGGACAGCTCGGGGATGAGGTCAAAGACGCCGCGCAACACGCCGGGCACCACTTCGGGGAAGGCCAGGTTGCCGGCGGTGAGGAGGGCGAAGTAGCGCGTGTCGGCCGAGGGCGCGTCGAGGAGTGCTGCCAGCGCGCTTGCCCCCGGCCGCCCGAGGCGCGCCAGCGCGCCGGGAATTGGACCGAGCTCGTCTGCCTCGGGGAGTTCCTCCACCGAAGCGCGACTCCATGCCGTCGGGCCGGGGAAGGCATGGGCGAGAATGCGGGCCGCGGGCTCCGGCGTCCGGGAGAGCTCCGCCATGGCCCGGGCACGTTCGGCCGGTTCCGTCCCCAGCAGGCGGGAGAGAAGGGGTTGAAAGTCCGGCGGGGGCCTGTCGCCCTCCGCCTTGGCGGGCGCGGTCCGGCTGGTGGAGCGCCCGGGGCTTTCCGCTGCTGGGCGTATTCCGGGCGCCCAGCCGAGGCTTCCGGCCCCGGGCCCGGGCCCGGGCGCGACGGTGCGGGCCGCTGCCGGGGTGGGAGCCTTGGCCGGGACCTCCGCCGCCGGCGCCGGGCGCGGGGGCGAGGCCAGCTGGCGGCGATGCACGAGGAGCTCGGAGAAGGCGCCCGACAGCTCCTGGCAGAAGAGGCGGTAGTCGGCCAGGCGTAGCTGGCTCAAAGGCGTCGCGGCCCTGTCCCCGTACACCATGGCCACCAGCCGGCCCTTCACCTCCACCGGGTGGAGGAAGACGGTGCGGGGTGTGCGGCGCAGCTTCTTCAGGACGTCGCGGGTATGCACGTCCTTGGGCACCGGGCCCGCGTAGGCGGCGTGGGCGAGGGCCACCGTCCGGAAGAGGCTGGGCACGTCCAGCGGCACCGAGAGTTGTCGAAGCCGGGCCCTGTCCGCCCCTTCCCCGAGCGCGTCCCAGCCCACCGCCTGCCCATGCACCACCGCAAAGGCAGCCAGGTAGTCAAAACTCCGTCGCCCATAGCGCAGGGCGACGTCCTTGATGCCGTCCCTGTCACTCGTCACCGCCCGTAGCGCGCTGCGCGCCTCCTCCAGCGTCCACTCCACCACCGCCTCGTGAGGTGGAGGCTTGGTTGCAGCGCCCGGGGCCGAGAGAGGGAAGGCCGATGTCCCCAGCATGGGAAAGTCGCGCTGCGTCTTCAACCGCTCGGGGGCCTTCGGCCCATTGGCAGCCGACTCGGGCTCGGGCTCGGCGCGCATGCGCTCTTTCTCGACGGCCGCGACGGCCAGCGCCTCTGCGCCAAATAAGTCCCGCGCCAGGAGCTCCTCCAGCGTCAGGCCCTCGTCCAGCCCGGCCGAGGCGGGGGGCCTCGGCACGGGCGGGGGCAGGGGACGGTGCGGCTCGAGCGCGGCCAGCACCGCCGCCTCGCGCGCCGGAATGGGCAGCCCGTACAACACCTGGAGCCAGTCCCGCACTCGCGCGGACACCGCTACCCAGGGGACGACGTGTCGGTGCCGCAGCCCCCCCAGCGCCTGGAGCTCGAGCTGGGGCACCGGAAACGCCGAGGCGACGTGCAGCGTGGTGCCCTCGGTGGAGACGGGGACGACGTCCAGGCGTTCAGCGATGTCCGCCGCGAGCTCCCCGGCGACGGCGAGGTTTGGCTCATAGTCCCCCAGGTGCAACGGCGAGACGTCGGCGGCCTCGGCCAGGGCCGAGAGCAACTCGGCCTCCGAAAGCCCCCCGAGCTCGAGCAGGACGGTGTCCAGCTGGCCGCCGCCGAGCGCGTGGTCTCGCAAGGCCTCGGCCATTCTCTCCGAGGAGAGAAGTCCGCGAGCCATGAGGACGTCTTCCAGGCGCGCCGTCATTGCGCCAAGGGCCTCCCGGCCGCGCTCAGCCCGGACGCACGACGAAGGTGCGCGTCAGCTTGTCGTGCAGCGTCTGCCCGCGCCGGTCAAAGAGGGAGAGCCAAAACCCTGCCAAACAGAGGCCAAAGGACACCAGCCCGAGGAGCGCGCGGGCCACCGCTCGCTCCGGCGCCGGCGCCTGCCCGCGCCTGTCCACGAGGCGAATGCCGAACAGCCAGCGCCCGGGGCTGCGGCCGCCCCAGAGGAAGGCGAAGACGGAGGAGTAGACGACGGCCAACAGGGCCCCCAGCACGAGTGCCCACGGAAGCACCCCATGCACCGCGTGCAGGCGGCCCACGAGCCCGTCCAGACCGGGAAGCTGCGGAGCGCGAATGCCACTCGGAAGTACCACCAGCATGGCCAGCTCGAGGTAGAGGGCCAGGACGCCAAACACAATTGCCGAGTCGAGCAGCAGGGCCCCGGCCCGTCGCCACAAGGACGCCGGCCGGGCGCGCACCTCGCGTACCGCCGGGCTGCCCTGCGGCAGACGCGGAAGCGCGTCGAGCTCGTCGGCGAGTGCCGCCGGCGCCGCAGCCGCGAGGGAGACTGGTACCGAGAAGACGGCCGCAGCAGGCACACTCAGGGTGGCGGCCGGGCTTTGAAGCGAAGGCGGTAAGCCTTCCGGGGAAGCCGTGGGGCGTGTGGGCGCAGGCGCAGCAAAGGCGGAAGGTACAGCCGGTGCTGAGGCCGCCAGGACGCTTTGCGAGAGAGTGGCCGTGCGGGGGACGGGGTTGGCCGGGACTTCGGGCTTCGGCAGCGGAGACGGCGCGGGCTGTGTGCCAAGGGGCGCTGCAGGCGTGGCCTGTTTGTGTGCCGGGGAGGCCGGTGCCGGGGTGGGGAGGCCGGCGGTTGAGGGAGGCATCCCCTGCGGGACACTGGCGGCGCGGTGTGCGGGGGTGCTTCCCGGAGCGCTGGGCTCGGGTGAGGCGGCACTCGCCGGAGGCTGGGCCAGGAGTGCTGCCTCGCGCTTGTACTGCGGGTCCGTATGCTCCCGCGCCGCGGACGAAAGTCCCGGAGGACGCGCGCGCGGGATGGCTGCACCCGGCGCTTCGGAGGGTGTCGGCACCTCGGGCAGCAGCTCTGCGCGTTGGCCTGGAAGGGCTTCTTCTGGAGGGGGGAGTCCCACCAGCACCTCGCGCGAACGCCGCGCCTCGACGGGCGTCCCAGCGGGCGGCGTCGGCGTGCGCGGAGACGTCGCCGAGAGAGGCGTCGGCGTCGCGCCGAGAAAGCCACTGCCCTGAGTCGCCGGCGCCGACCGAGCCGGTGGGAGGGGCGAAGACACCCGTGACGGCGGTGCAGAAGTGCCCACACTCGCGGGCCGGGAGAGGGGTGCGGGTGGCGTGGCGCCTGCGGCGGAAGCAGCGGCCGGGCGTGCAGGAGGCACCCCCTCGGCACCGGGGGGACTCGTGCGGGAGGGCGGAAGGCCTCCGGCGACTGGCGGCGTGGGTGGACGCGGTGCCGCGGCGCTCGGTGGAAAGAGGGAGCTCGCGGCGAAGGGCCAGGTGCCGCCGCTTGGGCCGGTGCGCTGCGGTGGGGTGGCGGGCGCTGGGCGCTCTGGGGCCCGCGGAGCGCCAGCGAGAATGCGCTCGAGGGGGGTGGGCTCGCGCGAGCCCGGCGCGGCGGAGGGACGCGGGGCGGCCGGGGCCGCTCCCGGAAGGGTGAAGTTGCGCGCTGGCCCGGGGTGGTTGGGCGCCATCTGGGTGGGTGCAGGGGCGGCGACGGGCCGGGTGAAGCCGCCAGGCGGGACGGGCGCCGGGGGCGCGGGCGGGACTGCGTCGGGGGGGCCAAGCTGGAAGCTTCCCTGACGCGCCGGAGAACGGCGGTCCAGCGGCAAGTCACGCGACAGCAGCGCCGGCGGGCGCGGGGGGGCCTTTGCCTCGGCGGCGCAGGTGGGGCAGTCGCCCAGAAGGGGCAGCTCTGCCCCGCACTTCAAACACTTAGACACGGCCGGGCATGAAAGGCGGAATGGGCGTCGGACGCAAGAAAGCGGGGCCCCTTGTGGGGCGTGCAAGGCCCGCGCGTTTCGAAGCCCCGGAGTGGGCCGGAGAAGCGCTTGGACGCCCCAGCAGCGCACGAGCGAGAGGGCCATGTGACTGTCCGCCCCAAGAGGCGTCCCAGCGCGCGCGGCGAGGCGAGGATGGCGCAGGCTTCGGCAGTCTCCCCCGTGGTGGCAGCGGCGCCTTCCTCGAGGAGGAGACGGACCAGCACACCTCCCAAGGCCCCTCAGCCCAGCAACCCCTCCAGGTGCCGCAGCACGGCCAGGGCGGCCAGGGCCGCTGTCTCGGTGCGCAGCACGAGTGGCCCGAGCGACACACTGACGCCGCCGAGTGCGCGCAGGGCTTCCACCTCGGGGCGGGCCAGCCCGCCCTCGGGCCCGACGACGAGCGCCAGGGGCGCGCCCACGTCCACCGAGGCGGCCTTCGCAAGCCCCAGCGTCCTCTCCTCCTCGTCGAGGATGAGCACCCGCGTCGAAGGCGGCAGCGCACGCGCGGCGTGCAGGAGGCCTTGCAGGGCATGGACGGCCGGCGTGTCGGCCCGGCCACACTGCCGGGCCGCCTCGTCCGCGATGCGCTGCCACCGCGCGCGGCGGGTTTCTGCGGCCGCTTTGGAAAGACGCACCAGCGAGCGTTCGGAGAGGGCGGGGTAGAAGGCATGCGCGCCCAGCTCGGTGCCCTTTTGCAGGACGAGCTCCAGCTTGTCCGACTTGGGCAAGGCCTGGATGAGGGACACCTGCCGGCTGGCACTCGGTGTCCGGCTCGTGCCGAGACGGACGAGCGCGTGGTCCCGCTCCACCTGCAGCACCTCCGCGTCCCAGGTGCGGCCTTTTCCGTCGAAGACTTCCAGCGCGTCGCCCGGCCCCAGCCGCAGTACGCGCAAGTGGTGAAAGGCCTCAGCGTCCAGGCGCAGCGGCTGCGCCGCGGAGGCTGCCTCGGGCACGAGAAGGCGCAGCGTCACGCTGGCCGCCTGACGAATGTGAGGCGCGCCCAGTCTCCGGAGGAGGCCAGAGGCAGAGGAGCGAGGCCCAGGGCGAGGAAGGCGGCCTCCACGGCTTCCACCTGGTGGCAAAGCAGCCCGGCCAGCACCAGCGTGTGCCCGACGTGGGCCGCAAGCGCCGGGGCGAGCTCGATGAGGGTGTTGGCCAGGATGTTGGCCAGCACCAAGTCAAAGCGTCCCTCCACCTCGGCCAGCGGCGCGCCGGAGAGCTCCACACCCAGGACGCCGTTGGCCGCAGCGTTCTCGCGCGCGAGTTGCACCGAGACACTGTCGGTGTCCACGCCCACCACCCGGGAGGCTCCCAGCTTGCGTGCCGCCAGGGCCAGGACGCCCGTCCCGGTGCCGACGTCGAGGACGGAGGCCCCGGGGTGCAGCAGCAGGTAGTCATCCACCGCGCCGAGGCACAAGGCAGTGGTGGGGTGGTCTCCCGTCCCGAAGGCCATTTTCGGCTCGATGTGCAGAGAGACGGCGTCCGTGGGCGGGCTCTCCCACGGTGGCCCCACCCAGAGGCGCCCCACCCGCGTGCTGCGAATGCGCGAGCGCCAGGTGAGGCTCCAGTCCTCCTCCTCGAGGCGCTCGAGGCAGAGGCGGGCACCGGGGTAGGCCGCTTGCAACGCCGTCCGGGCGGCCTCCGCCTCCTCGGACGTCGAGAAGCCGGCGACGAGGATGGCCTCGCCCTCGGCCGGGCCGCGGACGCCCGGCATGGGTGGTGCTTCTCTGTCCCGCACCTCGAGGGCATTCGCGCCCGCGTCCCAGAGCGCCAGGGCGCCGAGCTCGGCGTCCTGCTCTTGGAGGTCCACGGTGAGGGCGTAGCTGGCCAAGGGCGAAGGAAGCAGCGGTGGCCCCTGAGACGACGAGTCGGCCAGGGGGGAAGGGGGGTTTCTAGTCCGTCAGCGGGGCGTACAGCTCCGGGAGGCGGTGCTCGATGATGCGGAAGAGTCCCCGCTGCACGAGCTCGTCGAAGTGGAGGCTCTGCCGGTGGGCCTGCAGCGCCGCGTCGTCGTCATACTGCTCGTAGAGGAAGAAGCGCCGCGGCTCGGCGAGGCTCCGGTGCGCGAGGTACATGCGGCACCCGGGCTCGGTCCTGGTGACGAGGGTGAGCTTCTTGAAGAGCTCCACCGCCTCCGCCTCGCGGTTGGGCAGCACCAAGTACGTCACGGCCAGGCACACCATGGTTACGCCCTCCGAAACATCACCCTGGAAACGAGGCCGCGGTTGCGCGCCAGCAGCCAGTACCCCAGCTCCACTGCCCACACCAGAGGCGGCGCGGCCAGGACCTGGGCCAGCAGCGGGTGTCCCAGCCGGGAAAGCACGTAGAGGGCAGCCCGCCCGGCGCGCAGCACTTGGCCATCCGCCTTCACCACGTGGAAGGCACGCGCGCAGGCAGCCCGCAGCTCCGGACGCATGGGCGGGGACGGTGCCTCCTGGTAGGGCATGGCGAGAAAGACGTGGGCCGTGTCCCTCTGCTGCAGCCAGGCCACCGAGCGCCGGCAGAAACCGCACGTCCCGTCCCAGAGGAGGAGTTCCGTCACGGGGAGGCCACCCCGGGGCCCACCACCGCCAGCGCCGAGTGCTCGAGCCGCAAGAGGTGCTGCGCCACTCGCTGGACGTCCTGGGCCGTGACGGCGCGCACCCGCTCGGCGAAGTGGAGGAAGTTTTCCAGGCCCAAGCCGTACGCGCTGTCCAGGGCCAGCAGCGCTGCGCGCGCCGAGTTTCGCTGGAGGCCTATCTCATGGCCGCCAATGAGGTGGGCCCGCGCGCGGTCGAGCTCTGCAGGGCTAATGGCCTCCTCCACCATGCGTCGGAGCTCGACTTCGATGCCGGCCAGGGCCGCGTCCTGCTTGTCCGGGCTTGTGCCGATGTAGACACAGACGTGGCCCGGGTCCACGCCCTCCACGGACATGCAGCTCACCGAGTAGGCCATGCTGCGCTTGTCGCGGAGCTCGATGAAGAGCCGCCCGCCCTGGCCGGACAGCACCGTGGTGAGGACGCTGAGGGCGTGGCGGTCCGCGGCGTCCACCCGGAGGCCAGGAAAGCCGAGGACGAGGTTGGCTTGCGCCCGCTGGAGTGTCTTCTGGCTGCGCCGGCGCTCCAGCAACGGCGGCTCCTGTCCCACCGCCAGGGGCGGAAGGGCGCCGCGGCCGCCGCCGAAGGCCGCCTCTGCGAGGCGCAGCACCTCCTCGGCGCGGACGTCGCCAATGACGGCCAGGGTGAGCCCCCCGGGCTGCAGGAAGCGCTGGTGGTAGGCGCGCACCGCGCTGGCGTCGAGCTGCTCGACGCTGGTCCGCTCGCCGGACACCGGAAGCCGGTAGGGGTGGGTTTTGTACAGCGTCCTGGCGAAGAGGTCGAAGGCGAGCGACGTCGGCCGGTCCTCCTTGGCGACGATGTCCTGCAGCTGCAGCTGCTTCTCCCGCGCCACCTCCTCCTCGGCGAAGCCCGGAGCCAGCAGACACTCGGCGAAGAGGCCGAAGGCCCGCTCCAGGTGGCGGCTGAGAAACTCCCCCTGCAGGGAGACCGAGTTGCGGCCCGCCGCGCCACTGAGCGCGCCTGAATAGGCGTCGGCCTCCTGGGCCACCTCCTCGGCGGTGCGGCTGTGGGTGCCCTTGGTGAGTAGCCGGGACAGAAGGCTCGTGACACCGTTGTCCGCGTCCGTCTCGGCGCGCGTCCCGGCAGCAAACACCCCGCGGAGTGAAAACAGCGGCACGGCGCGCTCCTCGCGCACCAGAAGCGTCGCGCCGCCCGGGAGTGCATGGACGAGGACAGGGGACACCTCGGCACGCCCGGTGGGTGCCGGCCGCTCCACGCCCTTGGGAATGGGCGGCCGCGTGGTGGGCGTGGTGCGCGGTGCGCGCCAGCCGGCCTCGAGCTCGCCAGTGGCCGCATCCTCCTGAAGCAGCCCATCCGGCGGAAGGAGCGCCGTCACCACGGCCGTGGCGACGTCCAGTGTCTTCTTCGCCACCACCCGGACGGCCTCCGGGGTGAGGGCCGCCACCTTGGCCAGGTAGCGGCCCTCTGCCTCGAAACCGCCGAGGGACGTCTCGTAGAAGCCAAGTTTCCGGGCCAGGCCCTGCACCGTCTCGCGCTGGTAGACGGCCTCGCTTTCCACGAGGGCCTTCAGCGTCTGCAGCTCGGCCTCGCTGCAAGGTTTCTCGCACAGACCGGCCAGCACCTCGGAGGTGGCGCGCAGCGCCGGCAGGACAGAGGGGCCCTCGGCGGTGAAGCCCACGCCGAAGAGTCCTGGGTCCAGGGGCGTGTAGGCGTAGGCGGAAATGTCATTCACCAGACGCCGCTCGCGCTTCACCATCCGCTGCAGCCGGCTGCTCTCGCCGTGGCCGGCCAGCATGGCCAGGACGTCCAGGGCCGGGACGTCCTCATGGTTGACGGCCGGGCCGGCGAAGGAGAGCTGGAGGTGGGCCTCCTTCACGTCGTCGGCCCGGAGGAGAAAGCGCCTCGCCGTCCGCGGAGGCTCGAGGGGCCGCAGGCGTGGGAGGGGGGCGCCACGGCCCCAGTCCCCACCGAGGAGCGCCTCGGCCCAGCCGAGCAGCGGTGCCTCCTCGACGTCCCCCACCGCCACCAGCACCATGGAGGCCGGCAGGTAGTGCCGGCGGTAGAAGTCCGTAATCCGTTCCCGGGTGACGCTTCGGACGCTTTCCTGCGTCCCCAGGACGGGAAGCCGGTAGGGGTGACGGTGGAAGCTGGTGGTGAAGAGGTCCCGGCTGGCGCGCCGGGAGGGCGTGTCCTCGGCGCGCTTAATCTCCTCCACCACCACCTCCACCTCGCGGGCCAGCTCCGTGGCGTCGAAGGCCGGGGCGCGGACTGCATCGGCCAGGACGCCGAGGCCCACCTGGGCGAAGTCCGAGGCCATCACCACGTGGTAGACGGTGTGGTCGAAAGACGTCCATGCGTTGACTTCGCCGCCGTGCGCTTCGATGTCCCGGGCGACCTCCCCGGGCCCCCGGGTGGCAGTCCCCTTGAAGAGCATGTGCTCGTGCAGGTGGGCCAGCCCGGCCTCCTCCGGCCCCTCGTCGGCACTGCCAACCTGGACCCAGATTTGAAATGCCACCACCCGGGAGGTGTGCACTGCCTCGTGGACGAGGGTGAGTCCGTTGGACAGTCGATGGCGAGCGGGCATGGGCGGGGGTAGTCTCTAACAGCAAACAATGGCTAGCTTGCCGGAAGACGCGGGGGGCGCGGTGGACCTGCGCCATTCGCTCCAGATGGACGATGAACCCCTCGTCCAGCAGCGCCCGGGGGGACGCACCACCGCTGCTCCTCCTGTGTCCGCCCACACCCCCAACCCGCCCCCGCCCGCGGCACCCCCCCCGCTGCCGCCGCGCCGCCCCGTCGGCCGTGGGCCCTCCAACACCGGCGCCCCCCCCGCGCTTGGCCACACGCCGGCCACCGGGCTTCACCCCGCAGCGCAAGTGCCGCCGTCCCTGCCCCGTCCGGGGGGAGACCCCTTCTCCGAGCCGCCCGAGCCCCGGCACCCCCGCGGGGTGGCGATGGACGAGAAGCTCGAGATTTTTCGCACCACCCTCAAGCAGAAGGAGGAGACGCTGGCCCGGGCCCGCGCCCTCTACGAGCAGCGGGACCTCGAGGCCGCGCGGCTGCGCGAGGTGGCCGTGGCGCTCTACGCCCAGCTGGAGGAGGTGCTCCCCCTCTACGGGCAGCTCCGCGAGCTGCCGGCGCACGTCGAGCACCTGAGCGCTGTGCTCGAGGCGGAAAGAGACCGCGCGCAAACCAGCGAGACGCGTCTGGCCCAGGCCGAGACGTCGCTCCAGGGCACCGACGCCGAGCGACGGGACCTGGCCCGGGCGCTGGCCGAGGTGGAAGCCGAACTCCCGGGCCTGCGGGAGGCACTCGACGAGGAGCGCCAGTCGCGGGCCGCCCTGGCCGAGGAATTGGTGGGGGTGAAGGAGTCGCAACGGGGGGCCGAAACCCGGCTGGCCAAGGCCCGTTCGGAGCGCCAGGAGATTCAAGGGGACCTCGAGGCGGTGAATGGCCGGGTGCACACCCTCGGCCAGAAGCTGGAGAAGGTGGAGAACGACCGGAACCAGCTCCTCGAGGAAGTCACCACCCTCACCGCCGAGCGCGACGCGGCCAGCGCCGAGCGGGACGTCCTCAAGGGCGAGTCCGAGGCCTTCGCCACCCAGGTCAGCCACCTCACCAGCAAGCTGGAGGAGGCGAAGCGGCGTGCCGAGGCGCTCAAGGGTGAGCAGGAGTGGGGCGCGAGCACCCTGCAGGACGTACAAACCCGCTCCCGGGAGCTGGAGGCGGACCTCCAGGGGACGCGCCAGCAGCTGGCCGAGCTGGAAACCTCCGCCCAGGCCATGTCCGCCGAGGCCTCCGACGAGCTGGGCCGGACGCGGGACAAGGCGCGCGAGGCCACCCTGGGCCACGAGGCGGCGATGCGCCGCGCGAGCGAGGCCGAGGACAAAGCCGAGTCCGCCGCCCACGAGGCGGACTCCCTCAGGGCGCAGGTGGAGCAGCTCCGCAGCGTGCAGGAACGCCAGGAAAGCCAGGGCCAGGCGCAGCTGCAGGCGGTGCTGGAGCGCGAGGCAGAGACGAAGCGGGCCCTGGAGACGAAGCTGGCCGAGCGCCTCAAGGAGATTCAGGCCGCGCGCGCCAGCGTGGAGGCCTACGGGGAGAAGGTGCGCGCGCTGCAGGCCCAGGTGCAGTCCGAGGCCGAACGGCGGGCCCAGTCCGATGCCAAGCTGGCCGAGGCGCAGCGCGAGTTCGCTGGCATGCAAGCCTCCTCCGAGGACCAGAACGGCCTGATGGAGGCTTTGAGGGCCCAGGCCGAGAAGCTGGAGCGCGCACTGGCGCAGGAGCGCGAGAAGCGGCTGGCCTCGGAGCAGAAGGCCGTCGCCCTCTCCCGCGACCTCCAAACGGCGAAAACCGCCGAGGCCAATGCGCGCGGGGCCCTCGAGGCGCACGGAGAACATTCCGGCGGTCTGGATGAGGCATTGCAGGCCGAGCAGGCGCGAAGGCTTCAAGCGGAGGTCGAGCTCCGAAGCCGCACGACGCAGAGCGAGCTCGCCCAGAGGGCCGAGAAGGAGGCCAAGGGACTGGTCGAGAAGCTGGAGCGCGCCCTCCAGGCCGAGCAGGAGAAGGTGCGCTCCTTGCGCGAGCAGGCGGCCCGCACCTCGGGCAACAGTGGCACGGCCGAGGCCCACACCCAGAAGCTGTCCGAGGAAGTGGAGCGGCTCAGGGCCGAGGCGGCATCCTTGAAAAAAGTCCGCGAGGAGTTGATGACCGCCAACCGCAAGGCCATCGAGGCCCAGGCCTCCTTCCAGAAGGAAAAGCGCGAACGGGAGGCGCTAGCGGAGAAAGTGGCGGACTTGGAAAGTGACTTGAGCCGCGCCGCGGGCAAGAGCCAGGGCACAGAAGAGGTGAAGAAGCTGCGCGAGGACGTCGCCAAGCTGAAGGCGAAGCTGGTGGCCGCTGAAAACGCCATGGAGGCCGCGGCCATGCTGCGCTCCAAGGTGGCCCGCCTCGAGGCACAGCTGAAGGGCAAGCACTAAAAGCAGTGGCTCGCGCAGGCCAGCCGAGCAGCGAGGCGTCAGAGGACGGCTTCTTCCTGGACGCCCTCACCGGCATGTCCGCTTCGAGGCGCGGCCTGTATGTGCACTTCCCGTGGTGCCTGGCCAAGTGCCCCTACTGCGACTTCGCGGTGAGTGTCTCCAAGGAGATTCCCTCCGCCCGGTACACGGCCGCCCTTCTCCAGGAGCTGGCGTTGAGACTGGCCAGCTCTGCTTCCTTCTCCACCGAGCCGCTGGGCAGCATCTACCTCGGGGGAGGCACGCCGTCCTTGTGGGCGCCCTCCGAGGTGGGAGCCTTTCTCCACGCGGTGGAGAGCTGCCTGGCGCTGAGGCCCGGGGCAGAGGTGACGCTGGAGGCCAACCCCGAGGTGGCGGACGCCGCGCGCCTGCAGGGCTTCCGCGCGGCCGGCGTCAACCGGCTCTCGCTTGGTGTCCAGTCCTTCGACGCGAAGCTTCTGCGGACACTGGGGCGGGCGCACGCGCCGGACGACGGCCGGAAGGCGGTGGCCGCGGCCCGGAAGGCCGGCTTCGACAACGTCTCTTTGGACATCATCCTCGGCGTGCAGGGCCAGTCGCTGGCCGCCGCCGTCCAGGACGCCGAGGCGGCGGCGGAGCTCGCGCCGGACCACATCTCGGCCTACGTCCTCACCGTGGAGCGCGAGTCCCTCGCCGAGGAGACGGTGTTTTCCCGCCGCCTGCGCACCGGCGAGCTCGAGCTGCCGCCGGACGGCCTCGTCGCGGACATGGTGGAGGCCGTCACGGACGTCCTCGGCGCCGCGGGGCTACAGCGCTACGAGGTGTCCAGCTACGCCAGGCCAGACAAGCACTCCCGCCACAACGCGCTCTACTGGACGTGCGGGGAGTACCTCGGCCTGGGTGCCGGGGCCACCGGCTTCTGGCGCACCGAAGGAGGTGGCGTCCGGACGAGCGGCCACCGCAGCACGGAGAGGTGGTTTGCGGAGGTGGAGGCCGGCCGGCTGCCGGAGGCCGAGCGCGAGCTCCTCGGCCCGCGGGAGCTCTTCGGGGAGCGGCTCATGCTGGGCCTGCGCTTCACCTCGGGCCTGGACGTGGAGCGCCTGGTGCAGGCATTCGGCGAGGCTTCGCGGACAGAGCGCCTCTTAATGCTGCAGGCGCAGGGCCTCGGCGAGCGGACGGCCGACGGGCGTTTCCGGCTCACCCGCCGCGGACTCCTCTTGCACTCGGACGTCTGCGCGCGGCTCCTCTGACGCTCATTGGAGGGGGCCGCTGGGCGAAGCGCCCGTGCGCCCCAAGACAAACCGCACACCTCTTGGCCGGCCGTCACCCGACTGCTGGCCCGCTAGGTGCATTCCCTGGAGGTGGCGAAGTCCAACCGAAGGAGTAACGCATGAGCAACACCACGTTGATTGTCGGCATCGTCGTCCTTCTCCTCCTCTTTGGCGGCGGTGGTGGCTACTACTGGAGGAGACGGCGCTGGGACTGACATCGCTGGAGCGAATTCCGGCTCGGCTGTTCGCAGCTGAGCCCCAGCCCGGGGCAAAAGCCTTGGTGACTCCCGACTTCGACAGCTGTTGGCCCCTCGGGCCCCAGGGCCATGTCCGTTGGTGGGGCTGTTTGCCCTGAGACGAGAAGGCACACATGGGTCGAATGGTCTCACCTCTCCCCGGGAGCCTCTGCGGCTCCGCGGGGCTACACCCCGTTGGCTCGGTTCATGCGTTCATTCCAAGGAGCGCGGGGTCACATCCCTTAGCGTGAGCAGAGCCACCAGGACATCAGGAGGAACGCCATGAAAACCAGTGACCAGGACAAGCTGAAGGGCGCCATTCACCAAGCCAAGGGAAAGGTTAAGGAAACGGTCGGGAAGGCCACCGACAACCCCACCCTGCGCGTCAAGGGGGCAGTGGAAAACGCGGCAGGCCATGTCCAGGAGAAAGTCGGTCAGGCCGAAAAGACGCTGGAAGACGCTTCGAAGGACGACTCGAAGTAACCAGCCCTCAGTGCTGGGGTGGCGGGTCAGGAATGGGGCAGTCCGCCTGGATGCGCCACTTGCCATCCACGCTGCGACGCCAGACGACGAGGTAGCGGCCGGTGGACACCACCGGCGCCGCATCCGCCGTCTGCGTCTTGGCGCGGTTGGTGCCAATCTCGTAAGCCAAGTCTCCCGTCACGCTCACCTCGGTGGTGGTGAGCTCGAGCTCCAGAAAGCGGATGGTGGCCAGCCGGTTCCGCCAGTACTCGGCGATGGCCACATGCCCATGAATGGTGCCCGGGAGCTGGAAGGGCAGAATGGTGGCGTCGTCGGCGAAGACGGTGGCCACACGGTCCCCATTGCCCACCAGCGCCGCGGCGATGAGCAACTGGTTTCCCTCCTGGATGCCGGCGCGCGCCTCGGCGCTCGGGCTCAGACCAGCGCCGGTGGCACATCCGAGGAGACACAGGCCCAGAAACCCCACTGCGCGCATGAGCACTCCCGAGTCCTTCAGGGACGAGGGGGCTTGTAGCGCCTCCGGTGGGCCCCGTCACCGCCGAGCAGAGGGCGGCTGGGCCGCCACGTCGCTTCTCTCCCAACAAGGCACTGGACAGAAGGATGGGTCGCCGTCAACGCTGCAGCGCGCACGCTGGCCGGTGAGCGGGGGGAATGCACATGAAACCGTGGATGGTGGCGGCCGTACTTCTGGGAGTCGGGACGGGGTGCTTCCAAGTCATCAATGGCAATGTCACCGGCCCCCACGGCGAGCATCTGATTGAGCTGCAATGCCCAAGTCCGGCTGAGTGCATGGACTACGCCAGGCAGACCTGCGGCGGTGACTTCGACATCGTCACCAACCAGACGACGTCAGCCGGCAAGGGCGGCACGTCCGAGTACATTTTGGTGCAATGCCAGAGTGCCCTGGCTGCTCCTGGCTCAAACGCTGCGCGAGATGCGGGCCCGTAGACGGCCCACCTTTTTCTCGAAGCCACAAAGGGGCAATGCACATGAAGCGGCAGGCAGCCAGGGTGGCTCTGATGCTGGTCGCCACGGGTTGCACGACCGTGAACGGCTGGGTCGTGAATCCCGACGTCATCGGGCCTCACGGGGAGCACCTCACGGAGCTGCAGTGCACCACCTCGGAGGGATGCATGGCCTTGGCCAGGGAAACCTGCGCCGGTGATTTCGACATCATCACGTCCAACCTCGGTTCCCAGGACATGTTGGTGCAGTGCAAGACCCCACCACCCGCCGATGCTGGCTTTTTCTGGTAGCCCCGGACTTGACGCCTGGCTGGAAGGCTCGGCACCCGGATGGGGACGGCCGACCAATTGCGATTCGGCATGCTGTTTTTCGCGAAGCAACGGAGTGCGGCTTTCGGCAGGCCCTTACGTCCAGGACGTGACGCCGGCACTCGTGGCGAGGTCCTTCCCTCCAACGACGCAGAAGCGGTGCCCGCTCGGTGCCTGCATCACCCACCAGGTCTTGATCTTCGATAGGCGTGAGGCGCCGAGCTTTTCAAGGCGTGCGACCTCGGCTTCAAGGTCGTCGGTGTGGATGTCGAGGTGAACGCGACTCTCGTGAGAGACGCGCTGCAGCTCGATGGCCAGGTCGCGTTCGGCGGCGTCGAGACGCTCGTAGTCTTCGCTGTCGGGCGCAAGAACGCGCATGTTGAATGCTTCTGACCAGAATGCCGTCGCGGCGTCGAGGTTGTCCGTGTTGCAGTCGATGATGAAACCGGCGAGGCGAGAGCGGTGCATGCAAGAGCAGCCTAGTCCAGGCAGGTGGCTTCTCGGGGCCTGGGTCAACGTGCGGGGCCGCCGAGAACGACATCGGAGGGCGTTCAAGACCCCGCGGACGGAGCCGAGGGAACGCCTCGGCCCCTCCGGGGGGTACACGTTGTGAAGAGTGCACGGGACGGTTGGGCAGTCCCTTGCACTCTCCATCACGGGGGGGCCGTCGTGAAGGTTCGGTTTACCGATTCGCTGAAATACCCCAGCGAAAAAATCTGGCCATCGAGACCTCCGGGCACCGCCACTGCGTCGACAGTCGTCGCTGGACCGACGCCAAGGAGCTGCCAGCTATAATGTGCGGACGTCGGAAGCGGCAGGCCGGACGAGGTGAGGTCCGGGATGGTGGCGGTACTGGCCGCGGTGACAACGTAAAAGGTGGGCGTCCCGGTGAAAACCACAAAGGTAACGCCTGTAAAGTTGGTCCAGGCGAAGGGGGTGGTGTAACTGACGTCGGTGGCCGCGTCGATTGGAAGGCTGAGCGTTGGTGGGGCAGGAACGCTGAGCGTGAGTCCGGTGGCATTCGGGGAAACCGTCGTCTTCAAAAGGGTGAAGTCACCTGAAGTCCCCCTCACGGCCGCGATGAGGACGAGGGTGGCGTCCGGGATGGCGGGTGTGGTGTAGGTGAAGCTCGTGCTGGTGGTGGCCAGGTTCAAGAGCTGGAAGTAGCCGCCGGTGTTGATGCTTGCGCCGCTTGGCTCCAGAATCAATTCCGTGCCGGCCACCGGGTACCCTGCCGGTCCGCTGATGGTCCCCGAGATGCTGCCCGAGGTCACGGCGCTCAAAGGAATGGTCTGGCCGCTATACGACGCCCCGTTCTGGAGCAGTACGTTGCTTGCCGTCCCGTAACCTGGATAGTCCACAGGAAGGTCGGAGACGGTGTGAACTTCAAGTGCGTAGAGAGTGCCCGTGGTGCTGGTTGGTCCGAGCCAGCTGACCGACCCCGAATAGCTCGGTCCGTTCGACACGATGCTCAAGGCACTGCTCGAAGCGGTTGTTTGCGGTGAGCTGAACACCACCGGCGTCGCCAGCCCGGTTGTCTGCGGAAAGGCGCCGCCTGTGAGCTGACCCGCAACGCTGGCGCTCATTGTCTGGTTAATGGTGACGAAGTCGGTCAGCGTCGGGTCTGGCCGCGTGAGGCCTTGATATTGGCTGGCGACGACTCCCCCGGTGTCGAGAATGGTTGCATTGTAAGGTGTCGGAACATTCGCCACGCTGAAGGCTCCATTCGCATCGCTCACCGCGCTCTGGCTGAACGTCCCGCTGGTGATGAGAACGGTTTCCCCCGAAGCGATGTTTCCCGTCGCGTCGGTCACCGTCCCGCTGACGGTGACGGATGGCGCCACCGTCGCCTGGGCAGTGCCCGTGCTACTCCCACCGGAGTTGGTGGCTGTCAGCGTGAACGTTGTGGTGGCCGTCACCTGCGCCGACGTGCTGCCGGTCGTCACGGGCGTGACCGTGCCCACACTCTGATTGATGGAGAGGCTGGTGGCCCCGCTCACCGTCCAGGCGAGCGTCACCGAGCCACCACCCGCGGGCAGACTGCTGGGCGTGGCCGTGAAGCTGGCGATGGTTGGAGCGCTACTGCTGCTACTCGAACAGCCAGCCAACGCCAAGCTCGTCAACAGAACGACCACCACGGTTCTCATCGAGACCATTCGCGTTCACCTCAAAGAAGGAACCTGAAAGCAGGACAGTCTCCCAGGTGGTGGAGGGTCTGACCAGATAACGCTCGAGGAAGGGCTCGACGTGAGTTCAGAGAGGTGTTGATTCTTGAATTGAAGCGCGCGAGCGGTCGCGGGACTTTCGCCACCGTGACGCAGCCAAGCATCTTCAGCCGCGTGACTTCAGCATCGACGTCGTGGGTTTAGGTGTGGAGAGGTGAACGCCGCTCTCCCATCGAGTTCGTCCGTCTAGGAGGCGATGACGAAACCGGCGGAGCGTGAGTGGTGCAAGCCGGCACCTGGCCCGGCTCCGACCCTATGGAAAGAGACGACTGGCGCGGCGTGGCCTCCAGTTGGCTGGAGATTCAAGCTGCGCCCGGAGTCGCAGGGGGCCCTCGCTCCGCTAGTGTTTCTTGCAGTCGTTGGTCCCGAAGGTGGCCCACTTCCCGTCCGTCTCCATCTCGAAGGTGAGCGTCAGCTGCTTGGGGCCATTCCGCTTCACCGTCGTCCTAGTTTTTGCTGCCTTGGCCATCATCACGCTCTCCTCGTCCCAGACCACGGTGTCACCGGTTTCTCCGTCCGAGGTGCCATGTCCGAAGCCCCCGTAGCTGTCGGCGTAGAACTCCACCAGCTTGTTGGTGGCCGCGTTGTAGGTGAAGTACAGCTGCTCCTTCATTCCCTTGGGCAGCACGGCGTTCTTTTCCACGGTGACCGCGCCCGAGTAGGCGAAGCCGCCCAGCTCGGATTTGAGGACCATCATGGACTTACCGTCGATGGTTCCGCTTCCGTCCATCTTCTGGAACTTTCCTTTGCAGGTCCAGGTGCCGGCCGCTTCCTTGAAGGCATCGGTCAGCGCCTGCGCCGGCTTGGGCATCTCTGCAGGAGGCTTCTTGTCCTCGGCGCGAACCAGCGGAACCAAGACGAGAGTAGACAGGACGAGGGCAGTCTGGGTGAGTCGGCGCATGGGGCTCTCCTCAAGGAGGGACGGCAGAGGCTGGCTACCACCTCAGGCCGGCCAGGGGAAACAGCTGGTGGTGAGGCCGAGGAACTGTTGCTTACTCCAACGAAGGGCGGCCTTTGCCATCAGGAGCCAGCGAGCCGCTCGCTCCTGATGGAGAGGCAGCGACGTCAGCGGCGGCCGCGCGAGTCCGGGCTGGGGGTCACCTCGTCCCAGAACGCACAGTGATGGACCATCGCCATCTGCGCATGCAGGGTGGCCTGACTATCTGCACCAGCATTCAATGACATCACCAGGCCACGCGCGCTTGCGTCGTCATCATCGCGGCGATAGTCACGGTCCAGCCTGAAGCGCGGCCAGATGGGTGTCCCGACTCCGGTTGGATTGCCCGTGCGCGCGAAGGTCGTCACGAACGCCAGCTCCTGGTTCTGGAGCACCTGCTGGTTCACGTCGAGTCCCGCGACCGGGGTCAGGACCCAGGCGGCCACATGGCTCGCGCCCGCCGATTCGCCGGTGAATACCTGCGGCCAGGGGTCCCCGTAATCGACCTCGTACTCGAAGACGGGCATCCAGCGCGACAGCTCCTCTGCGGTCCGCAGTGCACTGCAGACGGTATTGGAATCCGCGGCAACGGTCCGGTAGGCGACGAATGGTGAATTGAAGCGAGCCAGCGGGTAGAGCGCGAGGACCTGGTCGGCAATCGACGGATACTGCGTCTGAATGATTTGGGTGTAATCCGCCGCGGTGGCCGGGAAGCCGACCAGGTTCTCATCACGGTCCGTCCCGGCGATGACGGGGACGCGATTCACATGCCCGGTCTCGAGTGCTTGTCGAAGCGTCATGGTGAGCGTCGTGCCATTGATGGTGGGCGCAACCGTTCCCTGAGCGCCTGCCGAATATCCGCTGCCGGGAATGGACGAGATGTCAGAGACCGTCTGCGCGGGGACGGCCGCAAGGCAGGTGGCCACATCGGTGCCCGTCCCGCACCCCACTGCAGCGGCGAATCCATCGCCGATGGTCTCCGCTTCAGCCAACGTCGGCAGCTTGGACTTGCAGTCCTGCAGCTCCAGGTCCTCCCCACCGCCGGGCCGCGTACCTCCCGGGATGCCGAAGAGCGTGTTGTATTCGCCGCTGGTGCTGATGCCCTTGTGAAACAAGCCAGCGGCGGTCGGCGAGGCAATGGCGTGACAGATGCTCGAACCGCCGGCCGATTCGCCGAAAATTGTGACGTTGCTCGGGTCGCCGCCGAACGCTGCAACATTCTCCTGCACCCAGCGCAGCGCGGCCTGCTGGTCCTGCAAGCCGTAGTCGCCGGAGTTCGGGCCCAAGTTCCGGTTGGCGAGGAAGCCAAAAATATTCAGCCGATAATTCATGGAGACGACGACGACGTTGCCGGTGTTGACGAGCAGCGTGTTGTCGCCGTTCCCGGAACCCTTGAAGAAGCCGCCGCCGTGGATGTGGGCCATGACGGGAAGCCCCTGCGCGCCGGGGGGCGCCCAGACGTTGACGAAGAGGCAGTCCTCGCCGCCAGTATTTGGCCCTGACTTCCCCACCGCCGCCTGGGTGCAGATGCTGCCGTAGGCGGTGGCATTCAGAGTGCCGCTCCAGGGCGCGGCCGGTTGCGGAGGCTGCCAGCGCAGAGGCCCCACCGGTGGCGCCGCGTACGGAATGCCAAGCCATTCGTTGACGCCGTTATCGACAATCCCGCAGACGGGACCGTTGGACGTCGTCACCGTCGTGTTGGCGGCACACACCGGCTGAGCCGCAGCGGAACTCAGGGACAGCGCTGTGGCAACCACACCACCGACCCAGAAGGAACAGCGGACGTACCTCGTCATTGTTTTCTCTCCCATGGCCTTCCCCTCCAGAGGTTTCCTCGCGCTTCGCCTGACGTCTCTCGCTTCACTCTTTCGCGCCGCTGAGTAGGTGCTTTCCCAGAGGCGGTCTTTTGACTTCTTGCAGTTGAATTTTCCTTGCGTCCCGTCACCGGGACTGCGGTCCCCGGGGAAGAGGACGGGCCGGTAGCGCTCGAAGCCACTGGCCTCAGGACAAAGAAGCGGCTCCTACCCCCCCCGTCCTGGCGTCGCGCCGTTGCTTGGCCAAGCCCTTCTGCGCACGCCTGCTCCGGAGCCGCCTACAATGCACAGCTGCCCGCATGGCCGCGCCCGCACCCCAGGAAAAGCCCAGCGCGTCCTTTCGCCGGCTGCTCGCCCGCGCGGTGCTCGTTCCTTTCGTCCTCCTCGCCGCACTGGCCCTGGCGCTGGCCCTGGGCGTCACCACCCTCGTCCGGAGCGCCCGCCTCACCGAGCGGAGCGACCAGGTGCTCACCCAGAGCTCCCGGCTGCGCGAGCTGCTGGTGGACAGGGAAACGGCGCTGCGCGGCTACCTCCTTTCGGGCAATGACACCTTCCTCGAGCCGCTGGTGCGGGCCGAACAACAGCTGCCGGGCACCTTCGCCAGCGTGCGGGCCCAGGTGGGGGACGAGCAGGAGCAGCAGGAGCGCGTCTCCCGGGTGGAGGAGCTGGCGGACGCCTGGAGAGACTTCTCCGCCGAGGAGCGAAAGAATTTCCTCGAGGGCCGGGACTACATCACCGGGGTGGCCCAGGGTTCGGGCAACGTCCTCATGGAGGGCATGCGCCGGGAGCTGGACGCGGTGGTGGCGGTGGAGCAGACGCGGCGCCAAAACCGAGCCCGCACCGCGGCCCTGGTGGGGCGTCTCCTCTTCGCCGGCGGAGTGGGGTGGGTGCTGGTGCTGGCTGTGGTGCTGGCCTACTGGGGTCGCCGACAGCTCTACGAGCTCGCCAGGAGCCACGAGGCCGCGCGGGCCGGGCTGGAGAAACAAAACGAGGCGCTGCGCACCGCGGAGCACGCCATGGCCGAGCTCAACGCCTCCCTGGAACGCCGGGTGGAAGAGCGCACCGCGGCGCTCTCCTCGGCCAACAAGGAGCTGGAGGGCTTCACCTACTCGGTGAGCCATGACTTGCGCGCTCCGTTGCGCCAGGTGGCCGGCTTCGCCGAGGTGCTGGACGCCACCGCCGGCCCGAAGCTGGATGCCAACGAGCGCCGGGCGCTGGCCACCCTGCGCGACTCGGCCCGGCATTCCGGGCAGCTGATGGACGACTTGTTGCGCTTCTCGAAGATGTCGCGCCAGGAGCTGCGCACCTTCAGCGTCAACCTCACCTCGCTGGTGGAGTCGGCGCGCGCCTCCTTGGCCCAGGAGGCCGAAGGGCGCGAGGTGGAGTGGACGGTGGGGGTGCTGCCGACGGTGCGCGGAGACCCGAGCATGCTGCTCCTCGTCTTTCGAAACCTCCTCGGCAACGCGCTCAAGTACAGCCGCGGGCGCCCCAAGACGCGCATCGAGGTGGGAAGCCTCGGGGGCACCCACGAGGATGTCCTCTACGTCCGGGACAACGGTGTCGGCTTCGAGATGGCCTACGCCGACCGCCTCTTCGGCGTCTTCCAGAGACTGCACGGCACGGAATTCGAGGGGACGGGCATCGGCCTGGCCAGCGTGCGGAGAATTGTCGAGCGGCACGGAGGCCGGGTGTGGGCCGAGGGCGCCACCGGACAGGGTGCTACCTTTTACTGGGCAATGCCCCGCGCCCCGGCGGCAGACGCCGAGTTGGGCTGAGCCCCCGGGCCCCGCAGCACGACGTCTCGCGACTGCAGCAAGTCCACCTCGCCGGCGAATTGGGCAAAGGCGTCGTAGCGGGCCACCGGAATGCGGGCCATGTCCAGCCGGTAATTCTCGTCCACGCTGAGCCGGTTTCCGGACAGGGCCTCGGCGCGGGTGAAGAGGCCGAAGGCGCCGTCCACCTGGGCCTTGGGCAAGGGGGCGTCCAGCACCCAGCCGGCCGGCAGGGTGAGGGTGACGCGGGAGTGGACGGCCTCGGTGGAGTCGATGAAGAGGGGCAGCCGGCGCTCGCCGGCCTGGACGAAGCGCCGTCCGAGGAAGGTGGGGTAGGTGAGGGGCCCGAGCACCATGCGCTGGCCCTCCACCCGAGCGAAGTGCGCCGCGCGGAAGCTGTAGCGCACCGTCACCGTCGCGCCCACCGCCCGCGGGGCGTCGACGCGGACGTCCGAAAGCTCCGCGCCGCCGAAGTACGCACTCAACGCGCTCTGCAGCGCCTGGAGTCGCTCCTCGCTGGAGAGTGCCTCCAGCGCCTCGGCCAGTTGCGCCGCCTCGAAGCCGCGGTAGACGTCCGTGGCCTTGCCGGTGAGGGTGCCGGTGGCGTCGAGCGCCATGTCCAGCGTCACCTCCTTGCCCCGGGACGGCGGCCCACCGGGCGTCTTGAGGGCCTGCAGCGGCAGCCCCGGCTCGGGCAAGAGGTACGCCTCGCGGCCTCCCGCGGCCTGCTCTGGCAGTTCGCCGAAGGGCGCGTAGCGCACCAGGGTGTCGAGCCACACCGGGTCCGTCCCCTTGGGCTCGACGCGCAGGCAGAGGTAGGGGAAGAGGCCCTCGTTTGGAAAGGTGTAGCGCGAGGGGTCCACGGCGAAGGTGCGGACGGCGACCAGCCGCGCGGGAATTCCCAAGGTGGCCAGCGAGGCGCGCAACAGGGCCAGCCGGCTTCCCCGGTCCTGGGCGAGGCTGGCCGTGGCGCTCTGGCCGAGGCCCGTGTCATGGCCGACGAGGCGGCCATGGACGGCAGCGTAAATGGCCCGGACCGCCTCCAGGCCCCTTCGGTCGCCGGCAGCCGCTCGGGCGAATGTCTCCACCTCAGCGCTGGGGCGCAGCCGCTCGAGCGAGTTGTCCATCCCCGCTGTGAGGAGTTGCTCCTGTCCGTGCGAGCCCGCCCCGAGAAGGACGAGCGGCAGGACTTCATTGGCTCCCGGGGGCCCTTCGGGCTCGGGCACGAAGGCCGGTGAGTGGCGCAGCTCCTGGTGGAAGACGTCCCCGTCCTTGCCCGACACCACCGGCGGCGCCTTCATGTTGTGGGCGTCCACCTGCATGCCCGAGCCACTCGGGGCCAGCACGGTGTAGGTGGCAAAGGCGTCTGGCACCTGGGCCACCTGGTAGTAGAAGGCGCCTGCCGTCCAGCCGGGCACCGCCGGGCCTCGGGCTGGGTGGGCGAGCAAGAATTCCTGCTCCACCGCGTCCCCCACAGCCACCCCGGGCATGCTGATGGTTTCCTTGCCCTCGATGGCCTCGGGCTCCAGCACCTTGCCGTCTGCTTTCAACGTCCGCAGGCTGAGCAGCTGGGCCCCGGCGGGGATGGTGACCTCGGCCACCTCCTGGATGCCGCTCTGGTCCAGCACCTTCTGCACGGTGTGGATGCGGTCCACGGAGGAGCCGTCGGCGTAGGCGCGGGTGGCGGCCGCGTCGAGGACGAGGACGGAGGGCGCCTCCTCGTCATGGGCCCCTGCCTGGTACGCCTTGAGTGCCGCTCGGCCGTCCAGGGCCTGGGCCGCGAGAAGCTCCTTGCCGGTGAGCTGCCGTTCCACCAGCCGGCGGAGCGAGAGGTCTCCCCCGTCCAGGACGAGGGCCTCCTGGCGCGAGGCGAGGGCTCCCTTCGCCTCTCCCTTGAGGGCCTGCACCTCGGCGAGCTGCTTGAGAAGCCCGGGGTTTCTGGGCCAGAGCGCGTGCATGCGCAAGAGGAGCGCCAGCGCCTCGGCCGGGTGCTTGTCGGCGAGCTGCAGGGCCGCCAGGCCCTGGGCCAGCGCCAGGCTCGCCGGGTCCTGCTGCAGGCGTTTCTCGGCGAGCGACACGGCCTCGGAGAGGTGGCCGCGCGCCTTGGCGTGCTCGACTGCGCGGCCTTCTTCGCCGGGGCACGTCTTCAAAAGGCCGAGCAGTCTGTCGGACTCGGCCACGGCCTCCCGCCGCATGGCCAAGTCGTACCGCAGGGCGAGGGCCGCACAGATGCCGTCCACGGCCTTGAGAGCCTCCATGGCGAAGGCGTCCCCTTGTGCGTCAAGGCCGATGGCGAGGCTAAGCCTCGCCTCGAGGAGCTGCACCGGGAAGCCCACCGGGGTATGCGCCGCGCGCGCGGCGCGGACGGAGTCACCCGCCTGAGACATGCGCTGCTCGTCGAGCGCCAGGGCGCCCCGGGTGAGGAGGCTCTCCACGTCGCCCGCGTCCTTGGCCAGGGCTGCCTCGAGGAATTGCGCGGCGCGGCCGCGGGCGACCTTCTGCGGAAGCATCCCGTCCGCCAGGGCCAGCTGCGCCTGGAGCGCGGCCCAGGCCGGCCCAGAGGGAGGGGCTTGTGCGCCCAGGAGGCGCTTGGCGCCGTCCCGGTCGCGGCTCTCGGCGTCGCGCACCGCGAGGAAGGTGGCCAGTGTCGGCCCGGCCTCGGGAAGGAGTGCGTCGCGGACGTCCGCCGCGGTGGGCACGACGCCTTTCACCTCCACTGTCGGGACGCCAGCCCAGCGCGCCGCGGGCCCGGTGGCCGAGGTGAAGTGCACGCCGGCCGACTGTCCGTCGGCGCGGAAGACGGCGACGGAGATGGAGGCCGCGCGTTCTCCGCGGAGCAGCACCAGCAGCAAGCGGTGCTTTCCTGCGCTCAAGGAGACGCCCCGCGCGCTGACGAGCGGCATGGGGGAGGCGAAGGGGCGCCTGTCGTACAGCACCGTCCCGTCCAGCACCGCACGGTAGGCGCCGTTGCCTCCGGTGTGGACGACGTAGCTGCCTGCCGTGGCCACCTCCATGTCCACCGCGGCCAGGTACACATCGCCCTGTGTCCCCTCGGCACCGAGGTTGAGTTCCCCATCCGGCGTGGGCACGGTGCGCACCGGCATGGCCCCGAAGGGGCCTTCCAGCGACGTGGGAAGGGCACCATCGCGCTCAGGCGGCGTGGGCACGTCGAAGGCCAAGTCCCGCAGCGCTGCCAGCGGGCCCACCAGCGAGAGGGTACTCACCAGCCCCGCATCCGCGCGCAGCGCGAGCGCACTCTTCGCATCTCGGCGTGCCTGCACCGAGGCCAGGGCCACACGCAGGTGAAAGGCGGTGTCCCCGCTGGCGCCGTGGGCCAGTGCCTCCGGCGCGCGGGCGAGAATGCGCGCGTCCATCCCCTGTGCCCGTCCGGCCAGCGACGCAACGGTGTGCGCCGCCAGTGGGGCGAGCGGACTGTTGGGGGCGCGGACACACAGCTCGAGTGCTGCCTCCAGCGCCAATTCCGGATGGGCCACGCGGTCCGCGAGGACAAGCGTCCCGAAGAGGGCGTAGGGCTCGCCGGCGTCCTTGGCCAGCGCGGCGGCGAAGCGACGCGATGCCTCGTCCGGCTTACCGTCGACGAGGAGGGCGTGAAATCCGGCCAGGGCCTCGACGTGGGCCGGGGCGTCCTTGGAGCGGGCGGCGATGGCCGCATCGTCGAGGACGCGGCTTGGACTCTGGGGGACGGTGGCGCAAGCGACGAGGAGAAGAGAGGAGAGGAGGGCGCGGGCCGAAGGCATGGGCGGCGCATCCTGCACGGAGCGCGCCCCGCTGCGCCAGCCAGGGCGCTGCACCTTTTCTATCGCTCGGACGGGTAGCCGAGAGCCGGCCGTCGCTGCGTTTTTCAACGTTTCGCTTGCTTGGGCGGCTTTTGAGCGGGCTTTCCCTTCCGGGTGCCGCTGTGGGCGAGCAGCCTGCTGTGCTGGGCGGGAGTTGCCTCGAGCGCCAGGGGCTCGGGGACGTCCGGAGGCTCCCGGCCAATCTCATAGCCCACCTGTCGGAAGGAGCACTGGGCATCGACGCAGCCCAGCTGGGGTGCAGGCGGGGCGCCGAAGTTGCGCTTCCAGTCCGTGCCCAGGTACAGCGGCGCGCCGATGGGAGTCTGCTCGCCGTCGGTGCCGAAGAAGGCCGTCAGCTGTCCGGCTCGGTCCACCAGAAGCCGCATGGAGGCCCGTCCGTCGGGCGGGCTCGGAGGGCCAAGCATGGTTCCGCGGCGCTCGCCGAGCGCCCACTCGAATGTCACTGGCGAGCCATCCCCGCTGAGAATGGCCGCCACGTAGCGCCCTGGCGTCCCCAGCAGCACCAGCGCCGCCTGGGGGTTTCGGTTCCGGCCGAGCACCGTGTCCCACAGCATTTGCCAGGTGCCGAGCGAGCGCGGAGCGACGATGACTTCCGCGGTGAAGAGGGCCGCAATCCCATCCTTGTCGACAATGTCCAGCTGCGCCCGGCCCACGTCGGCCTCGAGCTCGCGGGGGGCGTCGAAGTGCAACGTCCGGCCCTGCAGCGTCACCGGGCGCCCATAGGCAATGATGGGAATGGTGTCCAACCCCTCGCCCACCACCACCCGGCGGGCGTTGGAGGTGTCGGCGATGCGGCCCGGCGAGGTGAAGGTGGCCTCCACCCGGAGGTCCGGCTGGGTGAGCGCCGCGCCGGTGGGCATGGGCGGAGCCGGCTTCCAGTGCTGGCGGGCCCAGGCCAGGCCGAGCACCGTCAGCGCACAGAGGAGCGCCAGTGCCTCTGCCACCCGAAGCGTCCTGCGTGCCGCGCGCCGGACTTGAAGCTTCACCTGCTCCACCCGGCTGATTTTTCGCGGCAACTGGCTGAAGGCGACGGGGGCGAAGGGCTCGAGGTCCGTCATCAGCTCGCTGACGCGCTGGTAGCGGTCGGCGGGGTTGGTTTTTAGGCAGCGACTGACAATCGCGTCGATGCGCTTGTCGACGCCGGGACGTTTCTGGGAGGGCGGGTCGAAGTTGCCGACGGGCACCTCACCAACCAGGAGCTCGTAGAGGAGCACCCCCAGCGAGTAGATGTCGGCGCGGTGGTCCGCATTCTTCGCGTCCACCCGCTGCTCGGGCGCCATGTAGCTGAGCGTCCCCATGGAGACATGCGTCTGGGTGACGTCGAAGCGCTTGGTCTGGTTGGTGTGCTCGAAGAAGGTGGCCAGCCCGAAGTCGGTGACTTTGGGGATGCCGCCCGCCTGCTCGTCGAAGAGAATATTCTCCGGCTTCAAGTCGCGGTGGATGACGCCGCGGTTGTGGGCGTAGTCGATGGCCCGCGCAATCTCCATGATGATGCGCAGCGCCCCGGAAATGTCGAGCATCGGGGACTTGCTCACCTCGCGCAGCGAGGGGCCGTCCACGTACTCCATGACCAGGTAGTAGGTGTCCCCGGCCTTGCCCTTGTCGACGATGGCCACCACGTTGGGGTGGCTGAGGGCGGCCAGCGCCGCCGCCTCCTTGTCGAAGCGGGCGACGAAGGTGGGGTCTTCCGCCAGCTCGCGGGCCAGCAGCTTCACCGCCACAATTCGCCCCAGCGAGAGCTGCACCGCGCGGTGCACCTCGCCCATGCCGCCCTTGCCCACCAGACGCTCCAGCCGGTAGCCGGGAATGGCGTCGGGCGGACGGGAGGTCAGCTTGATGACGCTGTCGGAAATGGCGACGGACACGGGGTCGGGAAGCCTGAAAGGGTAGCCCCCCCTCTGCGAAGCTGCCAATCGGCGGGTGCGCCGCGACACGCTACAGGCAGAAGGCATACTGGCCCTCATGCGTCCCGGCGCTCCTCCTTTCACCGACATTTCCTCAGGCCTCAGGGCGCTGCAGGGCCGTCTCTCGGCCTGCCGGGCCTGCCCTCGCATGGTGGGGACGCCGGTGCACGGGGCACCGGTG
>Ga0302325_10001533_pt1 | contig 58735 bp, 55 predicted proteins | sample Palsa_T0_2_FD_201948 | JGI IMG/M metagenome (GOLD analysis project Ga0302325, IMG submission 201948) | Peat permafrost microbial communities from Stordalen Mire near Abisko, Sweden - Palsa_T0_2 | ecosystem: Environmental > Terrestrial > Soil > Palsa > Peat permafrost | place: Sweden: Abisko... | reverse complement strand
TGGCGTGGTTTGAGCCACTGGTGGCCGCCTTGGCCGCTACGGAGGTTCCACCGACCAGGCCGGAGAGCGCCGCCGTCAGAAGCAATGCATTGAATTGATTCTTTGTCATGATCCTTTGACCTCGTATGGGGGGTTGGGGCGGATCGTGTCCGCAGGTTGATTCAACGCGGAATTGGTTCTGGCCAGACTCCGCACAATCCGTGCCACGCACCTTAGGAGTGAAGGCTCGGTGAAAAGGTTACAGCGAAAAACCTTGGACTGGGAACTAAAAAGATTTCCGCGGCTCCCACTCGGTTGAAGTACGTGCCGATGCGCCCAGCGGATTCCAAGGCATTGAGATCATGGTTCGCTTCGATGCCGATTGGCCGTTCCGCGCCGTATGCGGTACCCTGATTCTGTTTGACAACGTTGCCTGAACCGGCCGTCGTCCGGTTCCAGTGGGGCTCCGCATTGAGTGAGGATTCCGCCGAAGTATCAACGCGCCTGCCCGCCCTGGGCGGCGTAAGCTTGGGGCTGGCGCTGCTGCAAAGCCTGTGTACCGCGGTCTTCGCCATCAGCGGCATCCGCGTGGCCATTGGCCTCACCGCGCTGGCTGCCGTAAGCGGCATCTACGCCCCGGCGCGCGGCTTTCATCAGGACGCCATCCGCATCCCCATGTTGATCTTTGCCACTGCAGGAGCGCTTGTGAATCTCGCCGTGCTGTTCTGGATCTGGCACCTGCGGGGGCAGCGCTCGGCACATTGGCGGCGACGGAAAATCACACCGAAACAGAAGCGGTCAGAGGGGCTGCAGGTGGTGTTGGCCATCGTCACTCTGATCCTAGTGGGCCTGGAAACCTGGACCCATGCGAAGATCCACCGGACGGGGCCAGCGCCTCAGGGAATCCATACTGCTGCGTCCTAAAAGTTTCTGATGAACGGGGCCGGTTTAGGTTCGTGGTTTCCCACCCATTTCGCTGGAGAACGCGAAATGGATGGGGCACGGCGGATTCAAGGCTTACGATGGCCCGGCCAGTTCCCTTTCCAGACGCGCATGAAGGCGCTGGCTGAAACCGGCGGGCAGCTCAAATACTCGCCCATCGGCCACCAGCACCACCACGTTCCGCGTTGAATCCAGAACCGCGGAGCAGATCTCGCAGGTCTCCAAGTGCTTGTCGATCTCGGCGCGCAGGGCCGCGTCCACCTCGCCGTCGATGTAGGCAGAGATGTGACCCCAGACGTGTTTGCAGTCGATCCTCAACCAGCGGCCCTCACTTAAACCACCCGAACAAGCCCTTCTTTGGCAGCGCAAAACTCTCCAGCTTGGGCGCAAGCTCTCGCTGCAAGACCGCTCGGGCCCGGTGCAGCCTCACTTTGACGGTCCCCTCGGTAATCCCCAACGCGGCAGCCGTTTCGCGTACGTCCATCTCTTCGATGTCCCTCAGCAGCACGACGTTACGGTAAATCTCCGGCAGTCCTTCAATTGCCTTCCGCAGCATGGTTCCCAACTCCTGCCGTTCCAACGCCTCGGATGGAACCTCCCGCCAACTGGTCAGAATTGCAGGCGTGTAATCGCCCGTCTGCTCGTCGGTATCCGCATCCAGCGAGTCCTCCCGCCGCGTGCCCGCCTTGCGAAGCCGGCCCAGCCCTTCGTTGCGCGCAATCGAGAGCACCCAGGTACGAAACTGCGAATCGCCCCGGAAATTCTTGAGATTCAAATAGACCTTTATGGCCGTCTCCTGCGCCGCGTCTTCCGCCTCCGCCTCATTGCGTAGCAGAGACAGCAGCAGAAAGTAGATTGCCCGCTCGCAGGGGCTTATCAGCGCGTGGAAAAGCTGCCGCTCGCCGGCTAGAATGCGACGGATACAATCTACCTCGAATTTAGGATTCGGCGCCGTCATTTTGATGGGGAATCTGGCCCACAAGTCACGGCAATGACCGGTAGCCGTTCGGCTGATTCGCCTTACTCATCTCTCCTCAGAACTATACCGTGCCGCTCCTCGGGCACGGTCAAATGGGCGAGCAGCGCAATCGATTGCAAAAAAAGTTTTATCTGTTCAAAAACTTTCCTTGTACGCAAAACACAAATTGGGCTGTACAATTCCCACGAGGACACCCATGGCCGGAGATATATCACTTACGTGCAGCGATTGCGGGCAGGACTTTACCTTCACCGCTGCTGATCAGGCGTTCTTCCAGGAACGTGGTTATTCGACCCCGAAGCGTTGCAAGAGTTGCCGTCAGGCAAAGAAGCAAGACCAGGGGGGCTCCGGCTACCGTTCCGCTCCGGCCACAGGAACACCTGTGATTTGTTCGGGTTGCGGCCAGCCTACAACTGTGCCATTCGAGCCGCGTGGCGATCGACCGGTGTTTTGCCGGGATTGCTACCAGGCGCGCAAAGGCACCAGCGCCGGTGGCGGCGCAGGAGCCTCGCGAGGCCGGGGCCGTTACTAGATTCTTCAGTCGCACCAGGCAAGCTCACGCAAAGCTCTCAGGCGAGTGACTTGGGTTCGGCGTGCCCGGGAAGACTCGCGCAGGGGTCTCCAATTCGATCTCCCGCACCTCAAAATTGTGTCCAACCCAGGTTTCTTGAGGGCAGCCATCGATCAAGATGGCTGCCCTTTATTCTGAAAAGGTTTGCCCGCAGGACCGCTGTGGAGGCAGTTCTTCTCATTTCCAGGCCGCCCATAGACAACCACGGTACCAACCGATAAACTGGCGCTGAATCCCGACCCTAACCCTGAGGACCCATCCCCGCATCATGCCCTCTCAACTTTCTTTCACGGGATTTGCCTGGAAAAACCTTTGGCGCAGGCGCCTTAGAACCCTGCTGACGCTCTGCGGCATCGGCATGGCCATTGGCGCCTTTGTTGCACTGGTCGGCTTTTCCCGTTCCTTTGAAAACGAGTGGCTCAAGCTCTATTCCTCCAGCGGCACCGATATCGCAGTAGTCGATAAGAACTTCATGAACTCCTCCGTCAACCAGTCGAAGCAGGAAACGCTTCGCGCCGTCCCGGTCATCGACAGGGCCGACCCCATGATCTTCAACATCATGGACATCACTCCGGATGTGAACGCGCTCATGTTCGGCTGGCTCGACGATTCGTATGAGTTCGATTCCCTCACCTTCAGCTCCGGCGGACGCTTTCACAACGGCAAGCCGGAAATCATCCTGGGCGACACGCTCGCAAAAACCCTCAACAAGAAGGTAGGCGACCAGCTTGACTTGCAGGGAAGCACCTATACCATCGTTGGAATCTTCCATGGCGGCACCGGGCTGGAGTCAGGCGCAGTCATCATGCCGCTCGATCAGTTGCAGCAGCTTTCGAGCCTGCAAGGCAAAGTCACCGGATTCCATGTGCGGCTCAAACCCGCACCGGCCGGCGAATCGGCCGACCACTACTTGAAGCGCGCCCAGGCTGAAATCGAAACCGCCCTCCCCGGACTGAACGCACAGCCTGCCGCAGACCGCGCGGCAAACAACCAGTTCGTCACCCTGGCCCACGCCATCGCATGGGGCACATCGAGCATCGCTCTCATGATGGGCATTCTGGGCATCGCCAACACGATGGCCATGTCGGTCTTCGAACGCACCCGCGAGATCGGCATTTTGCGCGCCATCGGCTGGAAGGCATGGCGTGTGCTGATGCTGATTCAGGTAGAAGCAATGGTGCTCGGATTTGTGGGCGGAATCCTCGGCATTGGCTTCGGCTGGGCGACTCTCAAGCTGCTCGCCACCCTTCCGCAGACGGCCAGCGTTGTTTCCACCAATCTCGATGCGCTTCACCTCGTCGAATCTCTGGGAATCGCGGTGCTCTCCGGACTCATCGCCGGCGCATATCCCGCATGGCGCGGCTCACACCTGTCGCCGGTAGAGGCCCTCCGCCATGACTAACCCGCAGCTTGAAGTCCGCAACCTGCGCAAGAGTTACGACGAGGGCCGCATCGAGGCCCTGCGCGGCGTGAGCCTCACTATCAATGCCGGCGAGTACGTGGCCATCAGCGGCGCCAGCGGCAGTGGCAAATCCACCCTGCTGCACCTGCTCGGCGGCCTCGACGTTGCCACCAGCGGCGAAGTCCTCTTCGAGAACGCGATTCTCGGAACGGCCGTCAATCTTGATGAATATCGCGCCAACCGCATCGGCTTCATCTTCCAGGCTTTCTATCTGTTGCCCACGCTACGCGCCATCGACAACGTTCAGGTCCCCATGCTGGCCATCAACGAAAACGCAAGCAGCCGTGCCGACCGGGCTGAAAGCCTGCTCCGCGAAATGGGCCTGGATCACCGGCTTAACCAGTATCCCAACGAGCTTTCTGCCGGCGAGCGTCAGCGCGTGGCCATCGCTCGCGCCCTGGCCAATAATCCCACCATCCTGCTTGCCGACGAACCCACAGGTAACCTCGACAGCGTGAATTCAGCGCGTATCATGGAGATATTGACCGGCATACAGGAAAAGCGGGGTATGACGCTTATTATCGTGACCCACGAAAACGATATCGCCAATGCGGCGCCGCGCCACATTCGTATCCGCGACGGGAGAATCGAATCATGAGGTTCTCCTCGGCCGCGCTGGCCGTGGCGCTGCTTCCAGCCATTCTTATCCCCGTCTCAGCCCATGCCGCGGACCCCCAGGCCCTGCTCAATGCATCCCGTCAAGCCGTTCAAAAGGCGGACTATCGGGCCACCGGTCATCTGGTGCGCGTGGATGCCGACGGCAAGCGAACCAGCTACGACATCACCATCAAGGCCCACTGGTTTCCCGGCGTGCTGCGCATCCTGGCGGAAATCACCAGCCCCGCCAACGCCCGCGCCCACTTGCTGCTCGAAATGCGTCCAGGCGGCCAGAATTCGATCCAGGTTGCCCATCCCGGCGACAAGGCCCTTGCCCCGATTCCCTTCGAACAGTGGACCGACGGCCCGCTAGGCCCCGGTTTCAGCTACGAAGACCTGCTCGAACAGCAGTACTTCTGGCCCGGCCAAACAGTGGTGGGGTCAGTCCGGCGTGGCACACACGATTGCGACATTCTAAGCAGCAAACCCGGCGCGACCGATAAGACGCATTATTCCGAAGTCCGCACCTGGTTCGACCACACCATCGATTTTCCCGTTTATGTTGAAAAGACCCTGAAATCAGGGGGCAAAGTGAAGCAATTCACCTATTTTGGCCTCCGCCATGATGGCGGAATGTGGTCAGCGTCGCAAATCGAAGAAAAATCCGATGGTCAGGCAGGCTCTACTTTGCTTATCATCAATCGCGGCAGCCCCAAAGCAAATTTGACCGTCGGGGATTTCGGTCTAGAACGCGTTACGCGTTTTTGACTGCAGGTTTCGTTGGCGCACGACTCACCGGTTTTCAGGGATTCTCAATGTTCATTGTTCTCTTCATCGTCGCCGTTGCCGCAGTTCTCATCGCCGCGGGATTCCTCTACCAGGTCATCGGCTCGCATCGCGACCGGCGGCGCTTTTCCGCGCCCGGCCGCTGCATCGAGATCGGAAGCGGCCACCGCCTCTACATGCTTGAAAAAGGCGCAGGCGGCCCCACCGTGTTATTCGAGGCCGGCATCGCGGCCACCAACCTGAACTGGTTCCACATCCAGGAGACCGTGGCCCGCTTCACGCACACTGTTTCCTACGATCGCGGCGGCCTGGGCTGGAGCGGCCCCAGCAGCACCGCGCGCACCCCAGGCAATTGCGCCTCCGAACTGCACGACCTGCTCGAGCGCGCCAACATCAAGCCGCCCTACATCCTTGTCGGCCACTCCTTCGGCGGACTCATCATGCGTCGCTATGCGCTCAGCTATCCAGAAGACGTAGCCGGCCTGGTGCTGGTTGACCCGATGCGCTGCGAAGAGTGGCCGCCACTCGACCCCGGCAAGCAATCGCAGATCGATCGCGGCAAGAAGCTCTCCGGCTTCGCCGTTCCCATTGCCCGCTTCGGCCTTGCCCGGCTTGCCGTAACTTCCCTGCTCTGCCGCTCCGGACGCATCTCTGGCCAGCTAGCCGGCGCCGCCGGAAAAGGCGGACGTCACGTGCTGGGCCGCGTTACGGAGGAAGTCGGCAAGATGCCCCGCGAAGTCTGGCCCATCGTGGCCGCCCACTGGTCGCGCCCCAGCTATTACGTCGGCATGAGGAACCACGTCACAGCCGTTCCCGACACCGTGCGCGAGATGCAGGACGCCGAGCCCATCCGCGACATCCCGGTGCTGCTGCTCACTCCTGGAAAATCCACGCCTCTTTCCGATTTTCTAGTCAGCCGCATCGGAGACAACGTGCAGCAAGTCATCGCCCAAGAAAGCGCCCACTGGATCCACCTCGACGAACCGGATCTGGTGATCGATTCTATCCGCGAAATGGTGATGGCAGTAGCCGCGGAGCCTGTCGCCGCCTCGGTGTGATTCTTGCGGCTCTTGTGAGACTTCAGAGCTGCATCCTGATCACGCGGGTTGAGGTTCGTGCTTACCGACCATGCACTCGAAAAGAGTCGAGAACTCCTCGTTCCGTTGAGCGAAGTGACGCCGGGCTAAAATTGCGGTGATTATGTATCATGTCCCCAAATTGACCCTTCTGGCGGCGGATTCGTTGGTGGTTCAGAACGAACAACAGGTCTTCGAGGCGGCGTTTGCGCTGAAGCGGGGCACGGGCGAGTTTGAAGATGCGCTGATCGGGGCGCTGAATGCGTGGGCGGGCTGCGAGAAGACGTTGACGTTCGACCGAAGGGCGGGGCGATTGAGGGGGTTTGAAGTAATTTAGTCTGGTCGACGTGTCAGCGGTCTGGTTTGGATCAGATGCCAGCCTTCACAGAGCCCGGACGGCGTACTCCGACTAGAGGGGTGGACCGCGGAGAGCGTCTAACTTTTACGTTGGCGGGAGGACGGTCATGAATCTCGAACCGGCTTTCAATGTGCTGGGAAAACTGTGGGTCGCGGGCGAAATTCTTGTCGCGCTGTTAACAACAACGCGTCTGGGTAAGGGCAAGTTACAAGATCGCGGAACGCAAGCTATTCTTTGGGTTGTGATTATCGGGTCGAGTTGGATCGACGTGTGGATGCACAAATTCTTCCCGATTGACATGCCGGGAAGCACCAGCTGGCTGCTGCCGTTGGCGCTTGGAATATTGGTTTTGGGATTGGTGGTTCGGGCCGTGGCAATTGTTACGCTGGGCGGAGCTTTCAGCGCAAACGTGGCAGTGCGCACGGGGCAGAAACTGCAGCGAAGCGGACTCTACGCCCTTGTCCGCCATCCTTCCTACCTGGGCCTGGAATTGATTCTGCTGGCATATGCTCTTCACTCGCGCACATGGGCCTGCTTCGCCGTTTTCTTCGTTCCGCCGACGCTTGCAGTTTTGTATCGCATTCATGTTGAGGAGACTGCATTGCGATTGGCATTTGGAGCGGATTACGACGACTATAGCCGCCGCACAAGGCGGCTCATTCCGGGCATTTATTGATGCGTCTTTGCAGACTGGGCCAGCATTATTTGGTTTTTCGGGGTCGCCCAGTTGGCCGTGAGACGCCGGGGGCGCTGAATGCGTGGGCGGGGCGCGAGAGGACGGTGCCGTTCGGCCGCGGAGGGGCGGTTGACGGGGTTTGAGGTGATTTAGGGGCGTGGGCGGAAGAGGCCCCTGAAAGCTTAAAGTCCTGTGCCCACCGAAGGCCGGTGGGTGGCGGCGTTGGTGGGGAAGATCAGCACCGGGCAAATTCAATTTCGCGCTGCTTCCTCTAAACTCACCACTGCTCCCTAACGGTGGTGAATTCGTCGGAAGTCCCCCGGCGAGGTTAAATCAACGCCCCGACACAAGTCCGTCTCAGGATTGCGAAGCAAGCGATGGCAATACTGGCTCATGCGTTCGATTTACCACGATACAACCACAGGACATGGCCCTCTATATGTTGTCCCTGGGCCCAGGCGGCTCCGGCAGCTCGCTGTTGCATTGTTAATCGCGTCGTCCGTGCTCGCCGAGAGAGCAGCGTAATAGAAATTATATGTACCGTCATCCATCAACGCGCCGGTTACTGCGCCGTGGCTGTAACCGCATCCACTTGCGACAACATAGATGCCCGGTTCTGGGCCGCCGGGATTGTAATTGGTATCAATCGCGGCGCCGTTCATGTGCCTCACTAATTCTGCCCTCGCGCCAGCCTGTGCGTCGGAGAGGGTTGCGTTGCTCCAGGATGCGCCGTAGTAGTAGGCCGTATCATTGCCTTCCGCAAGGGCGTCATAGACTGCGGCGCAGGTGCCTTGTTGTGCGGCGGCTTGTTGGGGTGCTGGTGCGGGCTGGGTGGCGGAATTCATTTGCGCAAGGGCTTGGATCGCGTTTTGGTTTCCTTGCGCGGCGGCCTTCTGGTAAAAGAATCTGGCCTCGCTAGGGATTGCTCCAACGCCCTGCCCGTATTGGTGCATATATCCATAGGAGTACTGGGCGTCCGCGTTTCCCTGGTCGGCTGCCTTCCTGAACCAGTACAGAGCTTGTGCGTAATCCTGAGTTACGCCCACGCCCATCTGGTACATATAGCCGACCCAATCCTGTCCGCGCGCGTCGCCCTGCTTGGCCGATTCCAAAAAGAGCGCAAAGGCCCGCGTGTAATTCTTCAGGTTATATTGCCCCATTGCCTGCACCCAGAGCGAAGGCGTGGGGCCTTTTGATTGAGGTGTCCCGGAGGGTGGCTGCGCGGAAGCATTAGTTGTAATTGTTCCGAGGGCGATCACGGCGCATAGACTCCAGCGAACACAATTCCTAGCATGGCGCATGTGGGTTTTCTCCAAAAGTGAATTGGCGGCTGGGGAAGCCGAATTTGATATCCGGATTAGAGGAGCGTACTCCGCGGGCTCGCAGACGTGCAATCATTTTTTGTGGACGAACCGACGGAATGGTCTCCCATGTCCCCAAATGCGAGGGACATGGGGCACCCGCACGTGGTCTCCGACCCCAGCGACGAGGATCTGTCTCATCATCCCATCGAGCAGGACCGCCCGCTGGGAGCCCGAGCGGCCAGGAAACCTGTAAAGTCGGGCCCTGGGGGAATTGGGGGACATGATACGTATTCACGGCTGGTTGCCCTCGACGATTCGTTTTTCGATACAAGGATTGAAAGGCGCAGACCCCTACCGCAACCCGATCGAAATTGAGATCCCTACTGCCTCTCCCCCGCCGTAAACGTAGTCCACGGGCCGGCTTTCATGTCGTGCAGAATCGGGCGCTGCCACTCGAACTCCGGATGCGCCGCCAGAAACGGCTCTGCGATAAAATCCTCGCCGCACGGATGTCCTGCTCTACCAATGAAGCTCAGCTTGGCCGCAAGGTCAGAGTCCATCACCTTGCCCGTCACCGCGCCGCTGGGGACGAACGGCGGATCGCCCCACACCTTTTCACCCACCGGCGACGTATCCTCATGTCCGCACAGGCTGCGCTTGCCGGCGTCGATCTTGTGCTCATAAGTGTCGTAGTGGTCGGAGAGATAAGCCTCCGCCAGCGCTGTATCCAGCTTGCCGTAGTGCTCCTGCACAAACTGCTCGGCGCGGATATGACGCGCGTTCATGCTGGCCTCAGCATTCGCAGGATCAAACCCAGGCGTATCGTCGCGAATCAGGCTCGGGTCCGCCGAAAAGTTCGACGACACAAAATAGCCGTCCTTCTTTTTTGTCAGCGGTGTATTGTGCAGACCTAATTCGAGGTAGCCGATCTCGCCCGTCTTGCGGTCGCCGATGAGCCACGAGTTGGCATAGCCACCATTGTTGCCCTCGCGCATGATGGCCGCATACTCGTCGATCGACGTCGCATATTGCATCGCCTTACGTGACCGCTCGAACTCCGCAATTCCATTCACATCGAAGCCCTTGGCCATGGGCAGCGTGGTCTCCGTAATCATCAGGCCGCTGGCATTCACTCCAAAGTCGTCCTGGCTGGTAATTACGCCGGGCAATCCATCCATCAGCAGGTGCTGTCCACTCGACGGCACAATATCGAAGACCACAGTCCAGCGCTCGCCCTCCGCGTAAGACGACCAGTTCGAATGTGCAATCACAATCTTTCCGTCTTTGGTGGCCGAGCCCGTCGCGACAAACGCGCTGCACTTGCCCGGCGCAACCGCCGCCGGAGGATTCTCCTTGCCTTGCCTCTTGTTGAGCATCGGCAGGTAGTAGTTGCTCAACTCGATGTCGCCATTGAGCGCAACAATATCCCACAGGTCGATCGTCGAGCCCTGCGCTTTCAACCCTTCCGCAATGCCCTTCAGCTCTTCCTGATATTCAGGCTCAAGATGCGGCCACAAGATGTTTTTTCCCGCCTCGCGAAAGAAGCTCCACGGCCGCTTGTCCTCATGCGGCGCGGTCACCGTGTACACATGAACGTTGTCTTCAATCTCGCGCGCCAGCAGATACCCGTGCTGGAACCCAACCTGCTCCGGCGTGCCTTCCAGATGCACATACGTCCAACCGCCCACATTGAACTTATAGCCGCCGTTCAGACGAGGATCGGCCGACTGCGCCTTTGACGCCTCTTTTGACTTTGTTGATAGAGGTTCAGGGGCGAGCGGGCTCATCGGCCCCGAAGCCAAAGTGGCTGTAGAGGTCGCAGAAATCAAAACAAGGGCGATGAGCCAGGGAAACATGGCGCGCGGCAGCAGCTTACCATCCATCGGGTACCTCCGGGAACAAAGCAATGCTCGAATTCCCTGAAGATACCACGACGGGTTCGGGTTGGCTAAGAGCCTAGCGCTTCTTCTTCTTCGCAGCCGCCTTTGCCTTCTTGGCGGGCTTCGCCTTCTTGGCCGTCTTGGCCGGTTTGCCTTTCTTAGCCGCCTTCTTGGCCGCCTTCCCAGCCGGCTTCGCCTTCTTGGCCGCAGCCTTGGCCGGCTTGGCCTTCTTGGCCGCCTTCGCAGCGGGCTTCGCCTTCTTCGCCGTCGCTTTGGCTGGCTTGGCCGCAGGAGCCTTCGGCTTAGCTGCGGGTGCGGGCTTGACTGCGGGCGCGGGCTTGACGACCGCCGGTGCGAGCACTGCCGCCTGTGGCTGTGGAGGCTTGACTCCTGGCGCGAGGTCGGCTGATGCGTCGACTTGAGGTGGCTTTACCCCAGGGGTTAGATCTGCTGACTGCAGTTGCGGTGGTTTTACACCAGGAGCGGCTGCATTTCCTGCATTGGCCATTTTTTCTTCCTTTCTGGATACCAGTAGTTTGGCAGTCTTGTTCACTGGGGGAGCAGCCGGCTTGGCAGAAACCGCTGCCGGCACAGCCTTCGCCTTCATTTCAGGCGCATTAACCTTTGTGGAAACCTTTGCTGCCGGCTTCGATGAGGGCTGATTCTTGCCGGACTTTGCTCCGCGTTTCCCTGGAGCAGGCCCCGGCTCAAGGTCGTCCGCTTCCAGATCATCCTCCGCGGGCTCAGCTTCAAGATCCTCGCCGAGTTCCGGCTCGGGCTCCAGATCCAAGTCCACCTTCGGCAAGTTCAGGCCCAGATCGATCTCATCTTCATCACCGCCCAGATCGTCCAGATCCTCGTCCTCGTCAAGAGCTTCTTCGGGCTCCTCATCGTCGTCGTAGGTCCGCTCTTTCACCTTGGCCTCGCCGCGCTTGGCCCTCGGCCGCTTCAAGGTGATCTGCGGAGGCGGGGCAGGCGGCGAATGCGGCTCCAGGAAAGCCCGCATCTCCTCTGGCGTCGTCAGCTTTCCGTCAATCAGTTCGAGGAAAATGGCCTGCACAATCTCTTTGTAAGTGGCCAGTTCCGGAGTGATCCGCAACTCCTGCATCAGCGCATGAGGAGTGCGCTGCCTTGCCTCCGGCCACACCTTCAGAAACTGATTGAAGCGCTCCTGAACCAGTTTGTCCTTGCTTGTAAATCCAAGCCAAAGAACCGCTTCAGGATCATAGCTCGTGAACAACTTGAAGCCAGCCGAAGCTCGAGAATTCTCCTTGGAAAGCAGCACCTTGGCGAACTTGGCAGCAAGCGCGTCCAGGCTGTTCCATTCCTCCACAAACCCCGGGCGCAGCATCAACTTCTTCAGCGCTGTCAGCTCCTTTGCCGAAAGCTTGGCTGTCAAAAGCTGCATCTGCGCAGCCGACATGTCCGGGTGAACCCCCTGCATCAGCAGTTCCACCGCCAGATCGTGCAGCGCCTTCAGCTTTTCCTCATCCGCCTTGGCCGCGGTCCACGCCGGGAACAGGACTTTCATCCATCCCTCATCCTCCAGCGCGCGCAGCACCTTCAAGCCCTCGTCTTCGTGGCCAATCTGCTCCAGTTCCCGGCTCCGCGCCTCGGCTGAAAGGCGGTCGATCACACCCTCTTCCTTGGCATTCTCGTACCGGGTGCGGGTTTTGGGGTCCAGATCCCAGCCCAGTCTGGCGATATACCGCGTGGCTCGAATCAGCAGCGACGGCTCCTCCAGAAATCCATAATTCGAGACAAGGCGCAGCGTCCTGGCCTCAATGTCGGCCGCTCCATTCAACGGGTCCATCAGCAGCCCGAACGACCCCTCGTTCAAGGAGATGGCCATCGCGTTCACGGTAAAATCGCGCCGCCGCAAATCTTCCTGGATGGAAGCTGCATGGGTTACCGGCTTGTCAATTTTGGTGTAATCCATGCGGTGCGTGCTCACCACATCCACGCGAACCGTGCCCGGAAAGCACAGGTAGAGGGAGCGTGAAGCTTCGCTTTCGCCCCAAACTGCGCCGCCAAGTTTTTCTATTGGTTTCTTAAGCTTAAGTGCATTTCCATGAACTGCGACTTCAAGATCGCGCACAGCATGGCCGCTGGTCAAATCGCGCACCGCATCCCCGGTCAGGAACAGAATCATGCCCGCATCGCGAGCCGCATCGCGCAATTGCCGCAGAGCATTCCGCTGGTCTGCCGACAGCCGGTTTTCCAAAAGATAAATGTAGTCGGGCATTACTTCCCCTGCTTCTGCCGTCTCCCGAAGCCGCGTCGTTTACGGGCGTCCAAGTGCCTCATGCTGTTAACCTTACACGACAGCTGGTGAAGGCGGCAAAGCAGTACATTAACACAAACATCTCAGGTTGGCTAGCGTCAGTTGCACCTCGCCTGCAGCTTTTTTCCCCGCCGCGCCGCTGGTTAGTCAATTTGACCTCCACGCATAAAGAACTGGCCTGGGGAAGCGGGGTTTCATGCGACAATCCAAAGCGATGGCATCTCTCCGCAAACCCGTGATTGTGCGCAAGTTCTCGCGGGACTGGTGTGCCGGATATGCAGCGGTGAGTTTTGCTCAGGACGCGCCGGAGCTGGAGATTCTGGACCTCGGCGGCAAAGTGCTCGCGATCCCCTGGAAGCAGATCAAATGGGTGTGTTACGTCCGCGACCTTCCCTCCCCATCGGAATCCGCAAACCCGGAGCGCCTGCTGCACAAGCGCTTCTCCACCCGACCGCGCACCGCCGGCGTTTGGCTGCACATGACTTTGACAGACGGCGACGAACTGGAAGGCCTGGCAGCCAACGACCGCTCCCTGCTGGACGGCGTCGGCCTGCTGCTCACTCCGCCCGACACGCGCTCCAATACGCAGCGCATTTACGTGCCTCGCTCCTCCATCCAGACGCTTGAAGTTGCCGGCCTGATTGGCGCCGGCTCGCGCAGAGGCTTAGCGGCGCGGCGCACGCCGGCCGACCAATCCGATCTGTTTCCCGCCGGCCCGGAAACTTCGTAGAGCGCGGCGCTTCCGGTACAATCGCTTCGATGAAGCTAGGCGAGTTGGCAACCCGGCTGGGTGCGGAGCTGCGCGGAGACGCGGAGCTGGAAGTAACTGGCGTCAAAGGAATTGAGGAAGCCGGGCCCTCCGAGATCACCTTCGTGGCCAACCCTCGCTATGCCTCGCTGGCGCGGAAGACCAAGGCTGCCGCCGTTCTGGTTGAGCCCGGCTTTCAAGAGATTTCCGCCGCCACGCTTCGACTGCCCAACCCCTATCACGCCTTCTCGCGCGCCCTGGGATTTTTCTACCAACCGCCGTCTTACGCTCCCGGCATTCATCAAACTGCTGTGATCGATTCGACCGCCGAGATCGGCGAAGGCGCTCACATCGGAGCCTACGTCGTGATTGGCCCCAAGGTGAAGCTGGGTGCGCACGCCACCCTGCTGCCCCACGTAGTGCTCTACTCCGGCGTGCAGGCTGGCGATCACTTTTTTGCCCACGCCCATGCTGTGGTCCGCGAGAACTGCATCCTCGGCGAGCACGTGACACTGGAGAACGGCGCTATCGTCGGCGCGGACGGCTTTGGATTTGCCAAAACCGAGCAAGGCCACTGGGAGAAGATTCCGCAATCAGGCCCTGTCCGCCTGGGCAATCGCGTGGATGTCCAGGCCAACGCCACCATCGACCGCGCCACAGTCGGAGCCACGGAGATTGGTGACGGCAGCAAGATCGACAACCTGGTCCAGATAGGCCATGGCTCCAAAGTCGGGCAGGACACCCTGGTCTGTGCACAAACCGGCCTGGCTGGCTCCTCAGTCGTCGGCAACAACGTGATCCTGGCTGGCCAGACCGGCATCGCCGGCCACTGCACGGTCGGGGACGGCGTGATTCTTACCGCACAATCGGCGGTCTCCCACGACGTCCCACCCGGAAAGATGATCTCCGGCTCACCCGGCTTCGACAATCGCATCTGGTTGCGCGCAGTCACCATCTTCCAGCGCTTGCCGGAGCTGTTGAAGCGTCTCGATCGCGTGGAAAAGAAGCTAGCTTCGCAGGCCGTCTCTGAAAACGCACCCGGTCAGGATGGAACCCACGAATGACCGCCAGCCAGCGAATTGCAAAACTGCTTCGATGCGCATTTTTTGCCGGTTCAACTTCTCTCTTGCTGGTCGCTTCCGGCTGCCACTCTTACCACGTAGACACCACCGTGGAAAACCGCACCGGGGCTCCCATTCAACTGCTCGAAGTCGACTATCCCAGCGCCAGCTTCGGAGCCGACAAACTGGACGCCGGCGCAGTATTCCACTATCGCATTCAATTGCGCGGCAGCGGTCCGCTCAAGGTGCAATACACGGCCCCGGACAGCCACCAGGCACAGATCGACGGACCCACCGTGGCCGAGCGCCAGGAAGGCGCGCTGCAGATCGTCCTGCTCCCCGGCGGCAAAGCCGAGTTTCATCCGCAACTGACTCCTGCGCATTAGGGCGTGTTCGAACCTGCTATCAATGAAACTCTAGGTGCCCCATCCTTTGTGGTTCTTTGTGCAAAGAGTGGGAGACCACTGAATCTCCTCTCGAATGGTTAGTGCGCGTTTGGGATTTCCTTCGTGACCGGATTAGAGTCGTCAGCATAGGAGGATTTTATGGCAAGAGACATCATTCGAACCCCTAACGCCCCGACATCGCCGCCGACATACAGCCAAGCGGTACGGGCAGCGGGCCTTGTGTTCGTCTCAGGCACAGCGCCGCACGATCCAGTAACCGGGAAGATTGTTGGGGAAACGATTCAGGAGCAGACTAGACAGTGCCTGGAGAATGTGTCTGCCATCCTCAAAGCCGCGGGCACTTCCCTCGAACGGGTCGTAAGTGCCACAGTCATTCTGCTTGAGGAAACAGACTTCGCTGGAATGAATGAAGAATGGGTTAAGTGGTTTCCGGCGAATCCGCCAGCACGGCAGGGCGCGAAGTTACCCGTTCGAATCCCCGGCTTGAAAGTGTCCATCGCGGCCATTGCCGAGGCATGAGCAGGTTGCCGTGAAACCCAGATCTCGATCTTGAGACCTGGGAATCTACCAAGTCCGCGCGCTCGCGGCTCTAGTGCACCATGCTCTGGAACAGCGGCGAATGAAGCAGCCCGCTGAAGTCCGAGTCAGAAGCGGCAAAGTGGATCGACATCCGCCCTGCGTCCGATGCAATGTTGGTATCCGTCAACGCCGTCTTCTCCGCATCCGACCCGCTCACTTTGCGAACCATCACCGCCGCCGTCAGCAGCGAAGAAATGGTCGCCGCCGCAAATGTATCGCCGGTAGCAATGGTCAGGTCGAACTTCACGCCGTGCGCAAAGTCCATGCCGTACCACGACGACTGCAGCCGCTTCTGCACAGTATCGAGGTCCGTCACCGATCCCGCGCCGGCTTCGCCCAGCACCTGCTTCATCATGGTCTTGGTTCCCTTTTCGTCCAGGATGCTCCACAACGCCGCCGTATCGACGGTCTTCATGGCATCCATCATCGGTCCGTTGGTCAACATGCTGGGTTCCACGCCGTCGCGCGCATCCAGAGCCTTTTCAACCGCATCCTTGGCGCCGAAGACCATGGTCGATGCATCCACGAAGCAAAGCACCATCCCTGTCTTGGCCAACGGATAGATCTTGTTGGTGCGCAGCAGCGTCGCCTTCACCTTGTTCTTGCGGAAGTTGGCCAGAATATCCGCCTCCGGGAACTGCCCCTGGGCAATGCCCACGGTCACCAGCCCATCGCTTCCAGCGGCAGGCCGGAAGAGTGCGAAGGCTAGTTGCTCCACGTCATGATTCTCATTCAGCCCGGACTTGGTGAGGGCCTCGTCAAATTGCTTCAGCTCGGGCGGCATTACGCGTCCGCGCAACTCCATCGCCGCCGGCGAGTTCTCCATCGCGCGATAATCAATCACGACCAGTTGCTGCACATCGTGCGGAACGGCGGTGCGCGCATCGGTAGACAACTGCGCCGCCGGAGCCAGAGTCGCTGCTGCCAGCAGCAAGGGGACAATCGATACCTTAACCATTTGCTTCAACAATTCACATCCTCCGGATATCGGCGCTTCCTGAAATCCAACCCTCTTACCAGTTAGACGAAGCTGCCTTCTCCAACATCAACCATTCTACCTGCGCCGCGTTTTGCGCGCCATCCTTACGATTGTTGCTCAGTTGGCTACGCATCCCCCGGCCAGGCCAGCGGATCGTGCAACCGGTGCTCCAGAATCTTGGTTTGCTCATCGAACCCTACCAATTGACGCATCCACTCACTCTCCCGCTCACAGGCAGCCTGGGGGATCAGCCCGATCACCTCGCCCTCCACCAGCGCCACCTTGTGCCGCAGCGCCAGTCTGGATACGGCCCGGTATACCTGCGAAATCGGCGTGACCGCAAAATCCGTGATATTCATCGAAAGCTGCGCCCGTCCATTTGCCAGAACCCCCATAGCTTTCACGCCTTTAAGTCCGCCGGAATCGGCGCGAATCTCGCGGGCAATGGCCCGCACCATGGCTACGTCCGCCGAATTGAAATAGATGTTGTACGTCACCAGGAATTTGCGCGCGCCCACGGCGCAGGCTCCGGCGGTCGGATGCAGACCCGGCCCGCCCAGGTCCGGCCGACGCGATGACTCTTTCCGCACCGCCTCCCTTAGCCCCTCGAACTGTCCCCGCCGCACATCTTCCAGGTTGGCCCGGTCGGGCCGTGCCGCCGCCGCCTCGTAAAAGAAGATGGGCACGCCGAAGCGCCGCCAAATCTCCAGGCCCGCCTGCCGGGCCAGCAGCGCGCACTGCTCCAGCTTGATGCCTGAAATGGGAACAAACGGAATCACGTCGACCGCGCCGATGCGTGGATGCTCCCCGTGCTGCCGGGTCAAGTCAATCAGCTCCACGGCCTTGCCTGCTCCGCGCACCGCAGCTTCCACCACCGCGGCCGGCTCGCCTGCTATCGTCACTACCGAGCGGTTGTGCGAGGCATCCATCGACCAGTCCAGCAGGTGCACCCCTTCCACGCACATCGCGGCCACAATGGCCTCGACCCGCCGGGCGTCTGTGCCCTCAGAGAAGTTGGGTACGCACTCTACAACCGGCCCGTTCATCGCTTGCTCACTTCCAGAACGTATAACCCACCTGAAACTGCAAACTGGCGTTCACGCCGGGGTTCCGATCCCCCAGCGAAGCTGACGAGATATGTACGCCGTTAACGCCCACGTCGATCGACCGCTTGGCGCTGGTGAAGATGTGAAACCCACCCCCGCCCTGCGGCGAAAAATTGAAGACCGAAGTTCCGCCCGGCGTACCGTGCGGCACCAGTTGATCCGGCGGGAACTTGTGCGTGGTATAGATGACCCCGCCCGCCGCTTGAAACCAAGGCTGGAAGCGTTTTGATTTCGTAAGAAAATTCCAGCGGAATATGACCGGCGTCAAGCTGACTCCCGTGTACGTGCCGCCGCCATCGGGGCCTACAAAATAGCATGTTCCCGTTGCCGTAGGACAAGGGTAGAGGAACGTCATTTCATGCGGCGGCGGCGTATATGCCTGCCACAGCGGCATGATGTTGGCGCCCAATTCGAACTGGCCGGTCAGAATGCCCGCATGGATCACCGGCGTGAGCACCTTTCCGCCTTGAATCCCAACCGAGAAGAAACTGAAGTTGTCGCGATTGCCGAGTCCAATGCCACCATTGACGAACGGACCAAACTCCCAGCTCTCATTCTTGCGAACGTCTGCGACCGGATTGTCCGCGAGTGATTCTGCTCTACTCAAGTTGAGTGTCGAAGTCACATCGTTATATGCAGCCACAGGCACCGTGCCGTTGGGTGTTTGAGCAATCGCAGCCGCTGCGGCGGCCATGAACATTAACAGAAAAAATCTTCCGCCTCGATTCAACGTCGCTTCCCTTTCCATCTATAGTTCGATCTTCACTCCGCAAAAAGGCCGCCACATCCGGGCGGCCTTTTCCCTGCCATCCCTGGGGCGAGAAAATCAGCCCGCCGCATGCTCCATCTGCTCGGCATCCATGTCGAAGTTCGAGTAGACGTTCTGCGTGTCGTCACACTCTTCCAGCGCTTCAAGCAGCCGGATCATCTGCCCAGCGGTGTTGCCCTCAAGCTTGGTATAGGTAGATGCCACCATGGTCACCTCGCTCATCACGGTAGGAATCCCGGCCGCCTTGATCGCCCCCAGAACCGCCTCGTAGGAACCGGGATCGGTAAGAATCTCCCAGGAATCGCCCTCGTCGTTCAAGTCCTCGCCGCCGTGTTCGAGCACAATGTCCATCAACTGTTCTTCGGTAGCCGCATCCTTCTCTACAGCGATGATTCCCTTCTTCGAGAACATGAATCGCACCGATCCGCTCTCGCCCAGGTTTCCGCCGTTCTTCGAAAACGCATGGCGAATCTCGCTCACCGCGCGATTGCGATTGTCCGTTGTGACTTCAACGATGATGGCCACGCCGCCCGGCCCATAGCCCTCGAACGTGATCTCTTCGTAGCTCACGCCTTCAAGTTCGCCGGTGCCGCGCTGGATGGCGCGCTTGATGTTCTCCTGGGGCATGTTCTCCGCCTTGGCCGCCAAAATCGCGGTGCGCAATCGGGGATTGCCGTCAGGGTCGCCGCCACCCTTGGCCGCGATGGAGATTTCCTTGATGATGCGGGTGAAAATCTTGCCGCGCTTGGCATCCAGCGCGCCCTTCTTGTGCTTGATTGTGGCCCATTTTGAATGGCCGGACATGGGAACCTCAGCGAACGTTGAAGATAGCGGCGCGGACCCGCGCCTGACGTTGTGAGTATATCACCGGGGCGGCTGGTCAGGCGCTGGTGTTTCCTGTCCTGAATTCTCTTGGAAAATGCACCCTCACGCCTACAAACAAGCTCCTTGGCAGCGTTGTGTCGAAGCAGAACAACTCGCACTCTCATGCCATACTGAGGGCGTGTTCACCCTGGCAAAGCTCGCGCCGGCTGCAATCGAGCATCAAGTCGCCGCCGCAGCCGGTCTTCCCTTGACCGCGCCGCCAATCCTGTCGGTCCGGCACCCACGCGCGCCAGACACCCGCCTCCCCTTGGGCTTCGCGTATGACTTCCGTCGCTCATGCATCGGCAACGGGCCGGAGGCCTTCAAAGCGGCCAAACTCGCTTTCGGACGCTGGGCGCCGTTCGATCTCGGTTGGGCGCGCGTCGCCAACCCGGATGCGCGCATCGCTGTCGGCCAGGTCATCGCTGTCGAGTTGCAGACGCTGGGGCTCTGGACGCTCAACCTGAGCAGGATCCGCGAAGCCGCTGACACCCCAACCAGCTTTGGCTTCATTTACGTCACCACTACGGCGCACGTCGAGCGCGGCGAGGAACGCTTTTTCATCGAGCTCGAACCGGCCAGCGGAGATGTTTCCTACGAATTAGAGGCCTTTTCGCGCCCGCGCCACCCCCTCGCGATTCTCGGCTTCCCACTCTCGCGCACCTTTCAGCATCGCTTTGCTCGCGATTCCCACCGCCGCATGCGCGAAAGGGTAGTTGCAGTGAGAGCTGCTTCTTAGCTAAGATGGTCTTAGCTAAGTTTCCCGGGGTGTCGAAATGGAAGCGACCATGCACGAAGCAAAGACCCAGCTTTCCAAGCTCGTCGAGCGCATGTTGGCGGGTGAGGAAGTCATTCTCACCCGAGGGCGCAAGCGCGTGCCCGTGGCAAAGCTGGTCGCAGTCCAGCCCAGCGTGCCGGCTGGGGAAATTCGCGCGTTGCCCATCTTCAAGAATGGAAAGCGACCCATCGGCCTCTACAAAGGGCAATTTGAAATCGGTCCCGAATTCTTCGACCCTCTGCCCGATGAAGAATTGGCGTTGTGGGAAGGCAACGAAAGCGATGCCAGGCTCCTGAACGCCAAATGAAACTCCTGCTCGATACGCATACCCTTCTCTGGGTGATGCTCGGCGATGCAAAGCTGGGCCAAAACGCAAAAGCCGCCATTGCAACTGCTTCGAATGAAGTCTTCGTCTCCGTTGTTTGCATATGGGAGATCGCAACAAAAGTCCGAATTGGCAAGATGCAGGAACCACGACCTGCTCAAAGACCCACACCTGACGCTGACCAGTCTTGGTTTCCGCGATCTTCCGCTTACCCTGAGCCATGCACGTTTAGGTGGGCTGCTCTCTCATCCCCACAAAGATCCGTTTGACCGCATGCTGGCCGCGCAGGCACTGCTTGAGAGCCTGACCCTGGTCAGCGTCGATACGGTTTTCGACGACTTTGCGGTCGCCCGTCTATGGTAGCCATAACTGGGTTCGCCGGGGCGTCGAGCCGTCAAACCACCATCTGACACAGGTAACCAATGGTTTCAAAAAGATACCCTCAATTGCCCCTAAAAACTGATACGCTTAAAGCATGAAGTTTGGGGTGTTGGTCTTTCCTGGTTCCAACTGCGACCACGACACATTCCATGTCATTGCCGAGGTGGCGCACCAGCCGGTGACTTTCCTTTGGCATCAGTCAGAAGATCTGGCAGACGTGGACGCGGTTCTGGTTCCCGGGGGATTTGCCTATGGCGACTATCTGCGCACCGGCGCCATTGCCCGGTTTTCTCCGGTGATGCAGGCGGTGCAGCGGTTTGCCGCGGGCGGCGGCCTGGTACTTGGCATCTGCAACGGCTTCCAGATCCTTACGGAAGCCGGCCTGTTACCCGGTGCACTCATGCGCAATTCAGGGCTGAAGTACATCTGCAAGCAGGTTCATCTTCGCGTGGAAACAGCCGATAGTCCTTTTACCAACCAACTGGCCCAGGGAGACGTGCTGCAGATCCCGATTGGACACATGGAAGGAAACTACTTTTGCACTCCTGAGGACTTGCACCAGTTGGAAGCCGAAGATAGAATCGCCTTTCGCTACGCTACTCCAGGCGGAGAAGTGACCGCCGGCGCGAATCCCAACGGCTCAATTGGCAACATTGCAGGAATACTGAACGAGAAGCGGAACGTATTGGGCATGATGCCCCACCCCGATCGGTCGAGCGAAGAATTACTCGGATCTGCCGACGGCTGGAAGATTTTTGCATCTATGGTTGAAGTACTGGCAGCTCATTGAGGTTTCTGGTTCGCCCGTTGGAGAACAGATCCGCATGATCGATATTCATCACCATCTGATCTATGGAGTGGACGACGGTTCACCCGATTTGACGACGTCGCTGGCGATGGCCCGCGAGGCCGCCTCAGAGGGCGTAACGCACATCGTCTGTACGCCCCATGCCAGCGATAACTATCCCTACCAGACTGAATTAAACCATGAGCGCCTGAGTGAACTGCGCCGCCTGCTTCAGGACGAAATCCAGCTCGAACTGGGCTGCGACTTCCACCTCAACGCAGAAAACATCATCGACGCCATCGAGCATCCGCTCCGCTATTCCATCGCCGGCAAGGGCTACCTGCTTATCGAGTTCCCTGACATGGTGATCCCTCCGCAGTTGACAGACGCCATGCGCAGATTGAAGGGCGCCGGGTATACCCTGGTCATCACGCATCCCGAGCGCAACCGCGTGCTGCACCGCAAGCCGGAAATGCTGGCTGACTGGATGCGAGAAGGCTGCCTGGTCCAGGTCACGTCCAGCTCGCTCTATGGCCGCTTCGGAAGTCTGGCGGAAGCCTTTTCCAACGAGTTGCTAGCGAGGAATTGGATCGATTTCGTAGCTACGGACGCCCATAACCCCAAGTGGCGCCCACCTCATCTGAAAAAGGCCTACGATTACATAGCACGCAAAGCGGGAGAAGAAACCGCCCAGCGCCTTTGCACCACCAATCCCATGGTCACGCTGACCGGTGGCAAATTGCCTGAGCAGCCCGAACCCATCGGACTGTGGGAGTATGTGCCGCTCAAATTCGATGCCAGCAAGGTTCCGCCCAGCCCCAAGCGCGTTCCCAGCAAAACCAAGTCAGCCAAACCCGAAGACGAAGCTGAAGTGCCGGCAGCCAACCTAAAGGGCTTTTGGAACCGCCTCTTCGCCAGGTAGCCATGCGGGATGCCCCATAAATGCCGGGTGCTCTATCCTCGGCGCGCCCTTGTTTTTGCGCCGAGGGTGGAAACCTCGAACCTTTACCGGCCCCGTTCATCGGCGCTGGTTTTCTTGCTCACCCGATCAGACCAGGCCCAGCCCTCCATCCACAACCAGAATCTGCCCGGTCACAAACTTCGGCCCGGCAGCAAAAAACAAGACCGCCTGCGCCACATCTTCAGCAGTCCCGTTGCGCTGCATGGGAGTTCGGGCCGCAAATCGGGCGCCTGAAGCTTCCTTCGCGTCGTCCAGCTCGATCCATCCCGGCGCCACGCAGTTCACACTGACCCGGGGTGCAAACGCCTTGGCCATGGCCTGCGTAAGAATGTGCAGCGCAGCCTTCGATCCGCAATAGTGTGCATGATTGGCCCAGGCGTGCATTCCGCCCAGCGAACCGATGTTCACGATGCGTCCTTCGGCGGCACGCAGGTGTTCCAGAGCCTCCCGCGCCACCAGAAACGGCCCCCGCGCATTCGTCTCGAAGACCTTGTCCCACGCCTCCAGGCTAATCTGCTCCAGCGGAGCCGACTCAAAGACTGCGGCGTTGTTCACCAGAACATCCAGCCGCCCGAACTGCTCAATCACCTGTTCGACGGCCGCTCGCACCGAAGCCTCAGAACGCACATCGCATTCCACCGCCAGCGCACGGCAGCCAAGCGACTCGATCTCTTTCGACGTGCTGATGGCTTCCGAACCGGAGTTTAGGTAAGTGATGGCGACATCCGCACCGGCGCGCGCCAATGCGAGCGCGATCTCTCGCCCGATGCGCCGAGCGCCCCCCGTCACCAACGCCGATTTTCCACGCAAAGGAAGATTGGACATGCACCGCTGCTCTGACTCTCTATAAGAATTGGATCCCTATGTCTCGCCCGCGGCAGCGGATGGGACCTGGAAAGACAATACCCCTTATTTTGATGACAATACACTTCGCGAAATAGACTAGAACTGGTTGCATAAATACCCAGAGGCAACCACGGAACATCCCTCAGGGGCTAAAGCCCAATGTTTTTGCGGCTTTCACGGCACGGCTAAAGCCGTGCCCTTTCAAAGCCAGATTTATGCAACCAGTTCTAAGGTTTCTTAGACATTTTCCCTATTGCGAGGAAGAATAGAAACCCTGCGACTCCGAATATGACCAAGGACCACGGTTGAATCAGGTTATTCAAGATAGTCATGGGAAATCGCTCCTAGTCAGCCTCTGCGCTTTCTCGGTTCAGTCTTCTTGCCTTGCATCCTCTGCCACTCAGCCTCGCGGCGCTGCGTCTCTTCTTTCGAGACGGTAAACGTCTTGCGGGCGGCATTGTCGAAGCGCTTGGTTTCGGCGTTGCTCTAATTTGACTGTGGCGGCGTCGACGGATTAGCAGTTGGCGCAGGGTCAGCGGGCTTGGCTGGAGCCGCATCCTTGGCAGGCACAGGGTCCGCAGGCTTGCCGCCCACCGGCGACAAATCATGAGCCTTGTAAATGGAGTACTGCTCCCCCGGCCGTTTCATGCGGATCTCGATCCCCATCTCCGCCTTGTCGACCTTGTAGTCTTCTCCGTAGGTCTGAAACCCGCGCGCAATCACCTGCAGCCGCACCGTGTCTCCGAGGGGCAGCACGTCGATAATCGTCTTGCCGTCCTCGTTGGTCTTCAGCTCCATGTTGCCGTCGTCCTTGTTGCCCACCATGGGGTGAAAGACCACCGCGGCGTTCTCAATCGGCTTGCCATTCACATCTCGCAAAATGGTCACTTCGATCCGAGCCGTCGGCGGCGGCGCCTTGAACTTGCGGCCACGCTTGGCGGTGTCGTCCTGGCCGTGGGCGGCAAGCGAAGAGGCAGCCAGGCCAAGCCCGGCCACAATGACGGCGATAGGAAACAGGGTACGGCGCACCATGCAGTCCATTGTAGCCGATCTTCATTCCCGCCTGCTCCAGTCCGGAATCCAAATGAACCGGAATCAACCTCGAACCCGCCCTGAATCCAATGCCAGCATGACCGCCGGCAAGCAGATTACCCAAACCGCCTTCTTCGAGGGTATCCTTGAAGGAGCGGGCCAGAATGCCCGCGACAGCGTCAGGAAGATGAAAAAGGGGGAACGATGGTTGCATGCACACGTTGCCATAGCACGATTCATCAGGCGAGCCGATTCTGCTCCGTCTGCGGCGAGCCCACCGGCTCGGCTCCGTTTGCGACTGGCTTTCAGGGTCAACAGCTAGCCGCGTATCCCTCGCCGCCCTACGGCGCTCATCCATCACACAGAGGATTCGGCCAGCACTTTGGCCTCGACCCGCGCATCACCCTTCTCACCGTCGCCGTAGATTCGATGCTCTTCGGCGGGCAATTGGCCACGCTCGGCGCGAGCACGCTGCTTTCCGTGCCTGTCGGGATCGCGCTCGGCTTCATCACATACAAGGCGCAGAGACACTGGTACCGCGACGACCGCGAGTCCGCCATCATCAAGGCGCTCATTGTAGGCCTGCTGACAGCCATTCCCACCAGCCTGCCTGGCTTCCTTACCATCCCATCTGGAATCGTCGGCCTGGCGCACCTTCTCTCCGGCAAAAGAAGAGACGCCTCTCTGGTATGAGTCCGGTTGAATCTCGGACGGCGGCTGCGCCCGTGGTCGGTTCTATTGGACGATGTACGTGACCGATGTGCTGGACATGGTCAAAGTGCTCGATGGGACAAACGGAATCTTGAACGGGAACAGATAAGTCACATTCACCTGCACCCGGCTGTCCGGGTTCTCGTTTCCATCGGGATAGGTAGTGTTGATGCCCAGCGTGCCCCCGCCAATATTGGGCCAGCCATTCGCCGCGATATAGCTGTTGACCGCCGCCGCCGTCGCCGTGCAGGATGTAGACCCGTTGCCGGTCACGCAGGTCGAACCGTGAACCATTGCGTAACGGGTTCCCTCACGCGCGGTCTCGGAGATGACCTGATGTGTATAGGAAGCCAGACATACCTGAATCAATCCGAAGAAGAAGGTGACGAGGATCGGCACAGTCAGCGCGAATTCAACCAGCGCGCTCCCTTCCTCATTGCGCCACCTGCTCCATCGCCTGCCCCGCGGCGTGGAGTCTGCGACGGCTCTCCGATTCTGTGCGTTCTCGCAGCCCATGATTACTCTTCAACCTCCATCACCGACATACCCACCAGCGTATAACTGGAGGCCAGCCCCGGGCAGCGGATGGGCGGTGTAACAGAGGTGCTGGTCGATACCTGGACAAACTCCAGGCTGTGATTCAGAGTGCCTGTGCAGGCAGCGTTCGCTGCGGTCTGTGTTGTGTATTGCGTGCCGCCCACGGCCTGCGAGCACGCGAAGTAAACGGTCGGCGTGACCGTCAGCTTGGTACCAAAATCCGTCGCTTCTCCCTGCGCCGCGCTTATGATTCCCGCGCTGTCCGCCGCAAAAGTGGAACTCATCATTCCATATTCGGAGCCGGCATGTGCGGCATTGGATACTTCGATCGAGCCATACATCATGGACCCCAGTTCCACCGTGCCCACCAGCAGCGGCAAGCCAACCAGGGAGATGCACAGCGCCACCTCCACCAGTGAGCTTCCGCTGTCTTCGCGCAACAGCCGGCAGCCCGCCAGCAGCCATGCGAAGGCTGCGGAAAAACGTCTACGGGGGGTTCGAATGCGCGAAGAGCGTCCCGCAGGGGCTGAAGCCCACCCTGTTTCTATTTCGTTTGCGGCACGACTAAAGTCACGCCCTTTTACAGAACTTTCGAAAGTCTCAAGTGAAATGAGTTTTTTCGCAGCCTGTTTAGTCCCTGAGCTTTTCATCATCTACTCCGCCAACTTGGCAACGGATGTATTCAGCGTTCCCAAATTGGTGTCGGCAAAGCTGTTCAATGCTGCGCCACCCGCCATGGTCAGCGATTGCGCTACAAAATCCATATTCGTCGTAGTTCCGGTTCCGTTATCCAGGGTCACCGCCGCATTGGGAGCGTAGATAAGCCCGGAGAAGTTGGAATTCGATCCGCCCTCAATCGTCACCGTGCTGCCCGCCACGTAGAACAGCGTCTGCGGAACTCCACCGACCGTCGGCGCCGATAGATTGGCCGTGACGCCGTTGGCGATGTCCACTGTGCCCCCAACGTAAAACGTCGCGTTGGAAGAGTTCACGGGCGCACCGCCGCCGGTGGTGAATGCTCCCTGGATGTAGTAGGTGTAGCCCGGAGTAAATGTCACCGAAGCGGCGTTGCTGGTGTTCATGCTGGTATAGCAAATCGTCCCACTCGTAGCGGTTTCCCCGGCAACGGGCAACGTGTAAACACCGGTGTAGTTGGTCGCAGCCGTGTATCCCACGACTGGGTTTGCATAGCAGGTGGTCCCATTTGGCAGCGTGGGCGCGGCAATGGTCGGGCTGCATGCTGCCACACCCGTCACCACCTTGGTGGTGGATGAAATCGTGCCGCTGTTATTTACGTTGCTGGAATTGTCCCAAGTCGTTGAAACCGTGCCCAGCGACAATGCGTTGATGCCCGCGCTGCCCACCACTCCCACGGCATTGCTGCTGCTCGAATCCACCGTGACGCCGCATTGCGTGGCCGATAACTGCGCGTTGTTGCTCATGTTCAGCCCCATCCCCGATGGCGCTTCCAGGCAGATGCAGGTTGGAGCGCTTTGCCCACCGCCGGAAACTGCCCGCGCCGCAACCGTCATGGTGTTCCTATTCGGATTGAAGGCGCCCAGGAGAAGCGTGGGAACGGGCCTGGTGACGATTACTTCAACGTAATTCGAGCTGCTGGCATACGTGCCGTGCTGCGGCGGTGTATTGATCTGGACCGTCGCGGGGTTCTTTTCCAGTGTGGTGTCAAAACCATTCAATTTGGCCATGGCGTTGGCCACGCTCTGCATGTTCCCGGAGTTTCCTGAGGTGTATTCTTCCGTCGCGGCAATGGCCGCCGCGTCGGCCGCGGACTGGGCCATTCGCTTCTCGTGGAAAAAATATCCCGTATCGATGGCCAGGGCCATAAAGCCCAGCGCAGCCAACGCCAGGAACGAAGCCAAAAGAATTGCAGCCTGGCCCCGCTCATCTTTGAGGATCTTCATTTTGTCTCCTTGCGACGCTTTCCCGCCACCCTGAAATTCCAAAAAGAACCGCCCAGCCAATAGCTCTATCGGCAGAAAACGGTCGGAACCCCATAAAATGTATCCGATAATGTGTGAGGGGCCTGGAAATGCAGTTGAAGGCAACGCCGAGGAAAAATGCAGCCAGAACGGCGAGAACAAGTTTTCGTTCTATCGATCAGCCCTGTGGTAACCACTTATAATTACTCACTAGTAACTATGTTACGTCGGAAATGTTAGTTGACAACACCCCAAAAGTGGTAGTGGGCGACAGATTTTCCGAGATATTCATAATTTCTGAGCGCCTTACACTCATATATGGGCCTAATGCCTCTTGACAATCTGCCCCCAACTTCCCTATCGTTAGCAATTGGAAGGCTCGACTGCTAGCACATCGCCAGCAGAACTGCTTGACCGGCTCGCTGACGCCCGTTGGGGGCCGATTCCGGGCAGCTTCCAAAGCCTTTTATTAGTCGAATACCACTCACATCCCGCGGCTGGGGCTCAACCCTGCCGGGGTCTGAAGGAGAAGCGAAGCAATGGCATCAACATCCGTAGCAACCACGTTCACTCCGCTCCATGACCGCATCCTCGTCCGCCGTCTGGAAGAGGGCGAAACCGTTCGCGGGGGCATCATCATCCCCGACAGCGCCAAGGAAAAGCCCCAGGAGGGTGAAGTGATCTCCGTGGGCAAGGGCAAGTCCAACGACGAAGGCAAAGTCTTCCCGCTCGACGTGAAGGCTGGCGACAAGGTTCTCTTCGGCAAGTACTCCGGCACCGAGATCAAGATTGACGGCGAAGAGTTTCTGATCATGCGCGAAGAAGAAGTCCTCGGCATCGTGAAGAAGTAGCCGACGAGCGAGTCGGCAAGTCAGCGAGTCAGCACATCTGACCACTGATCACTGTCCACTGACAACTGTTCTAAGGAGAGTTACAGAAATGGCAAAGCAAATTCTGCACGGTGAAGAATCCCGTCAGGCGATCCTGCGCGGCGTTAACGTCCTCGCGGACGCCGTGAAGGCAACGCTTGGCCCCAAGGGCCGCAACGTTGTAATCGAAAAGAAATTCGGATCCCCCACCATCACCAAGGACGGCGTCACGGTAGCCAAGGAAATCGACCTCAAGGATCCGCTTGAGAATGTCGGCGCCCAGTTGGTTCGTGAAGTCGCCTCCAAGACCTCAGACGTAGCCGGCGACGGCACCACCACCGCAACCGTTCTGGCCCAGGCCATCTTCCGCGAAGGCGTAAAGACTGTTGCCGCCGGCGCCAACCCGACCGCTCTCAAGCGCGGCATCGACAAGGCCGTTACGGTCATCATCGGCACGCGCGACAAGGACGGCAAGTGGACCGAGGGCGGCGCTCTCGGCAAGCTCTCCAAGCCCGTTGACGAGGGTTCGGTTGCCCAGGTGGGCGCTATCTCCGCCAACGGCGACCAGGAGATCGGTGACATCATCGCTCATGCCGTGAAGGTTGTCGGCAAGGACGGCGTCATCACGATCGAAGAGTCGAAGACCATGCACACCGGCCTCGAGACAGTGGACGGCATGCAATTCGATCGCGGCTATCTCAGCCCCTACTTCGTCACCGACGCCGAGCGTCTGGAAGTGGTGCTCGAAGAGCCCTACATCCTGATCTACGAGAAGAAGATCAGCGCCATGAAAGATCTGCTGCCCTTGCTGGAGCAGGTTGCCCGCGGTGGCAAGCCGCTGCTCATCATTGCTGAGGACGTGGAAGGCGAAGCATTGGCCACCCTGGTCGTCAACAAGCTGCGCGGAACGCTCAACGTGGCTGCCGTCAAGGCTCCCGGCTTCGGCGATCGCCGCAAGTCCATCCTCGGCGACATTGCCACTCTCACCGGCGGCAAGGCCATCACCGAAGATCTCGGTATCAAGCTGGAAGGCGTGAAACTCGATGATCTGGGCAAGGCCAAGCGCATCACCATCGACAAGGACAACACGACTATTGTTGATGGAGCCGGCAAGTCCTCGGATATCGAGGGCCGTGTACGCGAGATCCGTGCGCAGATCGAGAAGACCACCTCCGACTACGACAAGGAAAAGCTGCAGGAGCGCCTTGCCAAGCTGGTCGGCGGCGTTGCCATCATCAAGGTTGGCGCGGCCACTGAGACCGAGCTGAAGGAGAAGAAGGCTCGCGTTGAAGACGCTCTGCACGCCACCCGCGCGGCAGTCGAGGAAGGCATCGTACCCGGAGGCGGCGTAGCTCTTGTTCGCGCCATCCCCGCGGTCGATGAGCTCATCAAGACCCTCGAAGGCGATGAGAAGATCGGCGCGCAGATTGTTCGCCGCTCGCTCGAAGAGCCACTCCGCCAGATCGTCGCCAATGCCGGCGAAGAAGGCGCGGTTGTGGTAGCCAAGGTTCTTGAGTCGAAGAGCCAGCACTACGGCTACAACGCCCTCACCGGCGTGTTCGAGGACCTGGTCAAGGCCGGCGTCATCGATCCCACCAAGGTGACCCGCACCGCGCTGCAGAACGCAGCCTCGATCGCCGGGCTGCTTCTTACCACCGAAGCCTTGGTAGTCGAGATTCCGGAGCAGAAGGCAGCCCCGGCAGGCGGCGGCCACGGCGGCGGCATGGACGGCATGTACTAGGACTGGCCGTCCAGGCGTACGCGCTTTCAGCGCAAGGGCAAATGCAAGAACAAAGGCCTCCAGCTTCGGCTGGGGGCCTTTTTGTTTGCTTCGAACTCATTCTATTTCTCCTTTGACTCCTCACCGTTTGCGATTTGCAACATGCGGTCCCGCATGGCGTCGTAGTCGAAAACTCCATCTATGAAACCATGCAGAGCCTGAGATTCTGGCCAATTTGGATTGGTCTCGTTTTGCCGATAGCTGTCGATGGAGAAACGCCTCTCACCGGCCTTCTTTGGTTTGAAAAAGGCCTGGTCAACATCTTCACTATCGATTTCGATGCGATGATCCTGCTTGCCGTCATTCGAATAAATCAAAGCGACCAGATAGGCATTGTGCGGTTTCAGCGGTTCGAAAGGATAAAGAAACACAGCATTGCCAGAATGGAGCTTAATCTTTTGGATCGGAAAGGTATGCAGTTTGGCAAAATCCGGATCCGATGTCCTCTTATGCAGGTCGGTCAGAAATGCTATCTGCTGGTCGCGCAGCGCCTTGTCTCCGCTCTCGGCGTAGAGACGCGTTAGCAACGCGGCCACGCGCCAATCATCTGCATGTGCGCCAAAAAGGGGCTTGGCAAGGCTCAGAGCGTAGCTCGTCTCGCCGGCTTCGGTCGCCGCATTGGCCGTGAGCAAGGTAACAAAATCCGCCAACGGGGTGCCTGTTTGGAGCGCCGGAAGAAGCCTCTTGCCGTCTGTCAGCACATCGGCATCGTTCCCCTTTTTTGCGGCTTCGCGTAAAGCATAAAAAAGATCGCGATTCTCCGGGGTCAACTCCGCTAATGGGTCGTGATGTGCCTGAGGTTTTCCCGTGTCGTCCGGGGCGACAGCTTGTTGTGCTGACAATTGCCAGGCAAAAGATAGCACGATTAGAAGGCAAAAAGTCACCAAAACGATGAAGATACTCCGTTTCGCTTCCATGATTCTCCCTGTGAGTAAACGACAATGAGTATGCCACAGCCCGGCGTGGCCCGCATAAAGGCGGCGGCATGGACGGCATGTATTGAGGCTGCTGACGGCTAATGGCTGCCAGTTGCAAGAACAAAAGGCCTCCAGCTTCGGCTGGGGGCCTTTTGTTTATCAGAATCATCCACGCAAGAACAGATGCAATGCAAAAAATCGGGGTCTCGCAAGGGACCCCGATTCCATATCCCTCCGCAAGCAAATCAGAAGGTAATGTGAAGATTCATCGTAATCGCGCGCGACCCGCCGATAGCACCTGTGACAGAGCCAAAGGTTGCGCCGTTGTTAGGTTGACCACCGATTGTGTTCGGAACTGTGGTCGACTTCCCGCTTCCGTAGACAACCGGTAACTCGTAGATGTTGTTCCTTGCTGAAATCTGATCGGCGGGTTTATTGCTCGTCGCAATCTCGCCATAGTTGAGGTAGCCCAATGCGCAATTGTCGTATTGCTGCGTTTCTTCATAAGAAGAACAACCGTCGCTCTGCGCAATCTGCGTCTGGTTTTGAGGCACATCCAGGCTAGTGGTGTTGAAGATGTTGAAGACATTGAATGCATAGAGCAAGTTGATCCTGTCAGAAACCTGGAAGCTCTTGCGGAACGCGATGTCCGCTCGCTTCTGGAATGCCTGGCGGAAGATGTTGCGCTGATCCGAAGGGGCGAAGTCCGTTTCGTAGATGTCTTGCGGATCGCTGCCGGTAGAAACGGGAATCCCCTTCTCGCCGGGCTTGAGATAGTTGATTGCGATCGCACTCGGATCGATCGTCGGAATATAACTCCCGGCGCCACCACGCAGGTCACCTTTGTTCCCGGTAAAGGCAGACTTCGGATTGCCCGGATTCTTGATCGGAAGAACGGGGTTCATGAGGTTCGGATAGTTACCAACGTAAAGGCTGCCCGAAGCGCCGTAAAACTCATACAACGAATACGGCTGGCCGCTTTGCGCCACAACCAGGCCCGTCATATTCCAGCCATTGGTTATGTAGGACATGAGCGAGTGCGCCTTGGCGGTGTCAGGAATCTTGACCTGGAAATTCGCACTTAGAATGTTGGTCCGGTCGAAGTCCGCAGGGCCCCATGAGTCGCGCAGCTTGTCCGGGTTGTCGCCGGTAAAGAAGATGCCGATGTCGCTTTGCTCGTCGAGCGCGCGGCTCCAGGTATAGCTCAGCCCGCCCTGGAAATTGTGCGACATCCGCTTCTCGAGATGCGTTTCCAGAGCGTCATAAGCTGAGACGCCAACCGTCTTGAACAGCGCTGCGTTGAAGTTGTAGCCAACATACGGCACGCGGAAATCGATATTGCCGCCACTGTAGGTGTTCCATGGCTCACCGGCAATGCTGTTGTAGTCGTATCCGCTTGCGTCGAACGAGTTGGAGTTGAGAATCTGCCAGCCGTAGCTAGCCGTCTCGCCCCAAATGGGGTTGCTCGCAGTCGCTATGCCGGGCTCATTGAATGGAATCGGGATGACCGAATGCCGTCCGCGGTTGCCGACGTAGCCGATATCGATAGCCAGGTCTGGACGCGGCTGATACTGCATTTTTAGGGTGTAGTTGACGGTGTAGGGCAGCACGTTATTGTTGCCATAGGCGCCAAAGTCGATCGTCGGCGTGCAGGCGGTGTAGTCCTCCTGGTTGGCGATTGCGCCGCAGGCGGGACCGTATTCCGTCTCCGATGTTGGCCCGGCTATGTTATTTAGCTCGGTCTGCAATGCCTGGGTGATATTGCCGGGATTCGCGCTTGGCGGGACGTAGGAAGGCGTACCCAGCGGATCGTTTAACGTCTTGCCCGCGCCGGTTACGAGGGTTACAAGAGGAGCGGACTGCGTAACTCCAAACACGCCGCCGCCGCCTGCAGCCCCATAAGGCTGCGACAAGTAAGTGAATAGTTCGCCGCGGTCATAGTAGATGCCTGCGCCGCCCGAAAAGACAACCCTTCCCTGGTTCCGCTTCGGTGCCCAGGCGAAACCGATGCGCGGGGAAATGCCCCACTGGCGGCCAGTCAGAGTTGAATCGCTGCCCGCAACGTTGGCCGCATTGATCTTGCCGGCAAACGCATTATTGGGCGCCACCACGAATCCGGAATTGTTCACCGTAAAGCCGGTGGTGCTGGTCCCGGTCACGTCGTAGAGCGTCGGATCGAAGTTGAACATGTTGCCGTACTTTTCGGTAAATCCACCGTGGTAGTCGTAACGAACTCCAGCCGTGATGCTCAAGTTCGGCATCAATTGCCACTTGTCCTGAAGGTAGCCTTCCATCTCGTTGGCCCGGTAGTAGCGATCGGCAACGTTCTTTCCACCTACATCGGTGTCGAGGACGTTGGATTTGGCTCCGTCTGCCTCACCTTCGAGAAAATTCGAGAATGACTTGGAATACACATTGAGCATTCCGGAGCGGTTGTTCTCGATGTTCAACTGCGTGTAGCTGTACCCGCCGCCGGCCACCAGGGTGTGTTTCCCAAGCAGGAAGATCACGTTGGTGGAGGGGTTCAAACGATTCTGGAAATACCCGGTGTTGACGGTGGTGCTCTCGGTGCTATATGGGCCGATGCGCAGCGCAGGTGAGTCGGTCCCATACTTGGTGGCAAATTCAAGCACATCCAGGCCCGGCATGATTCCTGGAGTAATCGGAACGCCTGACTCATTGCCTGCGCCAATTCCAAATGTAGGCCCGAGCGTCGCATCCGGCGTCACCGTCTGCTCATCGTAGCTGTTGGAATACATGCGCACATAGCCCAGGCGCTGCTCCCAATTCAGCCGCGGACCGATGGAGATGGTGTTGTCCACCGCCCCCACCTGTGAACCGTTCTGCTGGGTCAATGGAAATCCGCCTGTATTCGAGAGCCCGTAAGGCTTATGCACCGGGTCGTGCTGATAGTAGTACTTGAATCCGAGCCGGTCCGTCTTGCTCAGGTCGTAGTCCAGTGACGCCGTAGCCTGATCCGTAGCCAGCACTGAAGTACCAATCAGCGTCACGTTGGGAACACCATATGCATACTGCGCGTTCGTTTGCGCCGAGGGGATCATGTAGCTCCCGTCGGGAAGTTTGGCATTCATCAACGCCGACGCGATGGGGTCGGCAGTGACCGTATGCGGGTTTCCGTCGTTGTACCAACTAGTCAGCGCATTGTTCAAACCGGCCGCTGACCTATCGTCGGTCAACCCCGGGGGTACATTGAGCTGCGAGAGCCCCGTAGCCTGGTCAGAGTTGTATCCGTGCTGATAGGCGAGGAAGAAGAATAGCTTGTCCTTCAGCACCGGTCCGCCTACCCGGACGCCCGTGCTCCAACGATGCAAAGCAGGATTCGCGAGCGACTCGGGAAATGCGCCGATGCCTTGCTGCGCAGTCAGCAAATACTCCTGCTTGAAGAAGAACGGCGCTGCATTCAGAGCGCTATTGGCGAATGCGCCAAAAAACTCGCCATGCCAGTCGTTGGTTCCGGTGCCGGTGTTGGCGTCAATTTGGGCGCCGGCAGTCGCTCCCTGCTGAGCGTCGTACATCGAGGTGTTGACGCGCAGTTCCTGCAGAAACTCGGGCGGCGGCGAAGGCAGGCTGTTGCCGTTGGACTCGTACACAGAGGTGCCTGTTCCGTATTCGCCGCCCACTTGATCGGTTTCGCCAACGCCGAAGTTGTAGCGCTGCGACGTGGTGCCGCTGGAAGTCATGCCGTTGAAGATGTTTGTGGAGTCGACGCCATTCAACTGAAAGGTGTTGGAAGTGGCACGCTGGCCGTTGGCCCAAATGTTCTGGTTGCCAAGCCCGGCATTGGAGTCGAGGTTGGCCAGCAGTTCCGCGCTCACGCCCGGAGCCAGCACGGCCAACTGGGTAAAGCTGCCTGTAGCCAGTGGGGTGAGCTCGATCTGCGAGGAATCCATTGTATAGCCGTTGGTTGTATCGGTCGCGTTCAGCAGCGGATTGGCGGTCACCTCCACTGATTCGGTCGTCTTGCCAACCTTTAGCGCGGCGTTGACCGTAGTGGCAGCAGCCTCTTGCACGTGAATTCCACTCACCGCGGTGGATTCAAATCCGTCGTGCGTAAATGTCACTACGTATGCGCCGATCGGCAGGTTGAAAATCTGGTAGAAGCCATTGGACTGCGTAGTGGTGGTCCGCGTCACGTTGATGGAAGCCTCCGTGGCCGAGACCTTGACACCAACAACTGCAGCCCCGGACGGATCCACAACCGTTCCATTCAGTGAGCCCAGCGTCTGCTGCGCCAGGGCAGGTAACGCACAAACAAGCACGGCCAAAGCCAGCAGAACGAACCGCGCGACACTCCTCCGAAAAGTTTGCTTCATAATCTCCTCACAGATTGCCTTTATGTCCCGTGAATGAAGGGTTTCAGACAGGAAGTTCGAAAATGGTCCCCCGCCTGAGTTTTTGAGAATTAGCACTATTAGTCCAGATTGTATTCAAGAATATGAGTTCGGCTATAAAGAAATTATGAAGATCGGCGTCTAATTTCCGCTATATCGATGTGTATATTCACAGACTTGCGGCAGGTCCCCTGTGGAAAACCGGGGCCGAAACCTCCACCGGCCAAACCCTAGAACCTATCGATCCATCCACCAAGCACCGCCGGGAAGCACCCCAGCAAAACCACCGCCGCCGCAACCCCCAACAGCACCACCATTGTGACCGGATGAACCTTGATCGGGCTCGGATCCGCAGCCGGCATCACATAAGCCCGCTTCAGCACCTGCAGGTAGTAATAGAGCGACACCGCGCTCATGGCAATCGCCAGGCACACAAGCGCGAACGGAACCGCCCCCGCGTGTTCGCTCAACACAGCCGCAAACAGGTTGAACTTGGCCCAGAAGCCCACCAGCGGCGGAATCCCCGCCAGCGATAGAAACAAGATCAGCAGCACGGCGGCGAGCAGTGGATTGCGCTTGTGCAACCCCAGGAAGGAGTCCAGCCTGTCGCTGCCCGTAGCCCGCTCCACCACCCCCACCGCGCCAAATGCGCCAACCGTGGTAAGCCCGTAAGTCAGCACATAGAACAGCACGCTCTTGATCGCGAGCAAAGCGGTGAGTGAACTTGCCAGGTTGAAGTCCACTGCGGAGCCGGAGCCTGAATAAACGGGATGTGCAGCGAGTCCCAGCAGAATGTAGCCCGCATGAGCAATGGCCGAGTAAGCCAGCAGCCGGCGCACGCTCGATTGCGCCAGCGCCGCCAGGTTGCCCACAACCATCGAAGCAGCCGCGGCGATCAATAGCGTGGTGCCCAGCAAAGGCCAAGCCTGGTAATAGGCGCGGTAGATCGACTCCAGGCGATGCCCGTCGCTGGCGAGGTTTCCGCTTGGCCCCAGCCACCAGGTCATGGCCAGCGTAATCAGCAGCGCAAAGCTCGCCACCTTCGATACCGACGCAACAAACGCCGCTGCCGGTGCCGGCGCGCCCTCATATGTATCTGGCGCCCAAAGGTGAAACGGCACCACAGCCACCTTGAACCCCAGCCCGGCCACTACGAGAATCCACGCCACATAAAAAAGCGGGCTTGGCCCAGCCTGCGTAATCCGGTACTGAATCAACTCCAGGTTCGTCGTCCCGGTCAACCCATAGAAGTAGCTGAACCCGAACAGCAGAAACGCAGCCGACATGCCGCCAAACAAGTAATACTTCATCGCCGCTTCAGCGCTCTTCCCCGAACTCTTGGCGAACGCCGTCAGAATGTAGAGTCCCAGGCTCAGCAATTCGAGTCCGATAAAGATCACGAGTAGATCTTGCGCACCGGCGATCAGCAGTCCGCCCGCCGCCGCCATCAGCACCACCGCCACAAACTCGCCCACATGTTTCGTGAATCCTGAATCGAAGAGCAGCAGCAAAGTGAGCGCCGTAAGAACAAGAATCCCAATTTGTGCAACGGAGATGAATCCGCCCGTGCCCAGCAGCGCAACATTGCCGCCCTTGCCCAAGCTGAGCCATGTAGCGTCCTGCAATTCCACAGCCAGCACCGCCGCACCGCATCCGACGACGCCCAGTGCAACGGCCACGGCCAGCCGCACTTTCAACGCCGCCTTGTGCAGCAGGCCAAGGTCAACCACGAGCACCAGTAGCGCCGCAACCTCCAGCACGGTCTCCGGCAGCGTCACGCGAAAGAGGTCTGCGTAGTTCATCGTCCCCCTCCCGCAAGCAGCGCCTTCACCGCCGGCTCAATCGCATCAAGCAGAATCTTGGGATAGAGCCCGACAACCAGGCTCACTCCTACCAACATCGCCGTGCCCGTAACCTCAGGCCACGTAATCGCCGCAAAAGGATGCGCGTGCTCCTGCTCGAGCGCATGCGCGCTCGGCAATCCATCGGCGAAGAACGCCTTCTGCAATGCGCGCCACGTATACGCCACGCCCACCACAATGCCCACACCGGCCGCAAGCGTCCACCACGGCTTGGCGCTCCACGCGCCTACCAGCACCTGGAACTCCGCCACAAATCCTGAGAATCCCGGCAGCCCCATCGAAGCCACGCCGGCAATCACAAACGCCCACGCCGCAAACGGCATCCGTCTCGATAGGTGCATCGTTTCGAGTTCCGCCAGTTGCCGCGTATGCGTCCGGTCATAAACGATGCGCCCGACAATCGCGAACAGCAGTCCAGCAATAATTCCGTGCGAGAACATCTGCAACACCGCGCCCGTTACACCGATCTGGTTCAGCGTAACCAGGCCAAGCAGCACAAACCCCATGTGGCTCACGCTGGAGTAGCCGATGACGAATTTGAAATCCGTCTGCGCCAGCGCCACCAGCGCCCCGTACACAATTCCAATCACCGCTAGAATCGCAAATACATCGCGCCACGACCCCACGCCGGCAATCGAGAATCCCCACGGATCAAGCCCATGCGGAAACAATCCGATGGCCACGCGCAGGCAGCCATATGCGCCCAGCTTCATCACCACGCCGGCCAGCAACATTGACGCGGCAGTCGGCGCGGCCACATGTCCGGTCGGCGCCCAGGTGTGGAACGGCCACATGCCTGCCAGAATTCCGAAGCCCACAAACACCAGTGGGAACAGACCCATCTGCGAGCTCACCGGCAGGTTCGCATGTCCCAAGGCAATTAGGCCCGTAGAGTGGCTTCCCGACGCCGCATAGGCCACCAGCAGCCCGATCAGCACCATCGCCGAGCCCACAAACGAATAGAGCGCCAGCTTCATGGCCGCGTACTCGCGCCGCGTGGAACCCCAGATGGCGATTAGAAAATACTTGGGCACAATCGCAATTTCGTAAAACACAAACAGCAGAAACAAATCGAAGCTTAGAAAAACTCCGTACACGCCGCCGATGAGCGCCAGGAAAAATGCGAAGAATTCATTTGTCCGCAGCTCAATGTTCCAGCTGAACAGCACGCCCGCCACCGCCGCGAGGCCTGTCAGCAACACCAGTACGCGGCTGATCCCATCCGCCGCCAGCAGGCAGCGAATCCCCATCGACGGAACCCAAGCCGAGTTCGCAATCACCGTGGGAACAGCCTGATTGGTCCCCATGCCGACAACAAACCCCTGCACCGCCATCGCCAAGCCGGCCACAGCCACAGTCAGCGCGAACCAGCGCGCCAGCGCGTGGCGGCCCTTGGGCAGCAGCGCCTCAATCAGCGCGCCGGCAAACGAGAGATAGATGGTCCAGGCCAACAATTAAAATCTCCACTGCGACAGCAGGTGTAAAACCGTCGGGTTCACGCTGTTCACAATCAACCCCGGCAAAACGCCAATCAACAGCATCAGCCCGATCACCGGCGCCAGCGCTACTCGCTCGCCCGTGTGCAGATCGGGAAATCCCACGCAATGCTCCGGCACCGGCCCTGTAAAAACCTTCTGAATCACCGTTAAAATCACTGCCGCCGTCACCAGTAATCCCAGAACCGAAACCGCCGATGCAAACCACGCCAGCGAAAACACTCCGCGGAAGATCAGGAACTCGCCCACAAATCCATTCAGCCCCGGCAGCCCCAGCGACGAGAACAGCGTAATCCCCATCAATCCCGCAAGCACCGGCGCCGGCTTGCGCAGCCCTCCAAACTGGTCAATGCCGCGATGCCCGCCGGTCCGCTGCTGCATCATCGCCACAAACCAGAACAGCGCCGCCGCCGTGATCCCATGGTTGAACATCTGCAGGATCACGCCATTCAGCGCCGCCGCCTGGCTGGCAAGCTGGCCCGGATCTCCAGCCGCAAACGGAACCGCCAACGCAAAAATTCCCAGCAGGCAATAGCCGAGGTGATTCACGCTCGAGTAAGCAAACACGCGCTTCAGATCAGTCTGTGCCGCTGCCGCCCACGCGCCCATCACCACCGTCGCCACCGCCAGCACCAGCAGCGGCGTCCGCATCTGCGCGATCTGGTGGCCAAAGAGCGGCAGCGCAATCCGCAGCAATCCGTACACGCCCATCTTCGACATCGCGCCAGTCAGCAGCATCGTCACCGGCGAAGGCGCCTCAGCATAAGCCGCGGGCAGCCAGGTGTGGAACGGAAACATCGGCACCTTCACCGCAAACCCCGCCAGCACGCCCACCGCCAGCCACATCATCACTGGCCATCCCAGCATTCCCGATCCCAGATGCTGCGTCACCGCACGCTCCAGCGCGCCAGTCGAAGCCTGAAATGTGAGGTACTGAAAGTCCATGCTGCGCGTAGCCACAAACACCGCTAGAAACGCCACCAGCAGCGCCACGCTTCCCGCCATGGTGTAGACAAAAAACTGCGTAGCTGCCGGGCCTCTTCGCGTCCCGCCCCATAGCTTGATCAGGAAGAACGCCGGAATCAGGCTCAGTTCCCAGAACAAAAACCAATGAAAGAAATTCAGCGCCGTGAACGACCCGAACAGCCCCGACTCCAACATCAGAACCAGTCCGAAATAAAGCCCCGGCTGATGATGCACGCGATGCGCGGCATCCACGCTCATCAGCGTCACAATCGCCGAAAGCACCAGCATCAGCGCGCCCAGCCCATCAACGCCGAGGTGATACTCGACTCCCAGTGAAGGCGCCCACGCATGTGTCTCCACGAGTCCCATCGCTCCATTCAGCGCCGGCACCTGCATCCACACATACAACGCCAGAGCCAGGCACGCCAGTGTGGTCAAAATCGCCACGGCCCGCGCGTGCTTGCCGGACACAAGCGCAACCGCCGCGCCCACCAGCGGCAGCACGGTCAACAGTGTCAATACAGGGATTCCGCTCATGCCCGGCTGCTCCAGATCAGAATCGCCGCCAGCGCAATCACCGCCAGCGCCAGCAACCGCAGATACGTCTGCACCCGGCCCGACTCCATCCGCGACAACAACCCGCCACCCGTCGATAACTCCTCGCAGCCCTTGTCGAAGCTGCCGTCCACAACGTACGTATCCAGGAAGCGATTCAAATGCGCCCACAACCCAAAAGCCCATGCAACCCCGGCCACCGCTCCGCCCCAAACGCGGCGGTCGAGCCAATCTGCGACCCGCGCCCACCACCAATAGAACGCAATCACAGTCATCCCGTAAAACTCATCAATATACAGCCGGTCGCGCAGCCACTTCCAAGGCAACGGCGCAGCAACCTCTAATACATCGGGCTCGTCTGGCTGCGGAGATTTGTTTCCATACAACCACCACCCAAGCCCGAGACCGAGCAACACTACCACCGAAGAAGCAGCCATCAGAGCCGCCAGCCCCGGCTCGCTGAAGCCGCTCCACTCAAAGTTCACTGCTCTGCTTTCGAGAAACCCTCGGAACCACGGCCATGCCGGCGTTCCTATCACCCCAAGAGCAACCGCGAAGAACGCAAGAATCGCGAGCGGCGTCGTCATCGACTTCGGACTTTCATGCGCGTGCCCGTGTCCGCGATAGCTCCCGAAGAAAACATAACTCACTTGCCGCGTCATGTAGAACGCCGTCAGCAGCGCGCCAAACACCAGCATGTAGAACGGCCCTTTGGAAACGCTGAAGTGCTGAGCCGCCTCCAGAATTCCGTCCTTCGACCAGAAGCCTGAGAAGAAGATGGGAACGCCGCTGAGCGCCATCATGCCGATTGCGTAAGTCAGATATGTAACACGCATCGAAGACCGCAGGCCGCCCATGCGAAGGATGTCCTGCTCCTCGTGGCACCCGTGAATCACCGACCCCGCGCCCATGAACAGCAGCGCCTTGAAGAACGCATGCGTAATCAAGTGGAACATTCCCACCGCCACGCCGCCCATCCCGAGACCAGCCATCATGTAGCCCAGTTGCGAAACCGTCGAGTACGCGAGGATGCGCTTGATGTCGTTCTGCGCGACAGCAATCAGCGCCGCAAACACCGCGGTAAACGCACCCACCCATGTCACCACATTGAGCGCCGCTGTCGTTCCACCGGCAGGCATCCCCGCCGACATCAGCGGATACACGCGCGCGATGAGATATACGCCCGCAGCCACCATGGTCGCCGCGTGAATTAGCGCGGAGACAGGCGTCGGTCCCTCCATTGCATCCGGCAGCCAGACATGCAGTGGAAACTGTCCGCTCTTGCCTGCCGCTCCCGCAAAAATCAGCAGCCCAATAATCGTTGCCGCCGAAAACCCAAATGCCGACCGCTCCAGAATCAATTCAAGCAGAGCATGAGATTCCATCGACCCGCTGCCACCGTTGTAAAACAGCAGCGTTCCCGTCTGCGCAAACAGCCACACAATTCCCAGCAGAAAAAACACATCTCCCACGCGCGTGGTGAGGAAGGCTTTCTTAGCAGCGGCCGCCGCGGATGGCTTCTGATACCAGAATCCAATCAATAAATAGGAAGTAAGCCCAACTAACTCCCAGCACATAAATAAAAGCAACAGCGAGTTAGCGATCACCACGCCCAGCATGGCTCCCGCAAACAAGGAAAGAAAGCAGAAAAAGCGCGTGTAATTCTCGTCATGCGCCATGTAGCCGGTTGAATAAATAAAGATGAGCAGTCCGACAAACGTGACCATCACCAGCATCACTGCCGAGAGAGGGTCCAGCACCCAGCCGAGGTCCACATTAGTCGCGCCGAATTGAAACCAGGTAAAGTTGACGACTTCGCGGATAGGCATCGAGGTATCTTTCCTAGTCAGAACCTGGCCTATTACATGATCGAACGCATTTAGAGATAACAGCAGTGAAAAACTCAGAGAACCAATCGCCAGCCTGGCGGCTGTTTTGCGCTGTGTTTGCTTGAGCAAGGCGATGACGCCCGACGCAACGATGGGCACAGCAGGAATTAACCACAAAAGCTGCGCAATCTCAGACTGGCAGCACACTTGAAAGGCGACGGTCTGTTCTCCTTGCATCAACTCGTCACCCCTTCATCCTGTTCATCGCATCGAGGTCCGTCGTCTTCGTGTGGCGATGAATCGATATCACCAGCCCCAGTCCCACTGCCGCTTCCGCCGCAGCCACGGCAATCGAGAAGATGGCAAACATCATCCCCGTCAGCGCCTCGGGATGCGGCCCGTACCGCCAGAACGCAATCAGGTTCAGGTTCGCCGCATTCAGCATCAGCTCAATCCCGATCAGCACCAGGATCGCGTTGCGCCGCGTCAGCGCCCCGGCCAGCCCAATCGCAAACAGCAGCGCGGCAACCAGCAAATATCCCGTCAACGGATTGAGGTGCGGACTCATCGCGCCCCCGCTTTCTCGTGCATGGCCACAATCACCGCGCCAATCAGCGCAGCCGTCAGCAGGAGCGCCACAATCTCCAGCGGCAATACATAGCGGTCCATGAGCGCGTTGCCAATCTGCATCACCGTCACTGTGGGCGCCGGCGTCGGGCTGCCCCCTGCGCCTGGCAGCGCCTGCGCGCTATGCAGCACCGCCCAACCCAGCACCGCAAAAATCCCCGCCGCCGTCACCAGGCCAAAAAGCGGCTTAGCGCCAAACACGCCATCCTTGGGAGTTTCAGACCCCCGCGTCAATAGAATTGCAAACACCACCAAAATCGCTACCGCGCCAATGTAAATGAGAATCTGCGCAAATCCAGCGAACTGCGCATCGAGTTCAAGAAACATCAGCGCCAGCCCCGCAAAGGCCACAGTCAGCGCCAGCGCGCAGTGCACGGTGTTCTTCAAGAGCACCGCCGCCAGCGCCCCCGCCACAGTCAACCCCGCAATCAAATAAAAGACAACACTCATCGACCGCCCTCGAGACACTCACTCCGCATACCGGTAAATCCTCGGCCCGAAACGTTCTTTCCGCATTCCCACGCGCGCCATCAAGACATACGCGAGCAACAGAATCGCCGAGCACACCACCCAGCGCAGCCACCCATTTCCCATGAACCGCCACATCCCCGCCACCACCAGATTCAGCAGCGTCAGCGGCAGCACAAACTTCCACGCAAAGTTCATTAGCTGGTCCTGGCGGAGCCGCGGCAGAGTCCCGCGCACCCAGATAAACGCGCACATCGCCAGCATGATCTTGGCGAAGAACCAGATCCACGACGGCACAAAGTTCAAGACCTGCAGCGGCGCAGAATACCCGCCCAGGAACAGCGTCGCTCCCAAACCGGAAATGCCCATCATGCCCACATACTCGCCCAGAAAAAACAACGCAAATTTGAAGCCCGAATATTCAGTGAAGTACCCAGCCACCAATTCCGACTCACCCTCCGGCAAATCGAACGGCGAGCGATTCGTCTCCGCCGTCGCCGCAATCGCAAACAGAATGAAGCCCGCGAATCCCCACGGTGTAAAGATGTACCAGTGCGGCAGCCCGTACGTGTACTGGTTTTGCGCTTCGACAATTTTATTGAGCGAGAGCGACCCGGTGATCATCACCACGGCCACGCTCGACAGCAGCATCGGCACTTCGTAGCTGATCATTTGCGCTACCGCGCGCATGGCGCCGAGGAGCGAATATTTGTTGCGGCTCGACCAGCCCGCCATGAACACGCTCAGCTCGGTCGACGCACCGATGGCGAAGAAGAACAGCAAGCCCGCATCCATGCTCACCAGCGTCATATTGCGGCCCATGGGCAGCACGGCATAACCCATGAACACCACCACCACCAGCAACACCGGCGCCAGAAAATGCACCACCGCATCCGCTTTGAACGGAACAATATCTTCTTTCGTCAGAGATTTGAGCCCGTCGGCAATGGGCTGAAACAACCCATACGGCCCCACGCGATTCGGACCGTAGCGGTTCTGCATCCGGCCCAGTCCTTTGCGCTCAAGCAGCACCGTGATCGCAAATAGCGCGGGAAAAGTGGCGACGATGGCCACCACGCCAAGCAGCACCATGGCCACATGCTGCAACCCCGCGGGAAGAAAACTCACCAGCCAGTGCGCCAGCAGGACGAAGATCTGATCCGCTTTCTCGATCATCCCTTCGTCTCCATATCAACCGGCTTCACCGCCGCCGTCGCTGGCGCATCAGGAGTTGCGGGCTTGGCCGCGACCGGCGCTGCCGTTGCAGCCGGCCCCGCCGCGGCCTTGGCCGCAGCCGCAGCAGCCGCCGCCTTGGCCTTGGCCTCCGCCTTGGCTTTTTCTTCCGCAAGCCGCGCATCCACTTCCGCCGCTTCGGTGGGATGAATCGAGTGGTAATACTCGTTCGACCTGGCCAGTTCTTTCCGGTCGTAGAGCAGCCCGCCGAACCGGTCCGTCGTGCTCAGTTCAAATTGGGTGTCCATCTTGATGGCTTCAAACGGGCAAACCTCCACGCAGATCTGGCAGCTCATGCAAACCGAAATATCAATGTCGAACCGCGTCGGATAAATCTGCGGCTTGCCCACATAGTCCGGCTTCTTGTCCGTGCTTTTCACAATGTAGATGCACTTCGGGGGACACTCTTTCTCGCATATCTGGCAGGCCACGCAACGCAGCCCGGCCTCCCAGTCGCTGCCATCGTAGACAAGAAAAGGAAAGTCACGCGTGTCTTCGATTACCGGCGCGCGTTCCTCCGGATACTGAACCGTCGTCAGCCTCTCCGCGGACACAAAGCTGCCCGCAAAGTTCCTCGCCGTCTCTCCCAGCCCTTTCAGTATGCCTTCGCCTAACAATGCTTCCTCCCCGCAACTCGGCCAGTCCCTAGCCCCTTAGTCCCTAGTCCCTGCCTCACCTGTCCACTTCCCCCAGCACGATATCCACGCTTCCAAAGATCAGCACCACATCGGCCACGTTGCTGCCCAGGCACATATCTTCGAGCACCGTCAGATTGATCAAGCTCGGCGGCCTGATCCGGTATCGATATGGATTGGGCCCGCCATCGCTAATCAGATAAAAACCCAGCTCGCCCTTCGGCGCTTCAATCCGCCCATAGGCCTCTCCCGGCTTTGGCCGGAACCCGCGCAGCTTCGCCTTGGGGTCCATGATGGGGCCTGCGGGAATGCCCTTGAGCGCCTGGTCAATGATCCCAAACGACTCACGCATCTCCAGCAGCCGAATCATGAAGCGGTCATACACATCCCAATGTTCGCCCAACGGCACGCGGAATTTGAATCGGTTGTAGATGCTGTAGCCATCCACCTTGCGAATGTCGTAATTAATTCCCGAAGCACGCAGCATGGGCCCCGTCACTCCCGCATTCACCGCAAGTTCCGGCCGCAGAATGCCCACACCCTGGCTTCGCGCCATCAGAATCTCATTGCCGGTGAGCAGGTTCTCAAACTCATCGGCGAACTGCGGCAGGCCGTCGAGCACCTTGCGCACCGCCGCAAGCCATGCCGGCGTCGCATCCACCCGGCAGCCGCCGAAGCGCATGTAGTTCACCATCATGCGCGCGCCCGTCAGCGCCTCGAACAAGTCCAGGATTTTTTCCCGCTGCTTGAACGCATACATCAGCGGTGTGCCGCTGGCTCCCATCTCTTGAATCAAGAACCCAATCGCCGATGCATGATTCACTACCCGCGTCAGTTCGCCCAGAATCACACGCAGATATTCCGCCCGCTCCGGAACCTCCTGCCCCGTCAGCTTCTCCACTGCCAGCGCGTAGGCCCAGTTATTTGTGAGCGGACACATGTAGTCCAGCCGGTCGGTAAACGGCATCGACCCCAGGTAGCTCATTCCCTCGCCCAGCTTTTCGTGATTGCGGTGCAGGTAGCCGAAGACCGGCTTGAGCCGAATCACCCGCTCGCCATCCAGCGCCACATCCATGCGAAAGACCCCGTGCGTCGACGGATGATGCGGCCCCATGGCCACTTCCAGCAGGTCCGCCTCGCCGTCCGGCTCCATCACCGGCGGCCGGTTCCAGCCCTCGCGCTTGTCTTTCTCTTGAACAAACCCTGAAACGCTCATGCGCCAGCGCCTTCCTGGCCCGCGCCTGTTTGAGCAGCAACTCTCGCCGCGTGCTCCTGCGCCCGCTTGAGCACTTCGTCGTGCGCCGTCGGCTCATACTCAAAGTCGTCCGGCTCCACGTAATCGCGCCGCATTGGATGGTCCTTGAACTCGTCCCACATCAGCAGCCGCCGCAGATCTGGATGTCCGGTATACACAATCCCAAACAGGTCGAAGATCTCCCGCTCCTGAAATTCCGCCGACCGCCAAACCGGCGTCAATGAAGGCAACTGCACCTGGTCTGTCCGGTTCACCGTCCGCATGCGAATCACCACCGGCCCATGCCCCTTGGCCACTGAGAACAGGTGATACACAGCCTCCAGATACCCTGGCACAACACGCTTCTGCGTCTCTTCCACCGTCTCTTCCACTTGAGTCTCGACACCGTCCACAGTCTTCATCACCGTGCGCGTCACTTTCACTTTCTCGGCAACTTCCCTGTCCAGCCAGTCGACACCGGTTGCATTGGAAAGGAAATCAAGCGACAGCTCCTCATCGTCGCGCAGAAACGTGGTCACTGCGACCGCAGTCTCCGGCGCCACCAGCAACGAGTGCTGTCCGCTGACCGAAGGGTTGGGGACGACGTCAACCCTCGCGTCAGGCACAGCCGACTCGATTGCCGCCTTGATTTCTTCAACCGTCTTCAAACTCGATTCCCTCAAGGGCTGAAGCCCAGTGTTTTGCTGCCTCTAATTGGCACGACTGAAGTCGTGCCCTTTCAAAACATCACCTCGTTGAGAAACCCTAGTCCCTCAGTCCCTAGTCCCTCAGTGCATCATCGAATCGTGATCGCCACCGGCCACACGCCCGGATTCGACGCAGGCTCCAAATCGTGCTCTCCCTGCACCGGCACGGGAAACTCACCTTGCGCCTGCGCGTCCAGATGCCGCGGACGATTCTCGCCCGTGAGCGATTGCCCATCGATCTTTTTCTGCAGCGTGATGAACGCGTGCAGCAGCGCCTCCGGCCGCGGCGGACATCCGGGAATGTGCACATCCACCGGAATGTACCGGTCGATCCCCTTGAGCACGTTGTACCCCTGCTTGAACGGCCCGCCGGAAATTGCGCAAGCCCCCATCGCAATCACATATCTGGGCTCAGCCATCTGGTTATAGAGCCGCACCACCTGCGGCGCCATTTTCTTGGTCACCGTTCCGGAGATGATCATCAGGTCGGCCTGTCGCGGCGACGGCCGAAAGACCTCCGCCCCAAACCGCGCCAGGTCGTAGCGCGCCATGGTCGTCGCAATCATCTCGATCGCGCAGCAAGCCAGCCCGAACTGCATGGGCCAGATCGAGCTCCGACGCCCCCAGTTATAGAGCTCCTCAATGGTGGTCACAAAGACCCCCTGCTTGCCCAGCTCGATCTTCAGCTCGCCTTCAACAGCCATTCGCCGCTCCGATCTAATCCAGTGATCAGTGAACAGCATTCAGTGATCAGTCAGTTCCGGCTCATCCAGCCGTTCCAATTTCTCCATTCAGCTGGGTGCCCCAGGTCTCGATTCTGAGACCTGGGAAACTGACCACCGTTCACTCATCCCTGATTCCTGCTTTATTGCCACGTCAGCACACCTTTGGCCCAGGCCCAAGCCAGGCCCTCAATCAGCATCAGCACAAACACCAGCATGGCCACGCAGGCCGCCACGCCCAGGCCCGTAAACGCTACCGCAAATGGAAGCAGGAACACGGCTTCCACATCGAAAATGAGAAAAATAATCGCGTAAAGATAGTAGGCCGAGCGGAATTGCACCCACGCGTCGCCCCTGGACTCAAGCCCGCACTCGTAAATCGCGTTCTTCACAGCGTTCGGCTTGGCCGGCGAAAACACCTTCGCCCAAAGCCAGGCCAGCGCCAGCGGCGCCAACCCAAACCCGAGCGCCACGACAAACAAAACCGCGAGTGAAAAGTAAGGATTTGAGGCCATCAGCGAAAACGAATCCCTCAAGACAACCGTACCAGTTTGAGCCGCCGTTTGGCTAAGGAGATGTGCGCCTGCTCACACAGGTCGGACCCATTTTTTCACCACTCATCCCACTCTGTGAACCGCCCGCTGCAAAACAGAACTCCGAGCCCCGACCGCTGACCAGCTGACTCGCCGGCTCGCTCTACTCCACCTTTCGATGGAAGACAACCCAACCCTCGTCCCTGTTACCGTTCTTATGTTCCCTGGGGAGATCGCCGGATCATGTTCAAGCTCGGTTTCAAGACCCTGCGACGCCAATGGCTTATCGCTGCCGCATGCCTTGCCGTCCTGTCTCTCACAGCATCCCGGCCCGCCATTCGAATCGTCCGCGCCGCCACCGGACCAAAGACCGACCCAGCTTCCGACTCCTCATCCCCCAAACCCGCCTCAACCACCCCAAACTCCACCCCGGCAGCCGACACATCTGCCTATGGCGCCTCCACCGGCGTCACCGGCCCCACCTCCGCCTTCCACGACTCCATCGCCTCGCACTACAACTACGCCTTCGGCAAAGACACGCCCTTCCTGCCTTCCAATGCAAATACATATAACGGCCAGTTCATGAGCCCCAAGAGCTTCTACACGGCCGAGTATTGCGGACACTGCCATCAGGAGGCCTACCACCAGTGGCGTCAGTCGGTTCACTCCAACAGCTTCCGCGCCCCCTGGTACCTGAAAAATGTCAATCATCTGATTGAAGAGAAAGGCGTGCAGTACTCCCGCCACTGCGAAGGCTGCCACAATCCCGTCGCCCTCTTCTCCGGCGACCTGTCCCAGGGAATGCCGAAGAAGCGTCCATTCGAACAGGAAGGCGTGACCTGCTCCACCTGCCACTCCATCATCTCGACAGACGCCACTGGAACCGGCAGCTACGTCATGGGCGTTCCGGCCGTCCTGGTTGATGAAGCCGGCGCGCCCATCACCCGCCCTGTCTCCGACGCCGAGGTCCTCGCCCATCTCGACCGCCACTCCAAGGCCGTCATGCGCCCCCTCTATCAAACCAGCGAGTTCTGCGCCGCATGCCACAAGGCCGCGCTTCCCCGCACGCTAGACGACTATAAATGGCTCCGCGCTATCTCTCTCTATGACGAGTGGCAGGCGGCCAGCTTCACGAAACAATCGCCGCTGCCCTTCTATCGCAAAGACTCCGTCTCCACCTGCCAGACCTGCCACATGGTTCGCGAACCGCTCGCTACCGGCTCCATTGACCCCGGCGCCAAGCCCGATCCGGTCACAAAAGAAGCCAAGCTGGTTTCGCACCGCTGGCCCGGCGGCAATACCCTCATCCCCCAGTTCTACAAGTTCGATGAGCAGGCCAAAGCGGTCGAGAATTTCCTCAAGAATTCCTACGACGGCAAGGGCGTTTTCAATGTCGATATCTTCGCGCTGGAAAAAGAAAGCGCAGAAGCGACGCCTTCGGATACGGTCCTGGTCGCCCCGCTCGGCCTGACCGCCTTTTCGCTCGTCCCCGGAGAAACACTGGTCGCCGACGTCGTCATCCAAAACAAGGGCATCGGCCACTCCTTCGTCCCCGAGCAGCGCGACTTCTACGAGGCCTGGGTCGATTTCACCGTGAAGGATGGCGCGGGCAAGACGCTGACCGAGAGCGGCTTCATTCAGCCCGACGGCAATCTCGACCCCTCCGCCCACTCCTTCACCAACCGCCTCATCAACAACAAGGGCGAGCTCAACGACATCCACCAGATCTGGCACAACCGCGTCCTGGCCTACAACAACACCATCCAGTCCGGCCGCTCGCAGCTTGTCCGCTATCGCTTCCGCCTGCCAAAAGATATTTCCGGCAATGTGTCCCTCACCGCCACCATCCGCTATCGTCGCTTCAATCAGCATTTCATTGACTACGCAATAACGCAGACAGGCCAGAAAGAACCCAAGCCCTATCCCATGCCCATCATCGATATGGCGTCGGAAACCAAGACCTTCAAGATCGGCGACAACGCGCCTGTCCCGCCCGACCCATCGGAAAACAAGGAGTGGATGCGCTGGAACAATTACGGAATCACGCTGCTTGACGCTCAGCAGTATCAGGCATCCGTGCACGCCTTTGAGCGCGTAGCCGCGCTGCGCCCCGACTACGCCGACGCCTTCACCAACATGGGCATCGTTGAAATCTCCTGGGAAAAGTACGATGACGCCAAAGCCAACCTGGCCAAGGCTCTCACGCTGCTTCCCGGCGACCCGCGCGCTCTCTACTACCGCGCACTGGTCGAACGCAACGCCGGCCAGGTGAAAGAAGCCATCGCCGACTTCGAAGCCATGCTCGCCAAGTATCCGCGCTCCCGCGACGGCCTCCGTGAGCTCGGCTTCAGTTATTACCAGCAGCACGACTACATCAATGCCCGCGACACATACGAGCGCTTGCAAGCCGTTGATCCAGACGACCTGGCCGCCCACTACCAGCTCGCCATCCTCTACCGCCGCCTCGGCGACAAAGCCAAAGCCGCCGTAGAGTCCGCCAAATTCGCCGACCAGAAAGACGACGTCAATGCCACGGAGTTTGCGCTAATCTTCCTCCGCAAGCATCCTGAAGTCGCCAGCGAGTCGGTCGTATGGCACACCCACGACCTGACCGGCGACAAACCCAAAGAGCCGCAGAAGATCGAGTACAAATACATCCCTGGCGCCGGCGAATAGACGGCCCCTGATTCCTGCTGTATATTGGCTGGCACCGGAAATTCAGGCCGAATTTGCTGCCTCAGTTGCCGTTTTTGGCGATGGGGCTAAATCGGTCGCGCCGGAAACTCGACAAGCCAGCAAGGAGTTTGAGATGGAATGGTATTTGATGGTGTGGTCCAAGTTTGCACAGTTTGACGGCCGCGCGCGCCGCAAAGAATATTGGATGTTCGTGCTGTTTAACATGATCATCTGCCTTCCGCTCTATATCATCGGGCTGATATTCCGGGACAGCGTACTCGGCCTCGTCCTGCTCGGCCTTTACCTGATCTATGTACTCGCGTCATTCATTCCGTCATTGGCAGTCGGTGTGCGCCGCCTGCACGACACAAACAAGAGCGGCTGGTTCATGTTGCTCGGCTTCATTCCACTCATCGGATTGGTCGTGCTCGTTTTCCTGTGCATCGCCGGTGACGCGGGTCCGAATCAATACGGCCCCGATCCAAAAGCCCACGAGCTACCCGCCTAGGGAGCTTCATTTGCAGAAAAGAGCCAATGAGCTGGGTGCCCCACCTTCACCATAGTTTCATCGTGGTTAAGGTGGGATAGCTCCATCTTTCTATAGCCTTTTATAGCTTCGACTCTTCAACGCCCAATTCTTCCCCCAGCGAAGTCTCCCTCCCCGCCCGCACAATCCCGTACTTCAAATCCAAAAACTCCTGCAAAGAATCCGGCAACCACGCCGCCAGCTCCTGCCATGTAAGCACTTTGCACCGCACTCGCATTTCCGCCGACCGCACCGCCGCCATCACCTCAAACCAAGCCTCGCGCAAATCCGGGCGCCGCTCATCGTGCAGCACGCAGAAGCTGCACCCCTCCGCATAAGCCGCCAGCACATTCCGAATCAATTGATACCCTCCATATCCAGGCTCAGCTGGCTCCGCCTCCCTCGCCCGCACCACAATCGCATCTTGAAATTCTCGGGCTAGCGAGTCATCCACAGCCGCTTCCTCCCACTCCTGCGTAAACTCTTCCGCAAATTCGACCACCGTTCGCCGCCGCGCGGCCCGCAACTCCACACGCGGCAGCAGATCCCGCTCAAACACCGCATCGAAATCCCGATAACCCTCCACGATTCGAGCCGCGCGAGTCTGGAAGTCGCTCTCCGTCAGCTTGGCCTCCACCAGCAACCCGCCCCAGCGCATATCCACTTCCGTGCGGTCGAACCGGATTCTACCGCTGGGACCCGAAGCCAGCGGCACCCGAGCCTTCCAGCCAAACACCGGCACGTAATCACCATCAACCCCAAGAGCCCGCCGGAACGAAGTCGACTCCACGACATCCGGAGCGCAAAACACGTTCATCAGCAGCGCATCCGAACTCATCGAAGAATCCAGTTCCCGCCATCGCCTGCCAGACTCCGCCTTGGGCAACGCCCGCCCCTGTGCATGAATCTTGTCGAACCGCCGCATCCACTCCGCGCGCCCTGCAATGGCTTGATACGACGCGTCGAAGAAATTCCCGTGACCCCCGTCGTTCGGTTCATACACAATCACCGGCTGCGACCCATAGCTTTCCACATGCGCCCGTCCCTGTGCCCACACTCTGTTTCGCGCACCCAATTCCCGCCGCAACTCCGCCGCATACCACCCCGCCTTCGCTTTCATACTCAGCCAGACTACTTCATCGAGCATGCCTTCAATCTCAAGATTGCAATCCAGTGGAAACCGAGGCACAATAACCAGGATTGGAGAATCGCAGTAACTTTTTCTAGCGCGCGTTTCAAAGATCGCCATCGCAGCACGGCGCGTTCCCTCAGCGGTTAAAACCGCCGGTCCCTGCGGCCTTTTTCGGCACGACTGAAGTCGTGCCCTGACACAAAGCAGAATTATGAAGCAGGCTCTAGCACCATCGAAGCGTTGGAGAGTTATCGTGACAAGAGAAAAATCCAACCCGCTCAAGTTCAAGGCGAAGCTCGTCTCTCGCGGCCCCGGAGGCGCATGGACCTATCTCCAGGTCCCCTTCAGCGTGCCGGAAGTCTTTGGCAAGAGAGGACAGATTCCCGTTCGCGCCACCATCAACGGATTCATATTCCGCAATTCGCTGATGCCGCGCCAGGGCGTCCACATTCTCGGCGTAGGCAAAGACGCTCTCGCCGCGGCCGCAGCGTCTCCCGGCGACACAGTCGAGGTGGAACTGGCGCTGGACGATGCGCCGCGCGCCGTCGCCGTTCCCGCTGACCTCGAGGCCGCGCTAATGCTCACCCCCGCGAAGGCCGAGACCTTTGCACGCCTTTCCTACTCTCACAAAAAAGAATTTGTCGATTGGATCGAGAGCGCAAAGAAGCCGGAGACGCGCGCCAATCGCATCGAGAAAGCGCTGGCAATGATCGGTACGCCTAAAACTCCCTAAGGTTGATCGAAGAGGACCCCCTAAATCAAAGGGTTGAGATTTGCGAGGCTCGACCGTGAGAAAATAATTCCTGTGATCGCCCGTTTCAGATATTTTTCTACTTTCCTTGTCCTGCTCCTCATCGCGGCCGCCGTCGCCGCAATATCGGCTCACGCAGGCGCCAGTTCGAAAACCAAGGCGGACGAAGAGGCAGGAGCCGTTCTGTTTCGCGACAAAGGTTGCGCCTACTGCCATGGCACCGCAGGCGTCGGCGGCAAAAAAGCCCCCAACCTCAGCGGCCTGCGAACCGACAAGCTGTGGCCCCCCGACAAAATCACCAACCAGATCATGAACGGAGGGCAGAAGATGCCGCCGTTTTCCGACTCGCTCACCGATGCGGAAATCGCGCAGTTGGTCGCTTATCTCCGCGCCAAGCAGCGTCCAGTCCCGCCACCGCTGGCCACGCCACCGCCGCCACCGGGAAATTAGCTTTCAGAACCCCGTACGGTTTGAATCTTTGCGGAGTTCAATTAGAAGGCCACTGAACGCCGGTCAATTGCTCCGACACCTGCCACAGCCGTTTCCCCAGTGCCGCATCTCTCGCGGTTCGGGAGGCATACGCTGAAGCCGGCGCACCTCTAAACTCAAGCATTCCGCCCGGGCCATAGAATCCTCCCGGTTGCACCGTCGGCGACAGTGCCGCAAACAACGTGGACTGGGCCCCATCGGCAGCAGAATGGCTCATCACCCGTCCCACTGACCGGCTCAACTTTGAAAACACACTCCGCTTTCCCCGGCTATGCGCCAACAGGTTGGTTTGCGCATAGCCTGGATGCGCCGCCAGGCTCAGCAGCCCCCAGCCGTGCGCGTCGCTGCGGCGTTGCAACTCGCGCGCAAATAGAAGCATGGCCAGCTTGGACTGGGAATACGCCTTCCACGGGCGATAGCGCCGCTTCGCATGCATATCCGCAAGCCGGATTCTGCCGAAGCGATGAGCCAGGCTGCTCACCTGCACCACCCTGGGATCTCTGCTCTTGCGAAGCATCGGCAGCAGCAATCCGGTCAGCGCAAAATGGCCAAGATAATTCACGCCCAGTTGCATCTCGAACCCATCGGAGGTGACTTGCCGCCTGGGCAGCGCCAGAACGCCCGCGTTGTTCACCAGCAAGTCCAATGGCCGGCTCTCGGCGGCTACGCGAGCGGCAAAGGCCGACACCGATGCCAGTTCGGCCAGGTCCAGCTTTTCAAAACGCACCAGAGCCTTGGGGGCGAGTGAGCGGATCATTGCAGCGGCGCTCCGGCCCTGGGCCTCAGCGCTATCGGCAATAATCACGTCTGCGCACCCTTGCGCCAGAACCAAAGCGGTTTCGTAGCCCAGGCCGCTGGCTCCGCCAGTGACCACTGCCAGCCTTCCGGTTTGGGGCGGAATCGTCCCCTCGCTCCATCCATGTAGAGACATAAGTTCTTGAATGTTTATCGACCTGTCCTCTGCAATCTTTTGCGTCTATGTTTTTGAATGTTTATGCATTCGTAAACGAGCAAAGAATTTATTTTCCTGTCAACCCATTCCAAAGCATCCTGAATCCCATTTCCCGGCAAATCGCCGCCGATTCCGGATGCGCATTGATAAACTCCACGGTGATCTCTGCCTGCGCCCGAACCATCAGCACCAGGTACTCGGGTGGCAGCTTTTCCAACTCACTTCCCTTGGCAACCTCGCCGGTGGCCGTCAACACCGCAACCAGCGCAAACGCAGGCTTTTCGTTCTCCCTGAACAGCTTCCCCGAGGCGCGTAACTGGGCCAGAACCTTTAACTGCTCTGGGTGTGCGGCTCCCAGGTCCAGATACTTTTCCCATATGTAGTGCAACCGAGTGCGTGTGTCCCCGTCGTGAGGAAATTCATCCAGATGCCGGCTAAACTCCATCCTTAGTTCGAGATATAGCTCGTTGAAAAGCTCGTCTTTGGTGGCAAAATAGGTAAATAGCGACCCCTCTGCTACACCCGCGGCCCGCGAAATTGCCGACGTGGGTGCGCCGGCCATACCGCGTTCGGCGCAAACGCGAAGAGCTGCATCGAGGATCGCCTTCCGCTTGTCCCCGCTTCTTGGTCTTGACAATTGTTGTCTCCTGAATCGATTTATTTGCTGAGTGCCTACTCACTCAAAGTATAGGGCGATCTATGAACAAATGCAAACTGTAAGACTGTTAGAATTTCGTTCTGATTATCGAAAATTCCGCAGGGAGTTCTAGTTTTACCGCCCCGAAAGATGCAAATTGCGCGGCCCTTCGGTCAGGGCCGTCGCACGGCTTCCATGAATCGAGCCAAATTCAGCTGCATTTTCAGGTAAGTATTGGAACGTTTTCTACCCCGGCAGTCCCAAAAACGCGCCGGTAGCGCTCGATCTCGCTCGCCGGGCCCATGGCCTTCAGGTAATTGTCCGAGAGCTTCACCGCCGGCCGCCCATCCACTTCCGTCAGCTTGCAAACCAGACTCACCGGGTTGAAGCCTTCCCCGCCGCGCGGATCGCAATTGCGGAAATCGTTGGTCAGAAAGGTTCCCCAACCCGCGCTGAACCGGATTCTGCGTTCCGCGACCCATTTCCGCTCGTCATTAAAGTCGCTCGCCTTCTTGAAATCCGCCAGCACCGCGCCATTTAGGAGCCTGCCGCCAAAGTAGGCATGCAGTCCCAGAATCTGCTCCACGTCCAGCGCATCCGAGGCAATCAACCTCTTCTGACGCGGGTCGCGTCCTAGTTTTTCGAGCCACGCAATGTATTCGTCCCCCGCCACAAACGGATCTTTGGAGTCGATGCGCTGCCCGGTCCAGTCGGCGACCCACTCCGGCGCGTCCTCGAGAAACTGCGTCGTCCCAAAGGTATCCGGGAGTAGAATCAGCAGCTCACCCTGGTAACTCTGCTGCCATAACTCAAGAATCCGATACTGCGCCGTGCGCAACTCTTCATCGTCTTCGGCCAGCGCAGCCAACGCCATGGGCAGCTCATGCGCATTGGTGCCGATGGCTTCGAGGTCATGCTTGTAAGCCAGGTAAGTATTCGAGCTGCCGGCAAAGCTCGAGCCCAGCACATCGCTCATGGCCTTCACCACGTACTCCTGCCACAGGAAGCTGTGCCGGCGGCGCGTGCCAAAGTCGCTCACGTTGAGCCGCGGAACGCCACGCAAGCGCTCCATCTTCTCCCACAGTCTGGTCTTGGCTCGCGCATACAAAACGTCGAGCTCGAACTCGCTCAGCAGCTTCAGGCTGGCCCGCGTCTTCAGCTCATCGATGGCTGAGAGCGCATAAATCTCCCACAGCGTAGTCTCCGTCCACAACCCGTGAAAGCGCAGCGAGAGCTGCCCGTCCTCAACCGACAGCTCGAAGTCGGAAAGACGGAAATCCTTATCGAGCCATTCCAGAAACGCCGGCTCAAAGATGCCGCGCTTTCCATAAAACGTATTGCCCGCCAGCCAGATCAATTCCGATTTATGAAATCGCAGTCGTCGTGTCTCCTGCAATTGCTCGCGCAGCTCATCCACGTCGATAAGCTCACCCAGCCGCACCGCTGTGGTGCGATTGAGCAGTGTGAAAGAAGTCTGTGTCCTGGGAAAATTTTTCCAGATGAATTGCAGCATCAGCAGCTTGTAGAAATCGGTATCCAGAAGCGATCGTGTAATCGGATCCAGCTCCCAGTTGTGGTCGTGCGCGCGCCTGGCGATATTGATAATCACGATGAACTTACTTTATCGTAGCCGGTTCGCTCCGCTCCCGAATACGCTCTGAAAACAAATGCCTGCTCAGCGCATTGGGAGCCTCATACTCGTCACGGCTGCGCTGCTTGCGTAATCTCCTGCCCACTTCCCGCCGCCAACGCGCGCATTTTTTCGAACTCCGCCTGCTGCGTCGACAGGCTCACCGGGTCCGGCATCTGTTCCGCTTGAATCATTTGCCAGTAGAACTTTGTCCCGCGCGGGAGTTGGCTCAGCTTCGCCGCCAGTTGATTCTCGGTCAGCTCAAGATACTGCAACATCTGGAATGTAGGCTCACGGTCTCCGTTCCAGGTAGGCACGATCGTGATCGGGTTTTTGTCCAAGTCGAATTTGGCGAACGAGATCTGACGCCGCTCATTCTCGGTCAACAACAGTGCCTGAAGACGCGTAAAATCCTCCGGCCGGCTCATCCAGGCGCGTCCGCGCGCAATCGCATCCGCCAAGGCCTGTTCCATTTCAATGGCCGTAGTGCCTGGGTTGTCCAGCCCCGGTAGTCTACGCAATTCCTGTGGACGGCCCGCCCACTCATCGTGCAGCCGTTGCAGGCGCTCCCACAGAGGCGCTTCTGCGTCGGCCGTACCCCAGTTTCCAAGCGCACTGGCCGCGTTTCTCTCGACCTCTGCCTCGTCATCGTCCAGCGCGTCAATTGCAATCTGCTGCACCGCTGGAAGCTGATCGCCCAGATCATGCAAAAGAGTGTTATAGCACCATGAGCCCGCATCCTTTCGCGTCTCCATTGCCCCACGCACCTGCTCCGCGCCATACTCCGGAGCCACGCGTAACGCAAAACGGAACATCTTTGCTTGCTGACCGCAACCCGCCTTGCCGATTCCTTTGTCCAGAACCCTCTGTATAGTCCCCAATGCTTCCGGACCGGCGTATCGGTCCAGCAGGTCGAAGTCGACCGCGCGGCCCTGGTCCCTGCCGATGCGCTCCACCGCTGCCGGAACTCCCTCGCTAATCTGGTCCGGCGACAGATGCCTTACCAGTTCCGCAGTTGGATCGGCGTCTGCGTTCATCAGGTCACGAAGAATCAGCCTGCGTCCTTCTTCCGGGTCCAACTCATAGATGCGGCGCAGCGCCAGGTTCCGCATTGCAGGCCACCGTGCTTCCATCGGCGGCTGAGCAACAATGCTGCGCAGAACCGGCAGCATCTCCGGTCCGCCAATCAGCTGCCAGCCAGAAACAAGCAATTCGTCCTGTTTCTCAAGCGGAATATCTTTCCACGATGCGATCAGCGCCGGTCGCAGGCTCTGCAAGAGAGCCGTATCTTTTCCCGCTTCCTGCATTAGGGCAATCAGCGTTATTGCCCGGGCGACCCCCTGCTTTCGCGGTAATGCAACTGCGGCCTCCTCGACCGCAGTCTTCCTCAGCGCCTCGTCTTCACTCTGCCGCTTCCGCAGATCGGCGAGTGCATTTGGTTGCGACCAATCA
>Ga0302325_10001532_pt1 | contig 58783 bp, 44 predicted proteins | sample Palsa_T0_2_FD_201948 | JGI IMG/M metagenome (GOLD analysis project Ga0302325, IMG submission 201948) | Peat permafrost microbial communities from Stordalen Mire near Abisko, Sweden - Palsa_T0_2 | ecosystem: Environmental > Terrestrial > Soil > Palsa > Peat permafrost | place: Sweden: Abisko... | reverse complement strand
GAGCAGAGCTCCGATCTCGGATTTCGCGAGCAGTGCTTTGACGCGCGCCAGCCGCTCCTTGCGCAAGCGATCCATATCGATGCGCTGCTCCCAATCCACCGCCATGGTTCCGTGAGTTTTCAGTGCCACTTTATGTCTCCTTCAACAATTCCACCGGTTTCCCGTGCGGGGTGTGCCGGTATGCGTCAGCCCAGGCTTCCTTGCGCTCCAGGAGTGCTGCTTCACTCGTCAACCCCTTGGCCATCACCAGGCGTTCCAAGGCCGCTAGCCAGTGCTCATAGTATTCTTGTGCCGCGTCGCTTTTCAGTGCCGCGGCGCTTTTCAGTTCTTCGGCCAGCGCGGCGGACCATTCTTTCCAGGTGAAATATCCTTGCTCGGACAGTTTTACGGCCAGCGCAAACGCCTGAGCCTGCCAGGGCTCGGCAAAGACTGGCTCGGCGAAGATGGGATCTCGTTCGCGCTCGGTTTGCGATATGAAATCAGGCCGCGTCAAGATATTCGTCCCAAAGATCGAGGTAAACCGCATCGCGCGGCGAGGCTTGATCGCCCCATAGCTCGCGAGCGGCGAAACGTACCGAATAAACGTGCTGCGGATTCTCGCCGAGTGAATCAGCAGCGGAGTCAGGGAAAACATATACGCCGTGATCCCGCTCCACGGTTCCTTGCTTATCTCGAGCGTAGCGAGGCAGGCGTGTGTGTCCCGTTGGATTGATGTTGCGCGTGCGGACAGGCTGTCCGGCATGGAAGCGCGGAGAAACCGCCAGGTCGCGCCTAGCCAGCGCACCAGTGCGGAGCATCGAGGGAACTTGCGCGGCAGTGAGCGGAGGAACAGCCTTGGAAGTGCCAGGGGCGGGCTTGCTGGTCTCGACCTCGGCACGCGTAACCAGCCCGCTCTCGACCAATCGCTCGGTGACCGCGGTGAACCATTTTTCGTAATAGCTCATGCGCAGGTACTCGGATGGCGGGATCAGCTCCATCTGGTGACGGAAGGCATCCAGGCTCCACTTGCGCCAAGCGGCGGTAGCGAGGCTCATCGCCAACACACGCCCTTCCCAAGGCGCGTGGAACACGGGTTCGTTCTCCTCGCGCACGACACTGCCCATATCTTGCATGCCGCCCATGTCGTGTATGCCGTTCATACGACTTTCGAAACCCCGATCATGGAATCGCGGGAGACCAGCGCGGCGAGGGCTTCCTGATCCAGATTTTCGGTGCCGGAAGGGCGCTCCGGAAGCACCAGGTAGCGCAGTTCGGCCGTGCTGTCCCATACGCGTACTTCCGTTTCGTCGGGCAGCTCGAGCCCAAACTCGCGCAATACGCCGCGTGGATCGATCACGGCGCGTGCACGATACGGCGCCGATTTGTACCAGACGGGCGGCAGCCCAAGAACCGACCAGGGATAGCACGAGCAGAGCGTGCAAACGATGAGATTGTGCGTCTGCGGCGTGTTCTCGACCACGACCATGTGTTCGCCTTGCGCCCCGCCGTAGCCTAGCTCGGCCATCGCGGCGGTGCCATCCGCAAGCAGGCGCTGTTTGTAGGCGGGATCGGTCCAAGCTTTGGCCACCACGCGAGCGCCGTTGCGCGGACCCACCTTGTGCTGATACTTGTCGATCAACGCGTCCAGGGCCGCTGGATCGACTAAGCCTTTCTCCGTTAGCAGCGACTCCAGCGCCTTAACGCGCAAGCTGAGATCCGAGGGGACGGCTTGGTGATCGTGACTCATTCGACGGCCTTAGACTGCACCACAGAGCACACGCGCCGCGTCCGCAACCGTCTTCTCGGTCGGCACCGTTACATCTTCCAGCGGCGGCGAGAACGGAATGGGAACGTGCATCGCGCCCATGCGCTTGACGGGCGCTTCCAGATCGAAGAACGCGTTTTCCTGGATCACCGAGGCGAGCTCGGCGGTCACCCCATAGCGTCCGTAGCCTTCATCCACCACGATCACGCGCGAGGTTTTCCGGGCCGATTCGACTAGCGTCTTTTCATCCAGCGGCCACAGCGTGCGTGGATCCACCACTTCGGCGCTGATGCCGCTTTCTTCGAGCAAACTTGCGGCTCCCAGCGCCACTTGCACCATGCTGCTGGTGGCGATGATCGTAATATCGCTGCCTTCGCGCTTGATATCCGCCACGCCCAACGGGATGGTGTATTCTTCCTCCGGTACCGGGCCCTTCAGCCGGTACATCATCTTGTCTTCGAAGAACACCACCGGGTTGTCGTCGCGAATGGCCGATTTCAACAGGCCCTTGGCGTCGTAGGGCGTGGAAGGCATCACCACCTTCAATCCGGGGATGTGGCAAAACCAGGCGTGCAGCGATTGCGAATGCTGAGCGGCCGAACGGCGTGTAGCTCCGAGCGTGGTTCGCATCACCAGCGGCGCTTTCCATTTGCCGCCCGACATGTAATGGATTTTCGCGGCCTGATTTACCATTTGGTCCATGGTGAGGCCGATGAAATCGCCGAACATGATGTCGATCACCGGACGCATCCCTGTCATCGCGGCTCCCACGGCGATTCCGGTAAAGCCGGCTTCAGAGATCGGCGTATCCAGCACGCGCTTGGCGCCAAACTCCTCGACCAGGCCGGTAAGCACTTTGAACGGATGACCGGCTTCGGCAATGTCTTCGCCGAGAATAAACACGCGCGGATCGCGGCGCATCTCTTCGGCCAGCGCTTCGCGGATGGCTTGCGCGAGGGTGAGTTCACGAACCGAGGTTGCGGTTTCAAGCATAGACATCTTGATCCACCTTGTCGGCACTGGGATAAGGCGCGGCCATGGCAAATTGCACGGCGCTATCGATCTCGGCCTTCACTTCGTCATGCAGTTTTTCGAGCGCTGCGTGATCGGCGTGCCCTTCCGACACCAGCCATTCGCTCATGATCCGAAGCGGATCGCGATCGGTCTTCCATTGCTGCTCTTCCTGCTTGGAGCGGTAATATTCGCGGCTGACATCGCCGACATGATGCCCGTGATAGCGGTAGGTGTTCACCAGCAGCAGCGATGGGCCTTCGCCCGCGCGGGCGCGCTCCACCAGCTTCTTCGCCACGGCATAAACTGCGCGCACGTCCTGGCCGTCCACGGCTTCAGAAGGCACTCCGAAGGCCGGGCCACGCGCGAGAATGTCGCCCGCCGTAGTTTCCGAAAAATGCGTGTACTCGTTGTACATGTTGTTTTCGCACACGTAGATGACGGGCAGCTTCCACAACGCGGCCATGTTCATCACTTCATACAGCACCCCCTGGCCCAGCGCGCCTTCGCCGAAGAAGCACACCGCCACTTGACCGGTGCCCAAACGCTGCGCCGAAAATGCAGCGCCGGTAGCGATGCCGGTGCTTCCGCCCACGATCGCATTGGCGCCCAGATTGCCGGTGGCCGGATCGGCGATGTGCATCGAGCCGCCCTTGCCTTTGCAGTAGCCCACTTCCTTGCCCAGCAGTTCGGCGAACATCAGATCCACCGACGCGCCCTTGGCCAGGCAATGGCCGTGGCCGCGATGCGTGCTGGTGATGTAATCGTCGGTGTGCAGCGCTTCGCACACGCCCACGGCAACGGCTTCTTCGCCTATATAGAGGTGGGCGAGCCCAGGCATCAGCGCGCGCGTGTACAGATCGTTGACCTGTTCTTCAAACAGCCGGATCATCAGCATGCGCCGGTACATGTGCCGATACAACTCGGCGCCGGTTCGCGAATCGGGTTTGGTCTCGTTGACGGCGGTGGTCATCGCTCTTACTCCAAGCTTCGAACTCCAGACATTTTTGCCAGTACCTCAAATACTACTGCGAAATCCTGCTCCTGGTAGCCCATGGCGCGCGCGGCGGTGAGGAATTCGTTGGCGGTTGCCGTGGTGGGCAGCGGGACGCCGGCTTTGCGGCCCAGCTCCAACGCCAGCAGCATATCTTTCTGCATCATGTTGACGTTGAACCAAGCCTCTTCAGGCATTTTAAGCACAAACGGTCCGCGATACTGGACCATGGGCGATGCAATGGCGCTGTGCGTCAGAACGTCGACGGCGGTCTCGCGCGCTATGCCGTTTTTCTCGGCGAGCAGCACCGCTTCCGAAAATGCAAGCATTTGTACCGCGAGGCTCAGGTTAGTGGCGATCTTCATCACCAGCGCCAACGCGTTTTCGCCGACGTGCGTGACTTTGGGGCCAAGATCAAGCAGCAGCGGCTTCACCCGCTCGAAGCTTTCCGCGCGGCCTCCCACCATGATGGAGAGCTTGCCTTGCTCGAGGGTGATGACGCTGCCGGACACGGGCGCGTCGAGAAGATCGGCGCCTTTTTCTCTCACGCGGACTGCTAAGGCCTTGCTGATTTCGGGACCCACCGTACTCATGTCGATCCAGATCTTGCCGCTGCCGAGACCGGCGATGATCCCGTTCGAGCCGTGGGCGATCTCTTCCAACGCGGCGGAATTGGTGACCATCGAAAGCGTGACGTCGGCCGCCGCGGCGACCGCGCGGGGTGAGTCGGCCCATTTCATTCCGCGATCGATGAGCCACTGTGCTTTGGAACGCGTCCGGTTGTAGCCGGTAACCGCGTGACCCTTGTCGAGCAGGCGATCCACGATACGGCTGCCCATGACGCCGAGCCCGACAAACCCTAAATTGGCCATTCTTTACAGTTTACGAGTTAGGCAGCGGGTCTGTATGCCGGATTTCGATGGACATGAACAGATTCGTGTCCCAGGGAGCACACGAAGTTGCGAACGGACACAGCGCTGGTGCACAAATGCTTGTGGCGCAATGCCAATGTATTGGCAAGATACTTGCACGGAGAACCGGCATGCGGATCTCGCGATGCCAACTGATTTTGCTCGCGTGCTTCAGCGCAAACACCTTCTTCAGCGCAAGCACATTGGCTGCCCAGACAACCGTCGCTCATATTCTGTCTCGGCCTTCGCCATCGCCCCAGGACGTGGCGAATCTGGAATCGCACGTTCTCGAGAGTCCGGAAGACATCGCCGCTCGCACTCAACTGCTGCAGTTATACCTGGCCACCGCGCCCCTTCCGCCGTACGACGATCCCGTGCGGCGTGCAATCCGGCTGCAACACATCCTCTATCTGGTGGGGCATCATCCGGAGGCGCCGGTTTGCGCATCCAAGGAGGCATACGTTTATCGCGTGAAGGGTCCGTATGCGAGCCCGGCGGATCACGACGCAGTGCGCGCTCAGTGGCTGGCTTCGTTTCAGGCTCATTGGGGCAACAGCCAGGTGACGCTAAACGCGGTGAAGGTTCTTGCGATGGAAGACAAAGATGACGCCGAAATTGTGCTGCGGCGCGCCATGGACGCCGAGCCGGACAATCGCGAGATCGCGGCAAATCTGGGATTCCTTTATGCGAAAGAAATTTTGGGGCCGGATCCCGCGAGTCACGCTAGAGACGAGCTGGAACAAAGCTCCAACGCGATTGTGTTGTCGGCGGCTGGGATGGCCCTGGCCAATCTATCGAAGAGCGCGCCCTCAATCGATGGGAAGACGGATCGAAGAATATTCAACCTTGCCAGCGAACTGTCCGCGCGAGCCAGGCAGCTTGCTCCAGACGACAAAGATATTCCAGGTACGGCGATGATCAAACATTTCATCGCGGCGCAGGAAGGAATTGGCGGCGCGGGGTGGAGATGATTCGGGTCTTTAGCTGTAGTAGCGAGCCAGCAATTCGGCTGCACAGCCAGGCTTCTCCAGCCCTTGAATTTCGACGGTGATCGAATAGGTCGCTTCGATTGCGGCTTCGATCACATTGGGCACATCCCGCATCGACTGGAGAACAATGCGCGCCCGGATGCTCGATCCGGCGCGAACCGCCGAGGGGAAACGAACGCGATTCAGCCCGTAGTTGATGGCCATGCGCAGGTCACTGAGCTGGATTGCATCATGTAGAAACTTGGGGAGCAGGGAAAGCGTAAGGAACCCATGCGCGATTGTGGTCCCATAGGGCGACTCCCGCTGCGCGCGGTCGCGGTCGATGTGAATCCACTGGTGATCATCCGTCGCATCCGCGAATTGATTGATGCGTTCCTGAGTAATCTCGATCCACTGGGTGACCGCGATCTCGCGCCCGACCAATCCCCTGAGTTCCTCCAATGTCATTTGGCAAGCTCATACTTGGCGATGGCTTCCCGATGCACTTCGTCCGGGCCGTCCGCCAGCCGCAGCGTGCGCGAACTGGCCCACGCCGCCGCGAGAGGAAAATCTTCGGAAACACCCGCGCCGCCGTGCGCCTGGATGGCCCGATCCAAAACCCGTAAGGCGATGTCGGGCGCCACCACTTTGATCATCGCGATCTCGGCGCGGGCCGCTTTGTTGCCCACCGTATCCATTAAGTAGGCGGCTTTCAAGGTCAACAGCCGCGCCTGCTCGATTTCGATTCGGGACGTCGCAATGTCCGCGCGGATGGTCCCCTGTTCCGACAATGCGCGTCCGAAAGCAACCCGCGATTTTACGCGCTTGCACATGGATTCGAGAGCGCGCTCCGCCACGCCGATCAGCCGCATGCAGTGGTGAATCCGTCCGGGCCCGAGCCGGCCCTGTGCGATCTCAAAACCCCGCCCCACACCCAGCAGAAGATTGCCCACTGGCACACGCACATTTTCGAACAGGATCTCGGCGTGGCCATGCGGAGCATCATCGTATCCGAAAACCGTGAGCATGCGCTTCGTTGTGACACCGGGCGTTTCCATCGGTACCACGATCATGGACTGTTGCTGGTGCTTCGGCGCCGACGGATCGGTCTTGCCCATGAAGATCGCCACTTTGCAGCGCGGGTCGCCTGCGCCGGAACTCCACCACTTATGACCGTTGATGACGTAGTGATCTCCATCGCGCACAATGCTGGATTCGATGTTGGTGGCGTCCGAGGACGCCACGTTGGGCTCCGTCATCGCGAAGCAGGAGCGGATCTCGCCCGCGAGCAGCGGTCTGAGCCACTTCTCTTTCAGCTCGGGCGATCCATACCGCTCCAGCACTTCCATGTTGCCGGTATCCGGCGCGGAGCAGTTGAATACTTCGGGACCTAAAGGCGAGCGGCCCATAATCTCGCATAGCGGCGCGTATTCCAGATTCGTTAATCCAGCGCCGTGCTCGCTCGCGGGCAAGAAAAGATTCCAAAGCCCGGCGGCGCGAGCCTTCGGCTTCAACACTTCGATGACAGGAACGGGTTGCCACCGATCCGCGCCATGGCAGTGCTCCTTGTACTTGGCTTCGTTGGGATAAATGTGCTCTTCCATGAAAGCGCTTAAGCGCTTCTGGAGATCCTTTATCTTGGGCGAAAATTCGAATTCCATGGTTCCCTATCGCGTTATCGATACGTGCGAAGTCCCGGGTCGCACAGGTGCGGGATGGTATTGAAGGAATGCAGCCGCAGGTCGCCTGCGCGCAGCCGCAGCATGGTGCAGGATGCGTTATGCAGCACGCCCGCCAGGCGTAAAGCTCGCTGGTCATTCTTAATATCCATCGCGATTTCCATGGCCAGCGCGGTCCATATTCCGATGGGAGTGGCTGAGGTAAACACGACGATGTTCGCGTCACCATCCTCGGGCTCAAGTTTCGTACGGCATCCCACCACACGCTCGCGAAATGCCTGCCAGGATTCGCCGTCGTAGGCATGCTGTCCGCCAATCCACGCCTCCACCACCTTCACGTCGCACGGCAGCCAGCGGCGGTTTACAGTGGCGTCGGGTTGCTCGGCGGCCGCGCGGGCTTGAGCCACTAGCTCCTGATACTCTCGCGCAAATTCCGGATCTTGTTCGGACAACCGGGGCGCCAGCGCCCGATAAACGTGCGTCAGGTCGAACTCGTTCCAGCCGGGTTCCTGGACAACTTCCGGGAAGCAAACGCCCGCTTCGCGATAGGCGGCTCTTACTTGCCCCGCGGTCTCCTGCTGGCGCATCAATGCTCCGGAATATGCCGCCGCGAAGTGAATCCGCTCGGAGACGAAATACTCCCCCAGCAGTCTCGCCTGACGCCGCCCCAACTCGGACAGCGCATCGTAGGCTTTGCGAGTCCCCGCTTGCCCGTGCCGGACCAGGTAAAGGCGGCTCATCGCCGGCGCTCCCTTTCAATGAGTGACGCCGCCAGACCGATTAGTCCGCGAACGCGCTGGTCAAAGGCGCGGAAGCGCTCGTCCCGCGTTTGACCGTGGTGAAAACGATAGTAGATCTGTTGCAGAATCACGGCCAGCTTGAAGATGCCGAGAACCTCGTGGTAACGAATGTGAGTGAGGTCGCGCCCAGTTCGCTCCGCGTATCGTTCGAGAAAATGATCGCGGGTGTACCAGCCGGGTTGAGATGTCACTGCTGTCATGCCGGCCCACGACCAATAGCACATCGTCAGCCCGAGATCGGCCAGCGGATCTCCAATGGTCGTCATTTCCCAATCGAGCACTGCTTCCACGCCATCTCCCGATGGCCGCAGCATAACGTTGTCCAGCTTGAAATCGTTGTGTACCAGCGTCACTTCAACCGATGGCGGCAAATTGTCATTCAACCATTGGGCGATTGCATCCATGTCTGGATATTCCTCGGTTTTGGCCCGATTCCAGCGCTCCGCCCATCCGTGCACCTGACGCTCGACGAAGCCCTCGGGCTTTCCTAGCGAACTGAGTGCCGGTTGAGACACGTTAATCGAATGTAGCCGCACCAGACAATCGATGAAGGCCTCGCTGACCAGGTGTTGATAATCCGGAATCGCGGCCAATTCGCGCGGCACCGCATCCCGAATGACAACTCCGCGCCGCCGCTCCATCAGGAAAAACGTGCCGCCGATCACCGACGGATCTTCGCACAGCAGAAACACCTGGGGCGCTTCAGGAAAGTGTGGATGGACCGCACGCAACACCCGGTATTCGCGCGCCATGTCGTGTGCCTTCGGCGCTACCGGCCCAAGCGGCGGACGTCTCAGAACATATTCGTGCCGATCCGTTCGAACCAGATATACAAGGTTGGAGTGGCCATTCGGGAATTGTTCCACTTCGAGGCCGGACGCGCCTCCCGGCAGGTGCTTATGCAGATAATCCGCGAGCGCCGCGCAGTTGAGTTCTTCGCCGGCACGAACGGCAGCGGTATCGGATGCCAGAGTCAACTCAACCAAATTAACTCAACCAACTTAATTCAACCAGCCGCGCCTTCCGCCGACAGGGTGCGGCAAGCCGATTCGAGATCGGAATCGAAATGAAGAACAAGGTCGGCGTGAGCGATTTTGAATACCCGCGCCACCGTGCCGCTTGCGCCCGCGATGCGCATCTGTCCGCCGCTTTCCTGCATTCGGCCGCCACCGTAGATCAGCATTCCCAGTCCGGAGCTGTCCATATAATCGAGGTGCGCCAGATCGATCACCAGCTTGCGGGTTCCGCCCTCGATCAGCCGATTGATGGCATTCTCCGCATAAGTTAAGGAATTGCCGAGATGGAGGCGGCCGGATATCTCCACAACCGTTACGTCGCCGATTTCGTGGATTTTAGTTTCCATAGCGATGCATGATTTAGCTAAGTCTAACCGATTGATGAGCAAAAAGGGCGCAACCGATGGAGCATGGGCGCATCGGATATAGTGGGAGCTCTTTTATGACGTCCGCTGAAATGATCAATTGCAAGAACCTGGTGCCGGGCGCGTTGATCGATGTGGAGACCAAGAGCCGCCATTACCAGATCGAGTGCCTGGGCGGGAATTCGATCCGCATTTCCGGCCATCCTGAGTACTGCCCCGATCCGGTACCCGCGCAGCTGCACGGTTCCGTAAACAAGGAAGGCGCCTTCGAGCTGGGCCTGATCGGGCGCGGAATGCGCCTCATGTTTCTGCTGAACGAACGTGGCCCAGTCACCACTTCGAAGGTGCTGCATGTTCACGTGGATCAACCCAAAGTGGATCAACCCAAAGCCGCCCAGCGGGATTCATCCCCCAGCATTCACTGAAGCCTGGTCACTTCTTCGCTGAAAGCATCAATTTTACAAGCTCCTCGGTAACGCGGGGCTCGAGCCCCTCGGTGTGCCCTTTGCCAATCCGGACAACGTCGGCGACCACGCGGCCGTCTTTGCAATGCGGGTATTCGAAGACTTCAGCAGTGCCTGGTCTCGGTTGGCGTCCCCAGGCATCGGAACCCGGATCCTGCCGCGTGGAATCGTAGACGTAACCCGCCTTGGTATCCACCACGTCTGCGCGCCGTGCTCGCGCGTGGCAGCCCAATTTCATTGCCCAGGGCGAGATGTCGGGAATGGGTTGATCGCCAAGCTCATGTTCGCCCGTCTCAAAGATAAATGAGAAAGTGGCGTCCGGAGGATCTTTCAGCGCCGCCATTGCGGCGGCTAGACCAGCCGGTCCGCTTGGAACACCAGGAGGAGATGCAGAGCCGGGACTGCCCGCGCGCGCAGCGGTGAAAAAGCTGGCGGGAATCGGAGGCGTGGGTCCCAAACGTCCGCCTGACAGACTCAGCCAGCCCGTGATTCGCTGCTTGAAGAAATCTGTGCGCACCAGCCGGTTGGAAGTCATGCCGCCTTGCGAATGCCCCACCAGCCAAAAGGCCCGGATGTTTTGCTTGCCGATCTGATCGTAGACTAGATTGACGATGTTCTCCAGGTATTCGTCGTCAGCCGGAGACCACACCCGGGTGGGCGTATTCGGAGTGGCGATGACTAACCGATATTTCTTCGCGTAATCCATGATCGGGAAGTAGTGGCGCTGCCAGTTCCCGTATGAACCCGCGCCGTGCAGGCTAAGAATAAAGGTGACTTTTTCGCCGCGTTTTAAGTCGCACGGAAAATCGAGAAAGAATTTGCGGCCGGTCTTGGGTTCCACCGCGGTGCCTTGTTCGATAACCAAGGTGGCGGGACAATTGGCATCGGCGCAATGCAACGGAGGTGGAATCTGGCAGGTCACGCCGCCCAGCGTGGCGGGCGAAACGTCCTTGCCGTAATGAGGAATCGCCGTGATGGCCGCCATGGCCAAGACTGCCATTCGAGCGTAGCGTGGTTTCATTTTGCGGGATCCTTTGCTCTAAAACTCTCCGGCCCGATCGTTAGAAATGCTATCACGAGGCCGATTTCGTTGTGGTAACGCGACGTTTCCCGGCGTCCGGGCTGTACACTAGGCATATGGAGCGAAAAATCTTCTGGCTCACATTCACCATCCTGGGGCTGGCGGTCGATTTCGTTCTGCCCCTTTGGTGGGCGCTGGGGGCTACCATACCCATTTTCATCGTGAGTTGGTGGGTGGCCTATCGCAGTGGTTGGTTTTACTAGCCTGTGGCAAGACCGGCTCCCTGACGGTCGCGGCTCTGTAACGCACACTTGATATCCCCCTTGCTCTCAGCCTCCAGTTCAGGCATACTCATGTCAGTAACTGAGGGAAGATCACACCATGAGCAAGCCAACCTTTCTCCTGCAGGGCACCTTAGATCTGCTGATCTTGACGATTCTCGCGCTGGAACCGATGCACGGCTGGGCCATCGCCCACCGCATCCGCCAGATGTCGAAGGATGCGCTGCAAGTGGGACAGAGCGCGCTTTACCCGGCCCTTCACAAGCTGGAGCAGCAAGGCTGGATCAAGGCCGAATGGAAGGCCTCGGACAACAACCGCCGCGCCAAATACTATGCGCTCACGCGGGCCGGGCGAAAGGCGCTCACCAAGGAAGCGGTTCAGTGGGAGCGGCTCTCGGCCGCGGTCTCGCTGATCGTCCGCACTACGTAAGGAGACGACATGTCGCGCTGGTTCCTGCAACTTCGCCTGCTTCTTCGCTCCTTGTTCCGCGGAGGGCAAGTCCAACAGGATCTCGATCTGGAAATGCAGTATCACCTCGAACGCCAGATTGAGGAAGGCCTCACCTCCGGCTTGTCCGCGGAAGAGGCGCGCTACGCCGCCTTGCGAGCCTTAGGAGCGATTACGCAAAACAAGGAAGCGTGCCGCGATATGCGCCGCGTCAACTGGATCGAAGATCTGCTGCAGGATCTTCGTCACGGTGCCCGCAGGCTGCGCAACAACCCCGTGTTTACCGTCGTTGCCGTGCTGGCGCTGGCATTGGGCATCGGCGCCAATACCGCGATGTTCAGCGTGGCCTACGGTATCTTGCTGCGGCCGCTGCCGTATCCCGGCTCGGACCGCGTGGCCGTGGTCTTCATGCGTTTCTTCCCGCGAGACTTTGCCTTCGGCACCCTGTGCATTCGCGACTACCTGATGTGGAAGGACAACAATCACGCGTTTGAAAATCCCTCCCTCTTCAGAACGCTACGCATGGATATCGGCGGGGACGAAGGCGTCCCGGAGCAAGTGCAGGGCGCATCCGTAACAGCGGGTTTTTTCCCCACGCTCGAAGTGCGTCCGCTGATCGGCCGGACATTTGCCCCCGGCGAAGATAAACCAGCTACCCGCTCGCTGGCTGTGCTTGGCGAATCTGTCTGGCGGCGACGCTTCGGAGCGAGCTCCACCGTTCTAGGCAAGACCATCCTGGTCAACGGAGCCCCTTCCACCGTGATCGGCGTGATGCCGGGTGTCTTTCGATTCCCCCGCCGCGATACCGAAGTTTGGACCAACCTGCCGCTGAATCCGCCCACGCGCTACGGCCCGTGGTTCTACCGCGGCGTGGGTCGCCTGAAGCCTGGCGTCACGCTGGAGCAAGCGCAGGCGGAGGTGAACAACATCGGGCTGCGCATGATGCAGCAGAACCCGTACTACAAACGGCTGACATTGCCAGTGCTCCAACTGCGCGAAGCGCTGCTGGGAACTACTCTGAAGCCCGCCATCCTGGTGCTGGCCGGCGCGGTGGGGCTGGTGCTGCTGATCGCGGTGGTAAACGTAGCCAACCTGATGCTGGCGCGCGCCACCGTTCGCGAGCGTGAAATGGCGCTGCGGCTTAGCCTGGGAGCCGGCCGCGGCCGCTTAGTGCGCCAGTTGCTCACCGAGAGCGTACTGCTGGCCGTGCTGGGCGGCGCGGTGGGGCTGGCGCTGGCTTGGGGTGGCATCGAACTCATCCGCGTCTGGAATCCGGGCGAGCTGCCGATGATCGATTCTGTACGCTTGGATTGGTCCGCGCTGGGCTTCATGGTTTTAGTCTCGATGCTCACCGGTATTCTGTTCGGACTGGCGCCAGCCTTGCACAGCGTGCGCACGGATCTGAACGCCACCATCAAAGAGGGCGGGCGCAGCGGGGCTACCAGCCGGACTCACGGGCGCACGCGATCGGCGTTGGTGGTCTCAGAAATCGCGCTGTCGCTGCTGCTTCTGGTGGGAGCGGGGCTGCTGCTCCGCAGCTTCGCGAATCTGCGGCGTGTCACGGGAGGATTCTCGGCGGAACCCAAGCACATCCTGACCATGCTGATTTCGCCCGCCAACCGCAAGTACACTGACGCTCGCGCCGGTTTGGCCTTTTACGATGAAGTGCTCCGGCGCACGCGCGCTGTGAGGGGGGTTGAAGCGGCCGATGTCAGCGACTCGCTGCCGCCGGATCGGCAAGGCGACGCCGACACCTTCCAAATCGAAGGTCAGCCTCTGGCCCCGGGCGAGCTGAATCCCATTATTTCGGAGCCCGGTGTGGGTCCTGACTTTTTCAGGGCGCTCGGTATTCCGCTTATCAAGGGCCGGTTTTTCGACCAGCACGATACTCCGGATTCCAGACCCGTGGCGATCGTCAGCGAGGGTTTTGTGCACCGCTTCTTCGTGAACCAGGAACCGCTGGGCCAGCGCATCAAACAGAGCGGGCCAGGGTACGGCGATAAGTGGATGGACATCGTGGGTGTAGTCGGCAACGTGAAATATCTGGGTTTGACCGTCGATACGGATCCGGCCTTATACATACCGTTCGCTCAATCGTACGGTCCGCTGATGTTCCTGGTAGTGCGTTCATCGGGCGACGCGGCCGAGCTTGCGCCGGCGCTTCGCCAGAATATTCAGTCCATCGATCCGGGCGTAACGCTGGCGCAGATCGCAACCATGGAACAGGCGCTGGATCTGTCGGTCTCCCAGCCGCGCTTCGACACCATGCTGCTGTCGTTGTTTGCTGGAATGGCGCTACTGCTGGCCGCGGTCGGCATCTATGGGCTCATCGCTTATTCGGTGGCGCAGCGCACCCATGAGATCGGCGTGCGCATGGCCTTGGGAGCGGCCCAGGCGGACGTGGTGCGCATGGTGGTACGGCAAGGCGCGTCGATGGCAGTCGCGGGAATTGTGCTCGGCCTCGGCGGAGCTTTTCTGCTGACGCGTTTGCTAAAGGCGATGCTGTTTGGAATTGGCGTCGCCGATGCGCTGACGTTTGTCACCGCGCCGCTGATAATTATGCTGGTGGTTCTCGCGGCCACGTTTGTTCCTGCGCTACGGGCGACGCGCATTTCCCCGGTGGTGGCGCTGCGCTATGAGTAGCCACATCGCCCTCGGCCGGAGCCGGTAGGGCATTGTCCGGCGCTGGCGGATCTTGTTGCGCTTCATGAAAGGTCTTTTTCACACCTTCCCAAAAGCTCCTGGTAAAAACTTCCTTCATATAGACGATTTTAGTCTGTAAGGAAATGCGGAGCCGAGCGACTACCTTAGTAAGATAAGGAGATTGCTCCATGACTTGTTTTCGTTGGTTGTCTGTGCTGGTTTCGCTGGGCGGCGCGGTGGCCCAGACGCCGAACCTCGGCGGCGATTATTCGGGCGTGTTGGGGTCGTTGCGTCTCAAGCTGCACCTGAAAGTGGGCGCCAGCGGAGCGACCGAAGGAACGCTCGACAGCATGGATCAGGGCGCACTGGGCCTGCCCTGCGCTAACTTCCGCCTGGACGACAAGGCCTTGTCGTTCGACGTGCCGAGCGTGGGCGGCAAGTGGCACGGCACTGTATCCGCCGACGGAGCGATGCTGAACGGAAGCTGGTCGCAGGGTACGGAACTGCCGCTGGTGTTTCGTCGAGACGAGCCATTCGCCGCGGCCGAAAAACTTTCGCGGGTGGATGGTATATGGCTCGGGACCATCGCTGCCGGCGGCGCCACGCTGCGTGTGCAGGTCCAGGTCAAGAGCGACCGCGCGGGTAAGCAATATTGTTCGCTGGATAGCCTGGATCAAGGCGCCATGGGGCTTCCTTGCGACAAAGTGGAGTTCAACGGGGATCACTTTTCGTTCGAGGTTCCCACCGTCAAGGGACACTGGGCGGGTACTCTTGCGGAGAACGGAAATGCGCTGGATGGGACGTGGTCGCAGGGCCAGGACCTGCCGCTGCGCTTCACGCGGCAGACGGTTGCGCTTGCGCCGAAACCGCCCGAGCCTCCGAAGTATGACGCTGCCATGGCCGCTGTCCCGATCGGCGAATTGAAGAGCGTGCTGGATCGCGATCTGGCCGCGGCCCTAAAAGACGGCGCGTTGGCGCCCTCTACCAACGGAGGGGTCGTGATTGGCGTCGTACAACGCGGAACCCGGCGGATTTTCGCGTACGGGCCGGTAAAGGAGGATTCCATCTTCGAAATTGGGTCCATCTCAAAGACCTTCACTGGCCTCATACTGGCGCGAATGGTGGAGCAGCACATGGTCAAGCTGGACGAGCCGGTGCGGGAGCTGTTGCCCCCCGGGACCGTGGCGAAACCGGATAGCGCCGAGATCACGCTGCTGGATCTGGTGACGCAGCACTCGGGCCTGCCCCGCATGCCCGATAATTTTCATCCAGCCGACCCGCAGGATCCTTACGCGGACTACCGGGCGGCCAACCTCTACGAGTTCCTCGCCAAACACGGCGTAAGCAAGCCGGCAAATCCGGGCTTCAACTACAGCAATCTGGGGCTGGGCCTGCTCGGCCAGGCGCTTGCGAATCGCGCGGCTATGACGTATCCGGAGTTGCTGAAGGTGGATATTACGGGGTTTCTTGCGTTGCATGACACGGTGGTGAAGCTCTCGCCCGAACAGGAAAAGCGATTCGCGCCGGGCCACGATGCAAAGCACCGGGAAGTACACGCGTGGAACTTGGATGCGCTGGCTGGAGCGGGCGCGATTCGATCAACAGCGAGCGATCTGCTGACCTATCTCGAAGCGCAGCTGCATCCCGATCAAGTGAAAGATCCGACGCTCGTGAGCGCGTTGAAAATGTCCCACGAACTGCGCGCCGACGCGCTTCCGGCAATGAAGATCGGGTTCGCGTGGCTCTTCGAAACCAAGACGGGGAATTTCTGGCACAACGGTGGCACCGGAGGTTACAGCAGTTACGCGCTGTTCAATCCGGCGGAGGATTATGCGGTGGTGGTGCTCTTCAATGGCGTCGTCACCGGCGACGGAAGCTTTGCGGATCGGTTGGGTGAGCATGTCGGACAGCGCATCAGCGGGAAGCCTACTCTGTCGCTTCACGACTAGAGTGTCCGGTTCCGGCACGGAGTTCTCAAAACCGGACATCAGCGGAGCGTGGGCGTCGAAAATACTGGACCAATCTTGGCAACCCAAGTGCATGCTAGTGTCCAGACATGCGCGACCTACTCTCTGATCTCTACTTCGCCTTGCGGACATTCGTAAAATCACCGGTCTTCGCCGGCGTCGCAGTGCTCTCACTCGCCTTGGGCATAGGCGCGAATACCGCCATTTTCACGCTGCTCGATCAGGTGCTTCTACGCATGTTGCCGGTGAAAGATCCGCAGCAGCTGGTCCAGCTCAGGTGGGAAGGGACTCATTACGGCAGTAACACCGGATACGCCGCGATCTCGTACCCGATGTATAAGGATTTTCGCGACCGCAACCAGGTTTTCAGCGGCGTCATCTGCCGCTATGCGCTGCCGCTCAGTCTGGGGCTCAACGGGCGGGGAGAACGGCTGGATGGCGAACTGGTGTCCGGCAATTACTTTCAGGTTCTGGGCGTCCAGGCCGCTCTGGGTCGCGTGATCACGCCAGAGGACGATCGCATACCGGACGGGGAGCCCGTGGCTGTACTTAGCTACAGTTTTTGGATGGAACGGTTCCACGGCGATCGGGCTGTGTTGGGCCGGAACCTTCTAGTGAATGGGCGGCAGCTCACCATCATCGGCGTCAGCCAGGCGGGGTTTGATGGCATCGAGGTCGGCTATTCGCCCAAAATTCGAATTCCCGTGGCGATGAAGAAGGCCATGACTCCGGGCTGGGAGCAGTACAGCCTAGAGAACCGGCGCGGCCGTTGGGTGAATGTGTTTGCGCGTCTGAAACCCGGAGTGAGTATCACTCAGGCCAAAGCGTCTCTGCAGCCCCTGTTCCACTCCATTCTCGAAATGGAGGTGCGGGAGAAGGAATTCGCGCACGCCGATGCGTATACCAAGCAGCAGTTTCTGCGGTCGAGCATGGATGTGATGCCCGGCTCGCGCGGCCGCTCGGAGTTGCGGCGGCACGCGGCGTCGCCGCTCTGGGCGATGATGGCCATGGTTGGGCTGGTGCTGCTGATCGCCTGTGCCAACGTCGCCAATCTGTTAATGGCACGGGCCACCGGAAGGCAGAAGGAAATCGCGGTGCGGCTGGCCATGGGAGCCAGCCGTCTGCGCCTGGTGCGGCAATTGATGGTGGAGAGTTTGTTGCTAGCTCTGGCGGGAGGCGCCGCGGGCCTGCTGGTAGCGGCTTGGACCGTCGATCTGCTGCTCCGTCTCATGTCCTTCGGGAACAGTCCGCTGGGACTTTCGACGGCGCCCGACCTGCGCGTACTGATTTTCGCGCTGGCCGTCTCGTGCCTGACCGGAATTGTTTTTGGTCTCATTCCCGCGCTGCAATCCACGCGGCCCGATCTGGCCGGCACGCTCAAGGAATCGGCCGGCGCTGTGATTGGCGGCGGGCACATGAGGATGCGCAAAGCGCTGGTGGTGGCACAGGTATTTCTTTCTTTATTGCTGCTCATTGGCGCGTCACTGTTCGTCCGCTCGTTGCGCAACCTGGACACTCTGGATCCCGGATTTCGCACCCATAACGTGGTTGCCTTCTCCATCGATCCTCGCTTGAACGGATATACGAAAGAGCGAACGCCCATTTTTTATCGCCAACTTCTGGAGAAGCTGCGCGCTACCGCCGGGGTGGAATCGGCCGCCTTCGCCCTCGTTCGTGTGCTCGCCAACGACGAGTGGGACAGCTCCATCGCCGTGGAGGGCTACCAGCCAAAACCAGGCGAGGACATGAGTCCCTATTACAACGCGATCTCACCCGGATACTGCGCCACACTCGGATTGAAGCTTCTGGCCGGCCGCGAGTTTCTGCCCAGTGACGTAGGCAACTCACACAAAGTTGGGATCGTGAATGAAAAGTGGGCCAAAAAGTATTTCGGCAGTCTGAACGTCGTCGGACGCCACTTCGGTTTTGGCGGAGATCCGGGCACCAAGACGGACATCGAGATTGTGGGCGTCGTGAAGGACGCGAAGTACGACAATATGCGCGACTCGATGAACGCCCAGAACTTTGTGCTGTTCGACCAAACTGACAACCTCTTCGATGTCACGGTGTACGTACGGACCCAGCTCAAGCCGGAACAGATGTTCGCGACGGTCCGCGGCACGGTCCATGATCTGGACGCCAACCTGCCTGTCTATGGCATGCGAACACTCGATGAACAACTCGATCAGTCGCTGGTCGCGGAGCGCCTGACCGCTTTTCTTGCTACGGTTTTCGGCTTTCTGGCGACGCTGCTGGCGGCCATCGGCCTGTACGGCGTGATGGCGTACAACGTAGGACGGCGAACGCGCGAGATTGGGATTCGCATCGCCCTGGGCGCGCCATCGCCAAACGTGCTGTGGCTGGTGATGCGCGAAGTGCTGGTGATGGTGGGCTTGGGTGTCGCCATCGCATTGCCCGCGGCGTGGGGGCTGGCGCGGCTGGTCCAAAGCCAGCTTTATGGAATTGCGCCCAGCGATCCGATGAGCATGGCCGCCGCAACGTTTTCCATCGTCCTGGTAGCGGCGCTGGCCGGCTACATCCCGGCTCTGCGAGCGACGCGCATCGACCCTATCCGCGCATTGCGTTATGAATGAGCGCCGATTGATCGCTCTCTGCCGCGCGCGCTACTGAGAGAGATCGTCAGGCCCATTGGCAAGCGCGGCCCGGGCCGTGGAATACGGCTTCATCTCGTACTCTGGCGGAGGAATCGCGCCCGCCAGATAGCGAACGAAGTAATCCCACCGCCGGCGCGTCATGTACTGCGATGCCGCTCCATAGCCGTGCGCGGCGTTCGGGATCATCAGAAGATCAAAATCCTTGTTGGCCTTGATCAATGCGTCCACCACCAGCAAAGTTTCGTTGGGCGGAACATTATCGTCCATGGTGCCGTGCGCGAGCAATAGATGGCCCTTCAAGTTTTTTGCCGTGGCCTGATTGGCTTGCGAATCGTAGTTGCTGGTGCCGTCGGAATTCTTGACCAGCAGGCCAGACCATTTCTCGGCCCAGTCGTCCTCATATTCGCGATTGTCGTGATTGCCGCTCTCGGCGATCCCAACTTTGAAGAAATCCGGATAATGGAACATCGCCGAGGCAGTCGCGTTGCCCCCGCCGGAATGGCCAAAAATTCCGGCGCGGTCGAGATCGATCCACGAATATTTTGCCGCTAGATCCCGCATGCCCGAGACTTGGTCGGGGATGGTATTGTCTCCCATATCGCCGTAGTAGGCTTCGTGAAAGCTCTTCGACCGCCAGGGCGTTCCCATCCCATCGATACAGACCACGACGAAGCCCAACTCGGCCAGCGACTGCAGGTCGCCCCGTGATGTCAGGAAGGTCCGGCTGCCGCAAGAGCCCGTCTGCGGCCCGGGATAAACATGGTTCACAATCGGATATTTCTTGGTCGGGTCGAAGTTCGTCGGCTTGAACATCAGGCCATACAGATCGGTCTTGCCGTCGCGCGCTTTCACCGTGATGGGCGCGGGTGGAACCCAGCCGGTGGCAAGCAGCTTCGTGATGTCCTGCCTTCCAAGCTCCATCACCAGCGTTCCGTTATTGTCGCGAAGGACCGCGGTCTCCGGCTGCGCGGGCGTGGAGTGGACATCCACAAAGTAGCGCCCGTCGCGCGAAAGATTCACAGCGTGGTCGGCGTTCTCAGGCGTAAGCAGCCGCATATTCCGGCCGTCGAACCCGACGCTGTACAAATGCGAAAAATACGGGTCGCGCCCTGGCTCCTTGCCTACCGCCAGAAAGTAAATGGTGCGCGTGTTCTCATCCACGTTCAACACTTCGGTGACATTACCTTCGCCGTGCGTGATCTGGTTCTTCAACTGGCCCGTTGTCAGGTCGTAAAGATAGAGCTGCCCCCAGTTGTCGCGTTCGCTGAACCAGAGGATCTCGTTGGATTTCGGCAGATATTTCCAGTTCACCTTGCCATTGCCGCTTTCGAAGAACTTCGGAGCCGTCTCACTCATCACTTCGCGCACGTCGCCTGTTTCGGCGTCGGCTACGCGCAGCCACTCCTGCCGGTGGTCTCGCGAGGTGGAGACAAATGCGAGATGGTTGCCGTCGGCGCTCCATTGCACATCCTCCCACGTGGTGCCGCGGCAAGCGACATCGTCGCACAGCGTCGACCGGTGCTGGTCGGGCGGCATTTTCAGGCGGATCACCTTCGGTGCATCGACCTCGATGATCACTCGTTCGATCATGGTGACATTCGGATCGCCAACCAGTGGATACTTCCACGCTTTCAGTGTTGGATGGCTATTTGTAACCGGAACCAGATACATTTCTCCGGTTTTTCTCTGATCCTGCTGAAAAGTAGCGATCTTCTTCGAATCCGGCGACCACACCAGGATGGGATTGTCGGTCTGCTTCCATCCGGCGTTGTCAGTCGCGTAACCGTAATCCTTTACGCCATCGGTGGTGAGTTGTGTCTCTTTTCCGGTCGTCAGATCTCGCACCCATAGGTTAAAATCGCGAATAAATGCAGCCCTTTTCTTGTCGGGCGAAAGGGGGAGCGAAACTCTTGGACTATCGTCCGGTTTCGGTGGCCCCTCGGGCGCGTTGGGAATCTTAACGGCGGTGCAGACTCCGGCGCCACTGAGATCGCATCGAAACTGACGCGCGCCGAAGCTAACCAGCAGCTCTTGAGCATGTTCGGGAAAAGAAAACTCGGTAATCGCGAGATGCCGCGCGTCGTCTTTCATCTGGGCATCCGCGGCCTTGAGAGCGTCCGCCACTTTCGCCTGATCGAAGGCCGGCGCCTTCGCCTTGCTCGCCGGATCGACAACGACATAATCCCAGCCATCGGGCTTATAATCGCGATACCAGAAACGTCCGTCATCCAGCCACTTCGCGCGGACGACGCCCGTGTAAGCCAGAGGGGCGACATTGTAGGACATGAACTTCTCGGCACTCGCATAATCTTCTACGGTGTACTGTCTGGGCTGTTGCGCCATCCCAACCATCTCAAAAGCGAACAACAGGAAAGCAGCGGCGCAGCGCGGATACGGGAGCTTGAATTCGGAAGACATGATGTATACTTTACCTCCAAGAGGTCTCGAATGGCTGCTCAGGCCCAGGTCACTCTGGCTCACCAAGATCCATACACGCCGCACTGGAGCCTCGCCGGTCGCATAGCGTTTCGATTCTGTTTCGTGTACTTCGGATTGTTCTCGGTTGCCACGCAAATCCTGGGGGGCCTATTTCCCATCCCTAACGTGGATATTCCGGACCTCGGCTCCCTTTGGCCGATGCGGCCGATCGCCTTTTGGACCTACGCTCACGTTTTCCGTGCCAAGCTACCTCTGGTTTACGCGGAAACGGGCAGCGGCGACAGAACTTTCGACTGGGTATTGGCCTTCTGCCTGCTGATCTTCGCCGCGCTGGTAACCGGAATCTGGTCGCTTCTCGACCGCAGGCGCGACAACTACGTCACGCTATACAAATGGTTTCGGCTATTCATCCGCTTTTCGCTTGCTTCACAAATGTTTGTATACGGGATGAGTAAAGTTATTCCGTTGCAAATGTCTTTCCCACATTTAACCAAATTACTCGAACCATTTCGGGCGTTCTCTCCGATGGGCGTGCTTTGGTCTTCGATCGGCGCTTCCCCGGCCTATGAAATCTTTGCAGGGAGCGCGGAAACGCTGGCTGGAATGTTGCTGATCTTTCCGCGAACGGCGATGCTGGGAGCGCTGGTTTGCCTGGCAGATATGACTCAAGTCTTCATGCTGAATATGACGTACGACGTTCCGGTGAAGCTCTTCTCGTTCCACCTGATTCTCATGGCCTTGTTCCTGCTCGTTCCGGAATTCCAGCGCCTGGCGGACTTTTTGTTTCGCAATCGCAGCGTTGGGCCGTCCACGCAACCTCCACTTTTCTACACGCGCCGCGCCAGCCGGATCGCTCTTGCCTCACAAATCCTGTTTGGTTTGTGGCTGCTCGGGATGAATGTTTACAACGGCTGGATTGCCTGGCACATGTACGGCGGCGGACGCCCTAAGTCGCCCCTCTACGGAATCTGGGATGTGGATCAGCTTGCTATCGATGGCCGACTCCGATCGCCACTTCTTATTGATTATGGCCGCTGGCGCCGCGCGGTCTTTGACTTCCCCGAGACAATGACGTTTCAGCGCATGGACGATTCGTTCGCCGGTTACAGCACATCGATCAACACTCACGACAATACCATCGCGCTTACAAAGAACAGCGACAAGAGCTGGAAAGCTAACTTCACCTTTCAGCGCCTGGCCAAGGATCAGCTGATTCTCGACGGCAATATGGATAGCCACAAAATTCATATGCAGCTTCGGTTGCTAGATCGCGATAAGTTTATGTTGGTTAACCGCGGATTCCACTGGATCCAGGAATATCCCTTCAATCGCTAATGAAGGGTAAAGCCTGCGTGATCGGCGCCGGACCAAATGGACTGGCCGCAGCCATTGTTCTGGCCAAGGCTGGATTGCAAGTGGACGTGCTGGAAGCAGAATCGACGCCGGGTGGGGCCGCGCGTACGCTGGAGTTAACTTTACCGGGCTTTCAGCATGACTTCGGCTCGGCAGTCTATCCGTTAGGAGCAGGGTCGCCGTTTTTCTCGTCGCTCTCGTTGGTCAATCACGGTTTGGAGTGGATTCGCTCTCCAGCGGCTTTGGCCCATCCCCTCGATGACGGCACGGCGGTGATGTTGGAAGGTAGCCTGGGCCAAACCCGAGAGTCGCTGGGAATCGATGGACCGGCGTGGAACAAACTCATAGGTCCGTTCGCCGAGCGCTGGACCGAATTTGCACCCGAAATACTGCGTCCAGTTTCTTTCATCCCCAGACATCCGTGGCTGATGGCGCGCTTCGCAGCGGACGCGCTAAAATCCGCTCAAGCTGTCGCTCGCCGGTTTCGTAACCCGCGCACGCGGGCGCTATTCGCAGGCTTGGCCGCCCACTCGTTCCTCAGCCTGGACGAACCGCTCAGCGCGGCCTTCGCAATCCTGCTAGCGGCGCCGGCCTATGTCACTGGCTGGCCCATTCCTCGCGGCGGAGCGCAGTCGCTCACAAATGCGCTATGCGCATTTCTTTCCACGTTGGGTGGCAAAGTGATCACTTCATCGCCGGTCCGGAGTTTGGCGGAATTGCCGAATTATGACCTGTTTCTCTGCGATCTCACTCCGCGTCAGCTCATCGAGGTCGCCGGGCAGAGATTATCCGGTAGCTACCAGCGCCGGCTGGGAAGATTCCGCTACGGAGCAGGCGTTTTCAAAGTGGATTACGCATTGAGCGCGCCCATTCCCTGGGAAGCTCCCGAGTGCTTGCGAGCGGCAACGGTGCATCTGGGCGGAAGCTTTGAGGAAATTGCTGCGTCGGAGAAAGCGGTCCGAAAGGGACATCAGGCCGATCGTCCGTTCGTTCTGCTGGCACAGCCCAGCCTTTTCGATAACTCCCGGGCTCCTGCGGGCGAACACACAGCTTGGGCTTATTGCCATGTGCCCAACGGATCCCAAATCAACATGCTCGAGAAGCTGGAGAATCAGATTGAGCGGTTCGCGCCCGGATTCCGTGATTGCATCCTGGCACGGCGTGTCTTTTCTCCCACGGATCTCGAGAGCATGGACGCCAATTTGGTGGGCGGGGACATCGGAGGCGGGGCCATGGACCTTCGTCAGTTTCTGTTTCGACCGGCCAGGCAATATTACGCCACCTCAGCGCCAGATATCTACATTTGCTCAGCATCCACTCCACCCGGCGGAGGCGTGCATGGAATGTGCGGCTATCACGCGGCGACTAAGGCGCTATCGAGATGGCGTAGCGAATGAGGCATTAGCGTTCGCACTCGCGACTTCCGAGCGGATGAGCGATTCAACTCGACTCCAAACGATGGGATCCGATTCAATCTCTATATGCGGCTTCATGAACATCCGCGCGTACCACGGAAATCCGTCCGTATTAACCGGCTTTGTTTTGTAATTGAATTGACAATTTCCTAGAATGCGCGTATGTGACGGATCCGCGGCTACGATTTGCCGCTGGCCATGAAGAAGTCCGTCCAGCTGATAGAAATTGATGGCTTGAGCTACGTTCGCCGGGATTGACTTGTCGTCCGCGCCCGGCTTCGAGACGCTGTCTACTTGGATGGTCAGTAACACCGGGACCCCGTCCTTCTGAAGTAGACGCGCCATCCTGACGGCTTCCGAAGCGCCCCAGCTGTGTCCGTAAAGGACAATGCGAGCTTTGAGTTTTTCGTCCTGAGACAGCTTTCCATCGTGGTCAGCATCCAGCAAACGGATGATCTCCTGGTGGGCCTGCCGCCCCAGGTGGTTTTCGAATATTTCCACCTGCATGTCCAACGGGTAATCTTTGCGCAGATGGTTGGCGAGCTGGACTTCCTGATGCACGGTATCGAAATGATGAACGAATCCACCGACGAATCCAATCACGATGACAGCAGCGTAATTCATGGCAGGCCTGGGTTAGAAAATACAATTTTAACATTGTGGACACTCCCGGTACGGATTGACACCGTTACATTGGCAGACAGCGTGCTTAGTAACTGGTGAAAGACTTTGCTGTGCGAACCTGGTTAACTTTATTCATCGGACTGGTCTTAACCGCGGGGATGGCGCACGCCAGCGTAGCGTTATTGCTGGAAGAACCATACGGCACTTTTGGCGGCATGAATCCGACCGGGCACGCCGCGATCTATCTTTCAAACGTTTGCGCGGCCACTCCGCTCACCTTACGGCGCTGCCTGCCTGGCGAGCAGGGGGTGGTGATCAGCCGCTATGATCGCGTCGGCGGCTACGATTGGATCGCGATTCCGCTGTTGCCCTATCTCTACGCTGTAGATCGGCCGGAACAGGTTCCGTCGAGCGTGAATGAGGAAGATGTAGCATATCTGCGAGATAACTATCGGCGGAGCCACCTTGAAGAGGTCGCGCCCGACTCGGAGGACGGCGCTCCGCCCGCGGACGATTGGAAGCAACTCGTAGGCTCCGCGTATGATCGGGCCAGCTATGCCTTCAGCATCGAAACTACCCAGAAGCAGGACGATGATTTAATCCAAAGATTCAATTCCCGCCCCAATCGACGTCATTTCAATATTTTCTTTCACAATTGCGCGGATTTCGTCCGCCAAGCCGTGGACTCTTACTATCCGCATGCTATCCATCGCAGCCTCATCGCCGACGCCGGCATCATGACGCCGAAGCAGGCCGGCAAGAGCCTTCTGAGTTACAGCAAGCATCACCGCAATCTGCAGTTTTCCATTTTCGTTATTCCGCAGGTTCCGGGCGACATCCCCCGCAGCCGGCCGGTCCGAGGCGTGCTGGAGTCATTAGTCAAATCGAAACGGTATGCCGTACCGCTGGTAACCGTTGCCGTGTTACATCCGGCCGTTGGCGGCGGCTTGGCCTTTGCGTGGCTGGACAGTGCACACTTCGATCCCCGCAGGATCGCGGAACATGAGGATTCCTCATCCCAACCGGCGGCGATCGCGGACGAATTGGAAAGGAACCGGGTTATTTCGGCCACCGGGGCAGCCCAGTAAAATTCAAGCCGACAGCACTCCCGCGAGCCGGTCGAGAAGCATATCGCAGGCAGCCAACTGACCCGTTTCGATGTATTCATCAGGCTGGTGAGCGTTTGCGATATCACCGGGGCCGCACACCACCATCGGGATATCGCAACGCTGCTGGTAGAGGCCCGCTTCGGTCCCGAACGCGATCTTCCCGGGGGTCGCTCGCGAATCGAGCAACGCTTGAACCATCGTCACCACTGCGGAGTCCGGTGCGATGGATAAACCCGGATATGAGAACAGCTCATCGAAGGCAAACCCACTCGAAGTATTCACCTTCTTCATCGCAGGTTCGAGCTCGTCGATGGCGAACCTGCGGACACGCTCTAGGATCGGTTCAGCAGGATCTTCCGGCAGGTAGCGGATTTCAAAGTCGAATACACACTCCGCCGGAACGACATTCAGGACCGTGCCTCCGCGTATCGTACCGACATGGAGCGTCGTATGCGGCGCTTCGTATTGCGGATCGAAGGGACCATGTAATTTCTTGTGTTCATTCAGGTGGCGGATGAAGGCGATCAACTCCGCGGCGTACTCGATGGCGTTGACGCCCGCGGATGGATTGCTCGAATGACCTTCCCGGCCGCGAACCCGTACCCGGATGGCGATCTTCCCTTTATGCGCAACCACCAGACGCATGGAAGTGGGTTCACCAACGATCCCCATCGACGCGCTGACCGGCAGACTCCCAGAATCCTCCAGGAGCCGGCGCAAACCGATGCAACCGAGTTCCTCGTCGCACGTAAACGCGAGATGGATCGGCGTATGCAACGGCAAGCGGACAAAGCGGGGCACGGCGGCCAACACGGACGCGATGAATCCTTTCATATCCGCGCTGCCGCGGCCGTACAGGCGGCCGTCGCGGCGATCGAGCACGAACGGATCGGCGGTCCAGATCTGCCCATCCACAGGTACGACATCGGTGTGGCCGGCCAGGAGAAATCCGGGACGAACGGCGGGGCCGATGCTGGCGAATAGCGTGGCCTTGGCGCCGGAACGGTCTGCCACCACGCTGCAATCCACACCATGCCGAGCCAGGTAATCCCGAACAAAATGGATCAGTTCAAGATTGGAGAGTCGGCTAGTCGTGTTGAAGGAAACCAGCCTGGCGAGCAGACTTTCAGAATCGTAAGCTTCCATTTTTACGGCTCTCCCGCCACTCCGTAAGCAGGCGCGCCGGCCGGAGAACGGGCGCGTTGAACGTAAGCGTCGAGTTGCGGCTGATAGAGCTCCCACAACGAGCAAAGTTGTTCGATGGGATTGTCCGACCAGTCTACGCGCAAATCCACGATCGGCCAGGAAAGTTTGCCTGCCACCTGCATTCCCGCGGCATGCAAAGGGCCAGCCTCGCCACCCGCCTTCAGTCCGGCACGAAGCGCTTTCAACAGACGATCCGCAAGATGGCCGCGGCTCTCTTCGAACGCCCGCGTCATTTCATTCGGTATCTTCGGATCGGCCAGGAGATTTCCGGCCGACGCGCAATCGCGGCCCACGGACGCTCCAAAAATTCCCAGCGTGCGATCGCCGCTGTACACCGCGGGCGCGCCTGCCAGCGGGACGAGCACAATTTGCCGCCACGCCATGAAAGGCTGCTCGTTGCGCAACCAGTCAACTACATCCTGCGCGCTCTTGCCGCTCTCCATCCCATCCAGCGCCAGCCGTCCCAGGTCGGGATCGGTTACATTCTGGCTCAGCGCCGCGCCCACGCCCGCTCTTACATTCGCGCAGCGGCTGGTGACGGCAATACTCGAAGAGGACAACGCCACGCCCACCATGCCGGTTTCCGGGCAGCGAGCCGCGATAGACATCGTCATGTTCCACGCTCAGGCGGAATGACGGCCGTCACGTCAATCTCAACCAGCCATTCAGGACGGGCCAGAGCGGACACCACCAGCCCGGTTGAAACCGGATAAACGCCTTTCAGCCATTTACCGACCACGCGGTAGACCGGCTCGCGGTATCGCGCATCCACGAGATAGATCACAATCTTGCAAATATCTTCGAGACGGCTACCCGCCTCTTCGAGCAACAGCTTGATATTCGACATCGCCTGCTCGGTTTGCGCAGCCACATCGCCCCGGCCCACGGACTCGTTGGTATTCAGATTTTGCCCCACCTGGCCGCGCACGAAGACCAGGTTTCCGGCAACCACAACCTGGCACAAATCGTTATCGAGCTTTTGCTCGGGATACGTATCGCGCGTATTAAACTTGCGGATGCGCCGATGACTCATGCCTCTGGCTTGGCCGTCCTTTTGCCCGGCACGCGCTCCGACAGGCCCGCCGATTTGCGGACGAATTCCAGCGGCCCGCTCCAGTCGAAATTGTTGTACACCGCGGCCAGATGCGCAAATGGCGGCGATTGAGCAAACAGTTGGAAGGTCAACCGATGGCCGGCGTAATCGGAATTCAACAGGTCGCGCGCGAACGCCAGCAGCTTGCGGCGATCTTCCGCCACCCAGTCTTCGTTGACCGAATAAAACTTCCGGAGCCACTGGCCGGACACCGGATGTGCGAAGGACGCTGCATCTGGAGTAATGCAAATCTGGCCGCCGCATAGCTCCCGGGCAATGTGCATCATGGCGGGCAACTGAGTGCAGGCTAGCACGCGGCCCGTGTAGAGCAACGACTGGTTAGGCATCAACAGACCACCCGGACTGGGTTCCGCCAGCGCGATCGACGCCGTCAGATGAGCGTTGATGCCTTCCCGATAACAAGCCAGTTGCGCCAGCTTCTCCTGCACCGCCTGCTGCTTGTCGAGGCCGGTTTGACGGGCGTTGAAGAGTGCCGCCCCAATCAGCATATCGGCGACTCTCAAATTCCGTTGCACGAAAGCGAAAGCGCTGTAGCGATGCAGCGTGGAGCGGATAAACGTAGCGGCTTTGGTATGCCGGTAAAACAGAACGTTTTCCCAAGGGACCAGGACATCGTCGAAAATCACCAGTGCATCGATCTCGTCGAAGCGGTTGGAAAGCGGATAATCCTCAGCCGGGGCCCGGCCGGCAAAACCGGTTCGGCAGATAAATTTCAATCCTGGCGATCCCAAATCGCAGATGAACCCGACGGCATAATCGGACAGTTCGGAATTTCCCCAATTCGCGATGGTCGGTTTCACGAACGCTTGATTGGCATACGCGGCGGCCGTTTCGTATTTCGCGCCGCGAACCACGATGCCCGCGTCGGTTTCCCGGACCAGATGCAGAAGCATGTCCGGATCCTGGGCCTGCGGAGGTTTGGAACGGTCGCCCTTGGGGTCCGTATTGGCGGACACGTGAAACAGATCCTGGTGCAGAACTCTGTCGATGTGGTTTCGGATGTTGGCGGAAAAGCGTGGATCGACCTCATTCAGAATATTCTGGCCATCGTAGAGCGACCACATTTCCCCCACCGTCTCGTCGCCCACGCGCGTCACCACGCCGCCGATTTCGTCCATCACCTGATCGGTAGCGCGGCGTTTATCCCACCAGTCCTGCTGCGTGTGCGGTAGCTTAAGCCCGATGGCGTGCGCCTCGCCTTGCTGGTCCGTGTAGGCCATCAGCGGACTGGTGCGCGGATCGTGCGCCATATCGTAAATTCGTGCGCGGATATCGATCAGGGGTTTGAAGGCGGGATGTGTGACCACATCGACAATCCGCTCGCCGTTCAGATAAACTTCGCGGCCATCCTGAATCGATCGCCGGTATTCATCTGCTGTACGGATCATGCACTTTAGGCTACTGCGGGCTGATGGACGCCGCAACCTGAGCAGCAGTGTTCACCAATCGCGGCAACAACGCTTCCTCACGTTTTGTACCTTGGCGGGTTTTTCCGGTACTGATAAACTAAACGCATGGAAGTACCTGCGAGGGCGTCGGAGTGTCTCCAATGTCATAAGAGCAGCCCACCAGGGGCCTCGCACTGCTCCTCTTGCGGCGCCTCGCTCGGCTCTGAGCCCCCTACTGTAATCACCACGCCAAGCCTCGAGGACGAGACGATGCTCCACACTCCAGGCCCCGAGGACGAGACGATGCTCCACACCGCCTCGAGCGTCAATTGGGCTCGGAGCAGCACTCGGGGCGGATCGGCAGACTCTAATCCAGGCGTAGCCCTCGAAGTTGGAAGTGTCCTCGCGGATCGTTACGAGATCCTGAAGATGCTGGGCGAAGGCGGCATGGGCGCAGTCTACAAAGCAAGAGACTGCGAACTGGACCGATTGGTGGCCGTAAAGGTGGTCCGGCGCGACCTGGCCGGCCACGCCAGCATCATGCAGCGCTTCAAGCAGGAATTGATCCTGGCACGGAAAATCACCCATCGCAACGTCGTCCGCATCTTCGATCTCGGGGTCTCCGACGGATTCCGCTTCATCACCATGGAGTACATCGACGGGCGGGATTTGTCATCCTTGCTCGAAGAGCGCAAACTCACTCCCGAGGAGACCGTCAAGATTCTCCGCCAAGTTTGTACCGCGCTCGAAGCGGCCCACGCCGAGGGTGTTATCCACCGCGACTTGAAGCCGCAGAACATTATGATCGAGTCCGGCGGCCGGGTGGTGGTGATGGACTTCGGTCTGGCCCGCTCCATGGAGGCCACTGGCCTGACGCAAGCCGGCGCGGTGATGGGCACGCCGGCATACATGTCCCCCGAGCAAGCCAAAGGACTGCCGGTGGACGAACGATCCGATGTTTTCGCCCTAGGCATCATTGCGTACCAAATGCTGAGCGGCGACCTTCCTTTCAAGGCGGATTCCGCGCTCGCCAGCCTCTTATTGCGCACCCAATCGCCCGCCCCAGTGCTGACTCAGATCGACCCGGCAATACCGCAGCCGTTGAGCGACATGGTCCAAAAGGCGCTGGCGACGAAAATTGAGGATCGCTACGAAAGCGTGGCGTTGCTGGGCCAGGACCTGAACGATTGGGAGCAGGGCACGCTCCATAAGGCCATCGTCACGCCGCCCATGGCGATGCTGTCAACACCGAAAACCGGCAAATGGATCGCTATCGCGGTCGGGACCGCCGCGGTCCTCGCGGCCGGCGCATATGGCGGGTACCGGTTGCTGAACAGAACAGCCAAGCCGGTAGCCCCGATGACCGTGCTGATAGCCGATTTCAACAACCACACCGGAGACGCGGTTTTCAGCGGCACGCTGGAGTCCACGCTCAAGCTGGCTCTCGAAGGTGCCTCTTTCATCAACGCTTACGATCGCACCAGGATGCGGGATCTAGGTTTGAAGCCCATAGCAGGCACGCTCGACGACTCGAAGGCTCAACAGATTGCCACCGCCCAAGGTTTGAATGTGGTAATTTCCGGCTCAATCGACCGGCATGGCGCCGATTACCAGCTCGGGCTGAGAGCCATTCAGACGCTCACCGGCAAAAGCATCGCCAATGTGGAAGAGACCGCGGCGAGTAAAGACCAGGTCTTGTTCGCAGTAACCAAGCTTGGAACCGCTGTGCGCAAGGCGCTCGGCGATGCCACCTCGGAATCTGCGCAGCGTTTCGCTTTGGAAACAGTGTCAGCTGCTTCCCTGGAAGCGGTCCACGAGTACGCCCTCGCGCTGGATGCGCTGTCCAGCGGCAAGAACGACGAGGCGCGAAAACACTTTTCGCAGGCCATGGATCTGGACCCGAACTTCGGCTTGGCGTATCTTGGCTTGGCGGCCGCGTCTCGCAATCTCGGCCAGGAGCAGGAAGCCGAGAAGTTGATCAAGCAGGCTGTCACGCACATCGACCACATGACGGAGCGCGAACGCTACCGCACCCGCGCTTACCTTTACCTGGTGACCGGCGATGAGCAGAAGTGCGTGGATGAATACGGAACGTTGCTGCAACGCTATCCTTCCGACACCGGAGCATACAACAACATCGCAATCTGCTCAACCTATTTGCGCAACATGCCCCAGGCACTCGAGAAGGTGCGCCGGGCCGTGGCTATTCTGCCGAAGCGAGCCACGTACCACGTCAATCTGGCGTTTTACTCCGCGTACGATGGCGATTTCCAAACCGCCGAAAAAGAGGCCAATACCACGCTGCAACTGAACCCGTCCTACCCGTCCGGTTTCCAGGCGCAGGCCTTCGCCAGCCTGGGGATGGACCAACCGCGCGATGCTTTCACGGCCTATCAGAAGCTGGAAAAGCTCAGCCCGTCGGATGCCGATATGGGATTGGCTGACCTTGCGATCTACGAAGGACGTTTCAAAGACGCAGTAAGCATTCTCGAGAAAGCCACGGGCGACGACGGAGGCAATCCCGACGCCCGTGCCGACAAACTTTGCGCTCTGGCCTATGTCCAGCTTCTGCGGGGACAAAAAGCCGCGGCCCTCAAAGCCGCAGCCGGCGCGCTCGACCTCAGTAAAACCGTGAAAACCAGATTTATGGCCGCACGGGATTATGCCGCCCTCGGAGAGACAGCCAAGGCGCAAGAGTTGGCCGCCGGGCTCTCCGCCGAACTCCAGGTCGAACCGCAGGCGTACGGCAAATTGATCGAAGGCGAGATCGCCCTGAAGAGTGGCGATGGCCGCGCCGCCGTCAAATCGTTCAGCGAAGCAAATGCCATACTCGATACTTGGATCGGCCGATTCGATCTCGGGACTGCTTATTTGCAACTCGGAGCGTTTACGGAAGCCGATTCGGAATTCGACCGGTGCATCAAACGCCGCGGTGAAGCCTTGGCGCTATTCCTGGATGAAGTTCCTACCTACGGTTATTTCCCGCCGGTCTATTACTACCAGGGACGTGTAAGAGAAGGTCTGAAAAACGCAGGCTTCGCCGAATCGTACAAGAAGTACGTAAGCATTCGTGGCGCGGCCGGCGAGGATCCGCTGCTGGCGGACGTGCGGCGTCGCATCGGCCAGTGAAGAACATGACCGCACCGTGCTGGCCGTCAGCTCCATCGGCCAGCGCTAATTAATATTGAACGTAAACCCTATTCCACCGACCGCGTCGAACCCGCCGCTGCTCGTGGTTCCAGTAAACGTCATGGAACTGGAGGTGAACGAAGTAAGTCCGAAAGTGCCTGTACCGAGGCTACCAGTATTCGGAGTAACGCTATTGATCGTCGAGGTGAGGCCGCTTATATATATGACAAAGCTGCCCGCGTCCGGCTCGGTACTCCCATAAAATTGGAAGCTCACCTGGTTCGCGCTGATGGTCACGGACCCGTACATGCCGGAGCTCATGCAGTTGTCGAAATTCGGTCCAACACAAAACGCGAAATTTATTGTATTTGTGGCTTCGCTGACCGTCTCCATGGTCGTTCCAGGCGGCGTAATCGTGATATTACCGGACGCCGACGGGGTGAAGTTCGCCGAGTTTCCGGGCAAGCCTGACGGTGCCGCCCAGACGTCGACGATCCCGATAAATTGCGACACCCCGGGCGTGCCGTTCGGCCAGTTGCCGAGCGAACAAGCGTTGCCCGACAAAGTGTCGATCGCAATATAGTATCGGCCTGGGACATTGGGCACGTTCACGTTTGTAGACAGCGAGGCGGCTGTACTCGCGATGCATGCTTGTGGCAAGTAGTCGGTGCTCAAACCGAACAGGATGGCATTCGTGGACAGGCCGCCCGCCGTGAAGCTCACAGTCACCGGAATGGTGGCGGGAGGAGTTCCCCCTGGCGTGCCAGGCGCTTGCTGCTGGATGTCCAGTGCGTTCAATACATTCTGTTGCGATTGCTTCGCAGGGGCGTTGGCCGTGGTGTCGAGTTGCACGCTCGATATGATGGAACCGTTCCACGGCACTGAGCTGTTCAGTACATCTACGGAAGCGAAGACGATCGGCGCCGGACTGGTTGGAAACGGCGCTGGAAACGCCGCGGGACAGCTGGAAGTCGTGCCGTCGAACAGGAGATCGTAGCGCCCGGGATTCGGAGGCGCTGCGCTCAAGTAAATGCCGTCGCTGAAGGCAGCGCCAGTCCCGCAGCCGTTCGGATCGACACCGATGCCGTTAAAGCCGAAGAGGAAATTACCAGCGAAACTCTCAGAGTCTGCACCATAAGAAGGGTAAACGGGGAAATTCGTCTGGTTGGTGCTCAATACTCCCTGCTGAACGCTCTGCGGGGGCAAGCCTCCGCCAACACCTTCGAGATTGATGTAGTAGCCATTATTCGCACCGGAAGGAGTGCTGTTGTCTTGGTTGTCCTGCCCGACCACCTGCAACGGCAGCGTAAGCGAGTCTCCGGAAGAAATATTGAACGTAAGCTGGTACGTCCCGCTGGGCACCCCGACAGGGCAACCGACCAGGACGTCGTTGGCGCCACTGGAGGTACTGCCGCCGGTGGCTGAGGCGGGAAGAATCGAGAACTGACCAGCTAGAGCCCCCGAAGCCGTGACACTCCAGTTGTTATACGTGGAGTCGCCTGGATAAAACATAGGCGTCGCCGGATACGGCATGTAGCAATTGCCTTGGCCAGCATACGCAGTAGCAAGGCCGATATTGACAGTAATGCCTATAGTTCCCGTCAACGATTGGTACACAGTGTCTGTCGCCGTCAACGTGGTGTCCCATTGGCCGGCCTGGGATGGAGTTCCAGAGATGACGCCGGTAGTAGGGTTCAGTGTCATGCCAAGCGGCAGAGCAGACAGGAGTGCCCAGGTGTAAGACCCCGAGCCGCCACTGGCCATCATAGTAACCGGTGTATAGGGCGACATGAATTGGCCAGTCGGGACCGATGAGGGCGTTATCGTCAGGTTAGCGGGAAGGGCCGAGTTCACAGTCAGAAGCATGGTTCCGGTCACTCCTCCCAGGGCCGCGGAGATCGTCGTGGAGCCCGGTGAGACTCCCGTGGCCACGCCGACGGCGTTAACGGTGGCCACGCCGGTTGCCGAGGAAGCCCAAGTAACCAAATTGGTCAGGGATAGGGTGCTGGAATCCGAATAGGTCCCGGTTGCCGCAAACTGCTCCGTGTTTGTCCCTGTTATGGAGGGGGACTTGGGTGTTACCGCGATCGACACCAGCGACGGGATGGTGACCGTCGCCGTGCCTGTGACGCCGCCGAGTGTAGCGGTGATGGTGCTGGTGCCAGCCGACGAGCCACTAACGGACCCGCCCGAGGTGATCGCCGCTGTAGTGCCGGAAACTGGAGTGGTAGCCCACGTCACCAAACCAGTCAGGTTTTGGGAGGGGCCGCTGGAGTAATTTCCGATCGCCGTGAACTGCTCTGCGCTTCCGGCCGGGAGCGTATAAGGCGCAGCCGGTGAAGAAGAAGAGAAAGTCACGTTGACCGAAAGCGTGGATCCGGCAGGGAGCGAGGGGAAGGCAGGATGGGGGAAGTTGATATAGACATCGTTGCCGTCAAAGTAGAGTTGAGATGCGGAGCCAGTGAAGCCTGAGATGTTGGTTGACGCTAGCGAGACGCCCGTAATGGTCGCCAGCGGATCGGTGATAGCTAACCCATCGAAAGCCATCGGCGTGTTGTTGAAGGTCCAACCGTTCGGGAAGTTTACCGTGATGCTCGTACCGGTCACGATGGCATTTACGTTATAGGTGTTATCCAGAGGGCCAAACATCGTTCCGCTCGCCGTAACGGGCGCACTTCCGCCGTTGTACAGGATAGTGCCTTGGCCGGGCCAATCATAGTTCACCCAAACCGTGTCCCCAGTGAAGGATGTATGCGGCGCGGGCACAACCGTAATCGATGTCAGGGAGGGATTCACGGTCAGAGGTGTGGCTGCGGACGTCGCGCTGCCCGCAAAGTTCGACGTATTGCTCGTATAGGTGGCTGTAAGGGACTGGGGCCCGGCTGCGTTGAAGGTTAGCATGCAGCTCCCGGTGCTAGAGAACGACAGCACGGTACAGCTGGTTCCCGCCGGCGAAGAATTGACAGTAACCGACCCCGTCGGCGTGCCAGCAACTTGCGGAGCAACTGTGACCGTCACAGTTACCGGCTGACCGGCGGTTGCCGGCGACGGGGACACCATGCTGATGGTCGTGGTGGTGCTCGCAGCGGTGATCACGCCCGTGGTGTTGGTAGCGACGGTGACGGGACTGTAGTTGTGGCCGCTGTTGGTGTCGTTGATGACGTAGCCGGGCGACACGGTGAGCGTTAAGCCCGTACCGATGTTGCTCGTGTTGTAGGTCTCGGCCGGGGAGGGGAACGTCACCGAGTCACCCGATTGAAGGCCGGGAGTTGTGGGAATCGCGGCGGCGCTCATGGTGCCGTCGTAGGGCTTCGTATTGGTCGCTGCCGCGATGGTCAGCGGAACCGCGGTGATCACGGCGCCGGTGCCGGTGTAGGGGACGTACGTTATGTTGTAGCTGCTCAGCGAAGTGGTCCCGGTCGCGGTTCCAGCCGGCGTCAGCGTTAGGCCCGTACCGACGTTCTTAGTGTTATAGGTCTCGTACCACGTGATGGTGTCGCCGGTGATCAGGGTGCCTGCGGTGAGTTTGGGTACCACTGTGGAATTGTTCGAGCCGTTGTACGGTTTGGTGCTGGGCTGCGCCGTTACTGTGAGGGATCGAGGCGTTATGGTCAAGATCCCGGGGGTGTATGTGAGATAGGAAGCGTTATATGAGACCCCCGCGGTCCCCACCGTGGTTGGCCCAGGGCTGCATGTGATGGGGTAAGTGCCTCCGTTCTTAGGAGCAGCGGGCGTATAGACGCACGTCACACCGGTCAACGAGGTCGCACCGTTGCCGTACAACGTATACGTCGGAGTCGGGTCGGCTGACCCGTATGCGATCGTCTGGTTGTTGGCGATGACGAACAGGTGGTTCACTTCGCTGGTGGCTGAGTTCGAAGGCCCACTCTCACTGGAGATTGTCGTTCCGGAACCGTTAACAACTCCCACCACCTCGGTGACGAAATACGTGTAGTTCGTGTTGTAGCAGGTCGCAGGAGTGGGAGTGGAGGGGCAAGTGGCCCCGGCTGCAGTGTAATTGTTGACGAAGTCCGTAAAGGAGGGCGTCGCGGTACCTCCCGGGACGCTTGCGAAAGCGGGCGCCGCGGGAACGCAACCCGGGACTGCCGATGCATTACAGCGGTAGATGTTGTAGGAAGAGGCTTGTCCCGCGCTGGTAGGCGTCCAGGTCAAATGGTTACCGGTCCCCCCCGTGTTCGGGTTGGCGGGTGATGGTTGATTCGTGGTGACCCCTGCCGTCAGGGCGCTGGGAGGAGTGACGCCGGAAAGGATCACGCTAGCGTAGTCCTGATCGCCTAGGGCATCTTGGCCCAACGCCGCCGTGCCGATGTCGCTCTGCCCTATATCGCTTTGGCCGATGTCGCTTTGACCGATGTCGCTCTGGCCGATATCGCTCTGACCGACATTTAAGGACAGACCATTCGCATTCGGCCTGGCTCCCACCTGCTGGAGATTCAGGCTGATCCAGTCGGGCGAATCCGTGAAGACCTGGCCAATGCTTCCGTCGTAGTTTATGTCCAGGCCTTTCGTGATGAGCGTTCCCAGGGGAGAAATCGTACCGTTGCTCCAGTCGGGAGTGGAAACGGACGATCCCTGCAAACGGACATACGACCCCTCGGAGCCGGTCAGTAAATTGCCGTTGCAATAAACTTTTGAAGCCTGGCCGGGGGTGTTGGCAAGGGGGCTTTTGGGAATGTTATTGATCGGGCCAAAATATCTGACCGCGTAATTCTGAATGCCCATGGGTATGTAGGCGGAGAGGAAATCCTCCGACATCGGCAGCTCTAAACCGTACGAATAGTCGATGTGCTCGACGCCTTGGGAGTCCGTCAATCCTTCTACCTGGTACAAGTAATTCATGACGCTGGGATAGTCCGGCATGCATACTGGCGTGTCGTACCACCCGCCGTGCGATAAACCGAGGTTGTGACCCAGTTCGTGCATCAGGGTGCCGGCCTGCTCGAGCGTATTTCCCACCTGATCGATAGCGGTAATATCCGATCGCCACAAGCCCAGCGAAACCATCAGATCTCCACCCGGGTGGTCGGCTACGCCCGAGATGCTGCCGGCCAGCGGGTTTGTAAAGGGGGTGGTCGCCGCTATGCCATGGGCAAAAAGTGCATAGTGGAAGGTATCTTTTCGGTCCGTGGCGAAGAGCTGGGGTAGACCGATCTGGCCGTTGGCTTGATATGCCGGATCTCCATTCTTGATGGCATCAAATCCTAACTTCCAACCGAGCTCTGAGAATTGGTTGGATTGAGTAGGAAACGCGCAGGTGAGATTGGCCTTCTGGGTAGCTGTGTTGGGACACAGAAGATTAGATTCCTCGACTACGTTGCCGCCCTGGGCGTACGGTGTCTTAATGATATAGGCCTGTCCCTGGTAGTTGTTACCGACATCGAAGTGCACGTTGATTCCATGCGATTTGAAGGCGGCGCCCACCATGCTGAGGGCGGCATACTGCGGAGTATGGATGTGATCTGGAACGCCTGCAATGCCACCGGCCGCCACTACAGCCGACCCGGTGTACTGCATCCAATCGATTTGCAGAAAAATGTCGGGAACGGTTGGGCTCGCGCCCATGGCGGGCAGATTCAAGCAATTCGTCGAGGTCGGTGAGGGACATGTGCCAAACGTGGCGGCGGTCGTTGGAGTTGTTGGATTCAACACGCCATCGTTTCGGACGCCAGGATTCAGAACCAGTCCGGATGTCTCCCAAATATCCAGAAGACCGTCGGAATCCGAGTCCTGGACGTTGGCGCTGGTGATGATTGCGCCCCAGGACAGACAATCTTTCGAAACTACCTCGGTCCAAACGGAAGAAGCGCCCGGGAGGAGATTGATATTGTACGTGTAGTTGTCCCAGTTTCCGCCCAGCGCACCCACGAACGGATGCGCCGACACTCCCTGAGGGACGCCGCCGTTCACCGTGAGGGTCTCGCTGAAGTTGCTTTGGCCATTGCCCACGACCTGGGTCATGTGAGCAGCGGCGTTGCTCGCAGTCTGATAAATGCCACCCATATAGGTCTGGATCAGGCCCGCGGATGGAGTGCCGGTGAATGCCCCATCGTAAATAACCACGGCTCGCAGTGGGGCGATCCTTGGGTTCCCGGGAGTTACCAGACGATAAACCACGACAAGGGTGGCGCCATTGAATTGCGTCGTTGACGAGGTGCTGGTGAGCGTGAACGTCTGCGGGCCATTGGCGACTCGAACATTGGCGGTGTTATTGATGGGGAGATACTTAAGAACATCGGCGCGATAGACATGCGCGTATTCCCCACTTTGCGTGCCACCGCCCGTAGCCGCGCACGCCAACACCGCGGGATTACCAAGCGCTAAGCCACTGAAGGTGTTAGGGTTGGCAGGAGTGGTCGAGGTGGCGGCGGTAGCGTTGAAGGAACCGTTCGCCGAAGAAGGCGTCTCGGTGCTCTCCACTGTCTGCCAGTACAGAAATGCAGCGATGACGTCGGCCGGAACTGCTCCTTTGGCCGTGCAGGGGACGACGCTCGCTGCTAATCCGGGACCGCTGGTGCAAGGTACGCCACTAAAGTTGATCGTACTTGTGACCGAGCCGTTGACTGCCTTGCCAGCCAGGCCCACGCCCCCGACCACGTAATCTCCGGTAACGAAGTAGTTCTTGAAGAAGTTGAGCGGCTCTTGCTGGGCCTGCGCCGCCGGCACGACTAGCGCGAGAAATCCCAGACCAAAGACGACGGCGGATCTAAACCGATGAGATAAAAGGGCGTACACGCACAGTCCTATAGTCCACTGGCATGTTTCCACTAGTCACCCAGACGACCGACTCACTAGGTAACAACGGGAGAAAGCGCCAGTAATGTCGCTTAGTATACGTTGTGAGACTTGTTTAGTATGGCTAGCCAAAGAGGGCCACGTCAAGGGAAAACAGCCGGCAGGCTGAGAAAATTGGTTTTAGAACCGTTAGGACCCAATGTTACAAGAAGCTCACCGAAGACGCTAAAACGAACCCGAATGGGGCCGGCGAAGTGATGTGATGGTCGGGGCGCGGAGATTCGAACTCCGGACCTCCTGGTCCCGAACCAGGCGCTCTACCAGGCTGAGCCACGCCCCGAAGCATACGTGCGGGATTTGCGGCAGCCATCCGCCGCAACAACGAGTATAACACCTCACTGCTTGGCGGCCGTGAGCTGGAAGTTCAGAATGACGCTCTTGCGCGTATCGTAAATGCTGACCTTTTTCACCGGCGCCGTCAGATCGCCATGCTTGGCCCCGAGTTCGTAGTTGATATCCATGGGAAGATCGTTGAACACGAATTTGCCGTCGTCCTTGGTGACGAAATCAACGACCTTGGAGGTCTTCAAGTCTTTCAACTGCACGATGGCTTCGGACACCGCGTTGTCCGACGCGTCCTTCACCGTGCCTAGAATGGTACGCGTGTTGGATTCCTTTTGATTCTTCGGCTTGTCGTTTTGGAGATAGACGTTAGGCTTCTCGTCGGGCCCGGCGGTTTGTTGCGCCGGAGCGAGACAAGCCAGCAACAACAGGGGCGCGAGCAGGATTTTGACTAGGTTCATGGCTTAGAACTTGTTGAGTTCCGCGATCAAGGCGTTGAGGCCCTTCTTGCGATAGATCTGCGCCAGCCGCTGCTCTTCATCCGACGGCGCCATAACGCGCTGCAGTTGCGGCGAACCCAAATCGCCCCGGGTCGGAATCCAGAGCGTGCCGTCGGAAAACTCCACGCTGCTGACAAAGCCGGTCATGCTTTCGATGGCAAGCGGCTGCGCTCCCAATTGCGGAAACTTGAGGGTGGCGTTTTCGAAAATCCGGCTCTGCTGGCCGGGCGCCAGATTCAGCTCCGCGGGAACGGAGCCCGCCAGAAACTCGCGGCCGTTCTGCTCGTGCAGGATCCAGCCAACCTCCAGGTACCGGATGGAGCGCTCCGAGCGGTTCTTCACTTCCAGACGCGGCGCTCGCGCTTCATTGCCCGCGATGCGCGCCATTCCGTCCACCGGATCGATCGGCGAATCGGGCAAGCGCAGGAACGAAAATTGGACCTGCTTTTCAGGCTCGAAATTCGTGGCTCGCCCACCCCGGACCACTTGCACGTCCAAACTGGGGCGATCGGCTTCGTGGGTCAGGCTCTCGAGCATTTCCTGCCGCAGCCGCTCCGCGCCGCCCGCCGCCAGCACGGATTTGAAATAGTGCCGGTCGCGCCGGGCTTCCCATTCCGCCAGCGCCATGGTTCGACGCGAACTCAGTTTATCGGGGCCGTAAAAGCTCAGATCGTCGAAGAGCACTCCGTCCAAGCCGATTTGCACCGGGACGCCCGAAGAAGCCCGCAACGGCCGCAGCAAGCGCAGATCAATGCGGACTGGAAACGTCTCCTGCGGACCGACATTCAGGCTAGTGAGGGTCACCGACCCCTTGCCGCCCGGCGTTACGTCCTGGGCGCTCACCAGAAGCGTGATGCCCCGGATCTTGCGTTGGCTGGAATTGCGCAGCGATAGCGCTGCGTGAAAATCGAGCAGCAGCGCGCCGCCACGTGCGCTTTCGTTGGACTCGCCGTAGTCGGCCGAGAGCAAATCCACGGGGGAATCCGACGGGAAATCGATTTTGGGAAGCGCCGAGGCTGTCAGGACGCCGTTCAAAGGCACCAGCGCCAACACGGAAGCCAGCAGAACGCTACTGCTCCGCATAGTACACCTTGTTGGTGGTCACCTGGCCCGTATCGGCATCCACGAAGCGAACGCCGGCCGAGCCTTGCATGCTGATCGAAACCGTCGAGCCATCCGAGCGAGGCTGCATGAGCGACAGGGTGCGGCCGTTTTCCTTGACTTGGATTCCCGACGACGACGCCTCTACCACCGCCTCCTCGCCCGTAGCCGCGGCGGAGTGAATCATGGTACCGATTCGTTCGGTGCGAATGCGTTTTAAGGATGCCAGCAAGTGCTCAGCCTGCTGCGGCGGAAGGCTAGTCCAGAAAGCGATCGCGAAAACCATTGTGGCGGCCAGCACCACCAGGGCCGCGTTCCATCCGAGCCGGTGTTTGGCCGGCGCGGGCTTGTCAAAGAGAGCAATCGCCTCGCCCGCCGCCAGTCCCACGCGGATGTTGCCACTGATCTCCTGAGAAAGCCGATTCCAAGTCAGCCCGTTCGGCAAATCGGGCATTTCCGCCGCGAGCTCTCGAAGCTCGGTGCCGGCCTCCCGCAGAGCCTGGATTTCGTGCTCGCATTCGGCGCAGCGAGCGACATGCCGTGCGACGCGCCAGCGCTCCCAGCGTCCCAGATCGCCACCGGCCAATAGCGCGATTTGCGCCTCGGCCGGATGTTTCACGAATAGACGCTTCACGACGGCTTCCTCTCCGCCGCACGCCGGCTGCGCTGCATGTAGCGCTTCATCTTGATGCGCGCGTTGGCGATGTGCGAGCGGACCGTCGCCTTGGAGCAATGCATGTGCTCGGCGACTAACTCGGCCGGCAGTTCCTCGACATCGCGCAGCAGCAGCGCGGTTCGTTCGCGGTCCGTAAGCACCGATAGGCCCTCTTCAAGATACGCCCGGTGTTCGGAGCGAAGCACCGCCGCCTCGGGCGATTCCGAGGGCTCGCTCAAGGGTTCCACCAGCCCGTCGATCTCGCAAAAGTTCACTTTTCCGTTGCGTCGCAGAAAATCGATGGCCGTGTTACTGGCAATCCTGGAGAGCCAGTGCGACGCCTTGTCGAGTTCTTTGAGCTGATCCTGGCGTTGAAGCGCCTTGATAAAGGCCTCTTGGGTGAGGTCCTGGGCGTCGTCGACATTCCGCACGATCCGGTAGATCAACAGAAAGATACGGCGTAAGTTATCGGAAAAAAAGCGGTTCTGCAGCTCTTGCGCCGCCTGATAGGCACTGTCGGTTTGAGACTGGGCGCCGCGGTCGCTCATAAACCCCTCATCCCTGACGGATACCGAGATTGTGCCGAGCGCCGACGACATACCTATAACAGGCTGACGCGAAAACAGTCCAAACGTGCAAGGCTTTTCCGGGCACTAAGTACTCATCGGCTCCTTATCATCAATTGTATATGTCTGGATCATTTGAGCAAGCGCAAAAACGCGTCGGGTGGCAGTTCGGCGAGCGACGCTACCGCCAGGTCGGCTGGAAGCGGCGGCCCGTGGCGGCTGACTCCGATGCTCGGCATTCCGGCACGGCGGGCAGCTTCGACTCCTGCGGCCGCGTCTTCAACCACGATGGACCGCGCGGGAGCCGAGCCCAACCGCTCGGCCGCTTTCAGAAAAACCTGCGGGTCGGGCTTGCCGAGTGTCACATCCTCGGCCGAAACCACCGCTTGAAAAACGGACGCGAGCCCGATCACCGCGAGCACGGCGTCCACGTTCTCGCGAGGAGCCGAGGAGGCGATGGCCTGGTGCCAGCCGTCGGCGGCGAGACGATGGGTCCAATCGGCCGCGCCCTGCAGCGGTGCGAGCCCGCCTTCGCGGACTAGCCGGCGATAGAGCTGCTCCTTCGCGTTGGCGATCCGCTCGATGCGTTCGGTTGTTGCGCCGGGGATCCACTGCGGGACGATCGCATCGTTGCGCAGGCCGAAAGTCTTCAGAAACTGATGGTGTGCGATCGTCACGCCCTCGGCGGCCATGCTGTCGCGCCAGGCGAGCCAATGGTATTCTTCCGAGTCAACCAGCGTGCCATCGAGATCCCAGAGGACGGCACGGATCATCGCTATGACAATTCCAGTCAGTCCGCGAAAATGGCGGAGAGCGGCGCCGACCAGCCGGGGAAAAGAGCAGAGCGCAACTCGCCAGCTAGTGTTTCGCTGTGACCATCGGGAAAGTACGCCCGGACGCGATGCGTTTGCGGGTAAACGATCCATACCTCCTCGCCGCCGTGAGCGAAGTAGAGTTCCATCTTTAGATCCAGCTGCGCGGCGGTGTTTGATTCGGACGCTACCTCGATAGCGAGAGCGGGAGAGCCCTCATAGTATTCGTTCGGGTCGCCCCGTTGCATCTGAGCGGATCTGACAAAACTCACATCCGGCTGTAGCCAACTGTCGGACGACAGTTTGAACCCTGCTTCTATGTGAACCTCACCCAGGCGGTGCTCCCGTACATAGGGCCGAAGAGCATCTTGTAAGTTTTGCTGCACGCGAGTGTGCGGCCTTTTGGGCGGAGGCAAAGTAGTATGCTCTCCTTTCAGCAGCTCGTGTTTTCTCCCGTCGTCCGGGTATTTCTCGAATTGTTCGAAAGTGAGTAGTGTTCGGGTGGCCATAAATGCTACCGCTGAGCATTAGTGTAACTGACGTACATGAACGAAAATGGGCGGCCCAAACGAGCCGCCCCAAGGAAAAGGAGGAATGACACCCCCCACCAAAATCGTGCTGAATCCGGTTCCGGCTAACTGCAGCCGCTGGTCCCGCCGCAGTTCTCGCACTTGTAACAACTGCCGTTGCGAGTCATGAATCCGCCGCATTCCGAGCAGAGCGGCGCGTCGCTGACGGCCGGGGTGAAGGCTAGCGATTGCTGCGGCTCGGGCTCGGTGGGACGCAGGATGGGAGCATCGCCCGCTTCCGACACTGCGTACTCGGGGCCCAGGAACTTCGCGCCCAGCCAGCGGAAAATATAATCCATGATCGACTTGGCGTAGGGAACCTGCGGATTTCCCGTCCAGCCGCTCGGCTCGAAACGAACGTGGCTGAACTTGTCGACAAAAAACTTCAGCGGCACGCCGTATTGCAACGCGTAGCTGATGCTGGTGGCGAAGCTGTCCATCAGGCCACTGATGGTGGAGCCTTCCTTGGCCATGGAGATGAATACTTCGCCCGGCGTTCCGTCTTCGTACATCCCAACCGTGATGTAACCTTCGTGGCCGCCGATGGAAAACTTGTGCGTGATGGACTGCCGCTCGTCCTTCAGTTTGCGCCGGACCGGTTGATAGACGATCCTTTCGCTAACTACCGGCGCGAGCGCCGTGGAAGACGTCGCCTTCTTCTCGCCCTTGCCGGTGCTCGAGCTGAGGGGCTGCGAGCGCTTCGAATTGTCGCGATAAATTGCGACGGCCTTCAGACCCAGGCGCCAGCTCTCCATGTAGGCGTCCATCACCTCTTCCACCGTCGACTCCTCGGGCATGTTGATGGTTTTGGAAATCGCGCCGGAGATAAACGGCTGCGTCGCGGCCATCATGCGCACGTGACCCATGTAATGGATGGAGCGCTTCCCATTCTGCGGGCGGAAGCTGCAATCGAAGACCGGAAGGTGTTCGTCCTTCAGCGCCGGCGCGCCTTCGATAGTCCCGGTGGAATCGATGTGAGTGACGATCATCTCCACCTGCTCGGGCGTATAGCCCAGCTTGATGAGCGCCTGCGGCACGGTATTGTTGACGATCTTGATGATGCCGCCGCCGACCAGCTTCTTGTATTTCACCAGCGCGAGGTCGGGCTCGATGCCGGTAGTGTCACAATCCATCATGAAGCCGATGGTGCCGGTGGGCGCGAGGACGGTGGTCTGCGCGTTGCGGAACCCGGCGCGCTCGCCCAGCGTATAAGCGTCGTTCCAGCAATCCACCGCGGCGGCAAAAAGATCCTCGGGGACGCGCTTGCTATCGATGCCGCTGACAGCTTTGCCGTGCATCAGGATGACATCCAGGAATGAATCTTCGTTGACCGCGTAGCCGGGACACGGACCAACGGCTTCGGCGATGCGGGCGCTGGTGAGGTATGCCTGGCCGCACATAACGGCGGTGATGGCAGCGGCCCAATCGCGACCCGCCGGGCTGTCGTAGGGAATGCCCATGGACATCAGCAGCGCGCCGAGGTTGGCGTAGCCCAAACCCAGCGGACGGAAGTCGTGCGAATTGCGCGCGATTTTTTCGGTGGGATAGCTGGCGCTATCGACGATGATCTCCTGCGCGAGCGTGATGGTGTCGCAGGCATGCCGGAAAGCTTCCACGTCGAATTCTCCACCCGGGCCGACGAACTTCATCAGGTTCAACGACGCCAGATTGCAGGCCGAGTCGTCCAGAAACATATATTCCGAGCACGGGTTCGACGCGTTGATGCGCGCGGTGTTCTTCGATGTATGCCAGCGATTGATGGTCGTGTCGAACTGCATGCCGGGATCGCCGCATTGATGCGTAGCTTCGGCGATCTGCCGCAATAACTCCTTGGCGCTATAGCGCTTCTTAGGCTGGCCGTTGGCTACAGAGCGAGTCCACCAATCGCCGTCCGCCGCTGCCGCCTCCATAAACTCATCGGTAACACGCACCGAATTGTTAGCGTTCTGGAAGAAGATGGATCCGTAGGCATCGCCATCGATCGCAGAATCATAGCCGGCGTCGATCAGCGTGTGCGCCTTCTTCTCTTCCTTGGCCTTGCACCATACAAAGCTCTCAATATCGGGGTGATCGACATTGAGGATCACCATCTTCGCGGCGCGGCGCGTCTTGCCGCCGGATTTAATGACGCCGGCGAAGGCATCGAAGCCCTTCATGAAACTGAGCGGCCCGGAGGCTGAGCCGCCTCCCCCGAGTCCGCCGCCCTCTTCGCGCAGCGGCGACAGGTTGGTGCCGGAGCCCGACCCCCACTTGAACAACATGCCCTCGGTTTTCGCGAGATCCAGGATCGACTCGAGCGAGTCCTTCACCGAATTGATGAAGCACGCCGAACACTGCGGCCGCGACTCGCCCTTCTTCAGCTTCACGATATTGTCGCTGGCTTCGTCATAGTAATAGCCGTAGCCGCGGGCCTCTTGAACGCCGACGTTGAACCAGACCGGCGAATTGAAGCAGGCTTTCTGGGTCAGCATCAGGTGCGCGAGCTCGTTGCGGAAATTCTCGCAGTCTTCGCGCGTTTTGAAGTAGCGCCCGTGGGCGCCCCAATCCGTAATGGTGTCGACCACGCGATGCACCAGCTGGCGGACGCTGCGCTCGCGCTCCGGCGAGCCCATCTTGCCGTAGAAATATTTGCTGACAACGATATTAGTGGCCGTTTGGGACCAATCGGCCGGCACCTCCACGTCATCTTGCTCAAAGATGATGGCGCCTTTGTCGCTGGCAATCGCTGCGGTGCGCAGCTCCCAGGCAATCTCGTCGTAAGGGGTTTTACCCGCTTCGAGCTTTTGGGTGAAGTACCTGGGAAAGCTGACGCCCTTGCGTTCGGTGGCGCGGAAAGCTTTTTTGCTGGCTGGTTGCAAGTCGGAAATCCTGTCGTTTCCAATACGGCTTAGATCTACGGTGAGAAGTCCCATTTCTATTTTCCCTCTTTTTGCGCCGTCCGTGCCCCGGTCGGGCTTTGCGGCATGTCTGCAAGAGTACCCCCAGATGTAGTGGGTCGTCAAGGATTATATCTATATGCCGTGCAGCACCTTACGAACCTGCCCGGACGCGCTGAAACAGGATTGCAATCCCAGCCACCATCCACGCATCCAGCAACAGGTTGAAAAGGAAGAGATGCTTCACGTTATCCCACGCGTCGCCGCAAATGGCGATCCCAAACGAGAGCAGGGAGCAAATGCCGAGCAACGCGAAGAATTCGATGGATCGCCTTCGGTCGCGCGCGGCGCGCAGCCACGCCACTACGCAGATGATCGGACACAGGAGCAGAGCGATCAGGATTAGCTTGCCGCAGGCTTCGAGGACGTGTTCGTGGAATCCGCTCCAAGCATCGAAAGTCTGGCTCTTGGCTCCTGGCGGAAACCCAGCGCCCCGTTCAAAATTACCGCACGTATCGGGACGCAGCGAGAATGCGACTGGCAAGACGCGCTTGGCATGCCGCCAGATGCGCGCCGGCCGCAGCAGATAGAATCGCGCGATGCTGCCATGAGTGATCGTTTTGCCGATCACGCCGCTCTTCACCGCTTCATAAAGGTTCGTGCCTTGCGTCCACGCGCCCGTGCCTGAGTATTTCAACCAATCCGGAGTCAAGCCCAGTGCCTGTGCGTCCTGCGCCGGCGTCTTCGATTCAGGAAGGATCGCCATGAAGACTTCATCGTAAGTGCTCGACCACATGTTCGCCACCGGACTGGTTACCGTGATGAACACCACGGCTGCCACAACCGCCAACGAGCTTCCGATCGCAATCCGGCCGGCGCTTGTCGATATGCCCCAGGCTCGCAGGCGGCATACGAACAGCGCCAGCAGAACTCCCAACGGAGCGTTCTGCGGTTTCGCCATGACAAAGAGGACGGCCCACAGCGCCCAGCGAATCGCCTGCGCGTTTGAGATTTCCTGCGTGCGACAGACCTCGATGCTCTCGGCCAACAGCAGGATGAAAAAAATGCAGGACGCGGGCTCCGCGTAAAACGAGTTCCAGTAAGCGACGTAGCCGACGTCCGTCAGAGCCAGCAGCGCCAAGATCCAGATGAGCGGCCACGATCGAAGCGGACCAGTGGCGAGCAGCAGGCGATAAAACGCGTACAGAAACGCAAGCATGTGCACTAAGCCGATGATGGTGATGTCCAAGCTGCCGTCCCTGGACATTACCTTATTCAGCAGGACCGCGGCCTCGACGAAAATGTACTCGGAGCTCACTTGTTCGTATACGCGCAGCCGGGCATTCGGATCGGGTACATACTTTCGAGCGAGAAAAGCATACTCGGCGGATTTGTCGACCGCACCGTAGCCGAAGCGGCCAATCATCCGAGTGAAATCTCCTTGATCCGCCAGGCCCACAATCGGCGGAACGAATAGCTGCCACGAGAGAATGATGGCCGCGGCGGCGACGAACGCGGCCCGAAGCCAAGCTACTGACATGCTACGGGCGCCGTCAGAACGCGGCGCGGACCGACGTGGATCTGGAGGGTGTGCGGACCGGCTGACAGGCCCTTGGGCAACTCGATGTCCAGCAGATGGCGAGGCGGGCGCGGGTCAATGCGGAAGATTCCTAGCTGCGTCACGGGCTGATTATCTATCGTTACGCTGACCGAATCGGGCGACAGGACTTCTTCGATGTGAACCTTCAGCAGGCCGGTGTTGCTGGCGTTCTTCAACACGAGATTGACGCCGTCGGTGACGGAAATAATGCGCGGCACCAGCGGACCGGCTGGAATGACGCGGGCGCTCGCGAGCGGACACAGCGGCCGTCCGTTCACGCGCAGCTCCACCGGTACAAGCCCGGTGCGAACGCCATCGGGAAGCCACGCGTTCACCTGCTGGAGGCCTTGCGAATCGGCCGGCCCGATGTAGATGGGGACGCCCGGGACGCCTTCCACCAGAATCTCGATATGATTGAGATCGCAATCGGACGGAAGATGGTTGATCCAGATGGAAAGCGCCGCCTGGCGGCCACGTTGCGGGATCAGCGAATCGCCCGTGTAGGCGTTCGTGATGCGGCGAATAACAGGTGCTCGATCCTCAGAGACCACTGGCGTAAGGTGCCGCGCGGTTAGCGCGCGCCACGTGGTCCATAAATACTGCGTGTGCTCGCCTTCCAGGTTCAGCAGCTGCAAGCCATGCTCGCGGGTGAAAGCGTGGATATCGTCGGCCGAAAAGCTGACGCCGCTCCAGGTGTCGGCATCGCCGGGAGGCGCGACTCCGTTGAACTGGCCGTGAAATACGCCGCCGGGTTTCAGCAAACGGCGGATCTCGCGCATATATTCGTGCACCACATCGCGGCTGGGGATGTGTTGGAAGACCGCGTAGGAATAAATGAAATCGAACGACTCGTCGGCGAATTGGGGCAGGGAAGCGCCGTCCGTGGTGTGGAAGTGCGCGTGAGGAATATCGGCTAACCGTTCGCGCGCAAGCCGTATCATTTCATCGGCGACGTCCACGCCATGAATTTCTCCAAAATGCCGGCTCAGCGGCCGCACCAAACGCCCGGGACCGCAACCGATTTCGAGCGCTCGAAGCGTCCGCCGATTCGCCGTAGCCGGAAGCCGCTTGAGCTGCCCTTCGATGGAGCGGAGAACGTCCGCGGCGGTTGCTAGAAATTCTTCCTCGCTCTGATCGCGGCCGCCGAACGCGACGAAGTAATGAGCGTCATCGCGCGCGCGTTGGTTCCAATCGGCACGCATGCGCTCGCTGACTGGATCTGCCATCAATTTAAGATCGCACGACTGGACATGAGACCCGAACATGAGACCCAGACATGAGACAATGATCGGCTTGCCTAAGCGCGCCGACGTTTCCATTGCCGCGGGTCTCTTCATTGTCAACCTGCTGCTGCTCGGTCCCTGGCTCATCACCGATTTATCCGATCAGCCTTGGAACAACGGATACATCTACATCGCCATCGCTCGCATGTTCCGCGATCGTTCGTCGCTGTGGAACGCGCTGCAATATGGCGGCTCGCCTTTCCATTTTTTATATCCGCCCGTGCTTCCCACGCTGGCCGCCCTGTTGCGTTTCCTCTCCATCGGGCGCGCGTTTCATCTGGTAAGCGGGATCGGATATGCGCTGGCTCCAGCGTGCCTGTATATTCTCGGACGGCAGTTGTTCCGTTCGCGGTCGCCGGCCATCTTCGCCGCCCTCGCTTACGCGGTGTTTCCATCGCTGCTCTACCTGTTGCCGCAAGTCCGCGTCTTGGGCCATCCTTACGCGAACGCGCCTTGGAGCTACGTGGCGTTGGTCGCGTATGACGAAGCCCCGCACGCCTTTGCGCTTCCGTTTCTGCTGCTCGCGGTGGCCGCCGCATGGCGCAATCGTTGGACGCTAGCCGCGCTATTCGCCGCCGCGGTTTTTCTGACGAGCTGGCCGGGTCTGATTGGGCTGGGCTTCCCCCTAGCTGGCATCGCGGTGGCCCGCTGGCGCGATTTCGGCCCAGTCCGCGCACTGGCTCGCGTGGCTGGCTTGGGTGGCACAGCGTACGGGCTCGCGGCCTTCTGGATGACGCCCGCATATTTCGTTTCGTCTCGCATATACAACCGCGTGGTGTTTCGGCACACCATGCTCACCGCGCCATGGAACCGGACCACCTGGTTGATTATTTCCGCCGCTCTCGTCGTGCTCGCGTTTTCGTTCTGGCGGCGCGTCCCTTCCGAACTCGCGCTGGCCGCGGTCTGGACCGCGCTGTCCGGTCTCGTCGTATTGAGCTACCTCATTGCTGGAAATTATCTTCTGCCTCTGCCTCACCGTTACCTGCTGGAGTTGAGCGCCGGGCTGGCGCTGCTTCTCGCGGCCCTGCTTTCGCTCGCCCCTCCTCCCTCTCGCACGATCGCGGCAGCCGTCCTGATTGCCGCGGGCGCCGCCCTTTCCTTTCGCTTCGTCACGCATTCCTGGAAGTTTGAACCCAAGACGGAAGATCCGCGCACGCAGGTCGGCTATCAAGTTGCGATGTGGCTAAAAGATCACGCGGGCCGCGCGCGCGTTCTCGCATCCGGCGAGTTGGACAGCACCCTCAGCCTCTGGACCGATGTCGCGCAAGTAGGCGGCCCGGGACAAGATCCGTCAAATTTCCTCGTATTCGCGGCGGAGCGCCAGATCGCGTTTGGATGCGACGCGGATTCCGGACACGTGGCGGAATTGTGGCTGCGGGCGCTGAACGCGCCCTTGTTGGTCGTTCACGGAGCAGCATCGCGCGAGTACTTTCACTGGTACGCGCGGCCCAACAGATTCGACGCGCTGCCGGTCGCGTGGGATAACGGCGCGGGCGACAGGGTTTACCGCCTTCCAAATTTCGACGCTCACGAGGCCGTGATTGTGGATCTCGGCGCGCTTGCCAGCCTGCCCTCGATTGCTTCCACCGCCGACGGCCAATTTCTGAGCGCCTACGTGAAGTGGGCCGCCGGTAAGCGGCCTGTCGCCGTGCGCTGGACTTCATCCGGATCAGCCGCGTTCGACGTCAACCTGGCCGCGGGTGAAGCCGTGCTTCTCAAAGTGAACAACGCAGCAGGCTGGCGCGCAGCCAGCGCGACCATTGAGACCGACCCCATCGGGTTTCAGTTGATCCGCCCTTCGCCGGGCCAGAGGCATGTTGCCCTTCGATTCGGCGCCTCCTGGGACACGTGGCTGGGACGCGCCATCACGCTGGCGACGATTATCTTGCTATTGGCAGGCGTGCAGGAAATCTGGATCGCTGCCGTGGCTGTGATTCCAGCGGCAGTAGCGTGTGCTTATTTGATTTCACTGACGCCCCGCGCTGATCACCTGGCTGAAGAAGCGTTTGCACGTCTACAGCCGCCCATGATCAACCTCGGCGGAATCGTCGACAACTCGACTTCCCAGCAGCCCCCGTTCAAACCAGGCCAACAAGTTTCGATTTATGGATCGAACTTCGGCCCGCCCGGGGAAGCCCGCGTATGGATCGGCGATCATCCATTCGCTCCCGAGTTTCAGAGCCCTCACCTCCTCGACCTCCGCTGGCCGGCGAACGCGCCACCATCTGCCCCAGTCAGCGTAGAAGTGAATGGATGCATTGGAAGTGCGTTCATGGTCACGACGCGGTAGCATGAGGCGACATGTCCCAGGCGAGAAACGAAGCCATCACGCAGGAGACCAAAAAGCAGATTGCCGAGATGGAGACGCTCGGCTTCTACCACACCATTGAACTACCGAACGGAGAAGTTCTTCCGGGCCTGCTGAGCGTCGAGCGTTTAAGAAATAGACTTACTCAATTCAACATCCCCGCCGATCTGCGCGGCAAACGCGTGCTCGATATCGGCGCCTGGGATGGCTTCTATACTTTCGAAATGGAGCGCCGCGGCGCCCACGTGGTGGCTCTCGACCTGTTTCGCAACGAGAAATTTCTTCTCGCGCGCGACCTGGTGAAATCCAACGCCGAATACGTTGTGGGCGACATTTGCAGGTTGTCCTCTAAGGACCTCGGACGTTTCGATATTGTCCTCTTCTTCGGCGTTCTGTACCACGTCAAACATCCAGTGATGGCTCTCGAGAACGTCTGCTCCATGACCATCGACACGGCTTATGTGGAATCGTACGTCATCGACGATCCGGCCGATTTGAATGCCATACCCGTCATGGAATTCTATGAGAAGACCGAACTGCGCGGTCAATTCGACAACTGGGTGGGCCCGAACGTGGCAGGTCTCATGGCTATGGCTCGGACAGCGGGCTTCTCCGAGGTTCAATTTGAAAGCGTGTTTTCCAACCGTGCCCATGTCACTTGCCGCCGGAAATGGTCGTCCGCGCCTGGGAACGGCGCGGCGCCAGAAATCATCTGCGTGGAAAACAGCATTTCGCGCGATCACAATTTCTCGACCACCCGCGACGACTACATCTCCATTTATTTTCGAAGCGCAGCGCCCGGAATCCAATGCGATGACGTGTATGCCGAGGTCGGTCCCTACGCGGCTCGTCCCGGCGAAGTCGTGGATGCCGGCGGAGACGGCTGGCTCGCTGTGCTAAAACTTCCACCCGGTCTGGATTCCCAGTGGCACGGGGTTCGCCTTCGTGTGCGGGACAGCCAGTGGAGCAATTCCGTTCGCATGCCGGTCGACTTGTCTCCCGAGGACCACGGCGAGATCTCCCCCGACCTTCACGTCGCGCTCGCTACCGACGGCAAGACCTGGGATCGATGGCGCGTCAAAGTTGGAGCCGGCAGTTGTCTGTCCGTCTGGGCGTCGGGAATTCCAGAGGACTGCGAGATGAAGCAGGTATTGGTTTTGCTGAATGGGTTAAATCTTCCCGCCATCTATGTTTCGGAAAAGCCGGACGACGAGGGACTGCGACAGGTGAATGCAACGCTGCCGGCGGGCCTGCCGCCAGGAAAGGTCAAGCTGCGCCTGGAGTGCGCGGGAAATGTTTCCGCCCCAGTCGACGTCGAACTGGTGAAATAGTCCGCTCACTCATCCGTGCAGGCGTTTTTGCGAATGGTATTGTCCGACAGTTTGACACCGGGCGCTGCCTGAATACACCGCGTCTTCATCTTCCACCCTGAAATCGTGTTGCCTTCGATGACGTTTCCCCGCGCCGGATCGGGATGTTCCGCGTGGCTTCCCAAGTAGATTCCGGTTTCCAGCACCTCAGCTTCGCCCAACACCGCACAGCCGAACTTCTCGCGATTTTCATTGCAGTGCGCCGTGTTGATGTGTATCAATCGATTGCGCAGGATCTTGTGCCCTGTGCCAATCAGGAAGATGCCGCCAAATTTCATCCCGTCCAGTTCGTTATCCTCCACCAGGATGTTCTGCGACCGCATCTCGATACTCGCGTTGTTGAACACGATGCCGAAGTGACCGAACGGATAATCCTCCGGCGGCCGCCGATTCGTGCAGGTGTTGCCGCGCACCGAGCCATCATGAAAACCATCCAGATCGATGCACTTTCCGTCGATCTCGTCAAAGCTGTTGCGCTCGTACACGGACTGGTCGACATTCCCGGCGGTATCGATGCCAACCGGAGTGCCACCGTTTTCGATATCCACCAGTTCTGCGGCTATTCCAATCCGGCTGCCGCGATTGCCGGCCACGCCGACTTGAGTGGCATGGCCCACCTGAATGGCGTCGCGTCCAATATCGAAAAACTGGTTATTGGCAATCTTGCCTCTGCCGTTGCGCGGCGACATATAGCGCGAGTGCGTCCAGATCGCGTTGCCGCGGATGTTGCGGAAAACCGAATCAGTTACCGTGAACTGTTCAGTCCCCTCTTCCAAAAGAACGCCGCCAGTCGTGTTGTTTCGGCCCTTAGCATTCAGCGATCCGCCGTCTTTCACCGAAACGTGATCGATCAAAATATTCTTCGAATGGCTCATGAGCACGGCGAAATTGGCGATGTTAGCGAAGTCCACATGATCCACCGAAACGCCGTCGCTCCCCTCAATCAAGATCCCGTTGTTCGAGAACACGCTCGCGAAGCTCTTGTCGGTGGGCGGCAGCGGCATGGGCCGCTCCAGCGCCGCGCGATTGCCATCGAGTGCGAAATTGCGAAAGCTGATTCGGCGGCAGTTGCGGCAGCTCAGGATCGCCCGGCCGCGAAAGTTGGCAGCGGCGTGTAAAGTGCTGTGGTCGCCAAGGACTGTGAGATCGTGCGCGCCATCCGGCAGCCGGATTTCCGATGAAACTTCAGTGACCCCGGACGGAAGATGAACCGTGCCTGTTGACGGGAGCGGCAACGCAATCAGTAGTGCGAGGATCAAGCGTTATTCTAGCTGTCTTTATCTGGCATGCTAACAGCATGGCAATCGAGTTTCGCGGCGCGCGCTTGGCGCCGTTGCGCGATCTGACGATCTCAGCTCCCAATAATTCCGTGATCGGCGTGGTTGGAGAGAAAGGCGCCGGCAAGGCCGCGCTGCTACAGCTGGCGTCGGGGGCAGTGAAGCCCGAGGCTGGGGAGGTGATCGCGGAAGGCGAGCGGCGCTATGTGGGACCGCTGGACGCGCTGCAACTTTCGCCCGCCCGTGTTTTGTTGATCGAGCATTCGCTCGCTCACCACGATGCTCTGGTAAGGGCGCGCGCGCTGGCTGGAATCGACCGGCTGCGCACCTCCGGCGCGACGGTATTGATCGTTTCGCACGAGTTGGATCTGCTGCAATCGCTGTGCGATGAAGTTTGGTGGCTCGAGGCCGGATCGCTGGTGCAGCGCGGTGACCCGCGCGAAGTGCTGGATGCCTATCGCCAAAGCATCGCCGAGAAAGTTCGGGCCTGGGGCGCCACTCTCAAGAGCCCCTTGCTGCCAGCCATGCGGAGGGGCGACGGCCGCGCCGAGATCTTATTCATCCAGACCCTGGACGGTGCGGGAAATCCTACCGCCGTTTGGCGGAGCGGCGAGGAAGCTACAGTACGTGTCGCGGTGCGCTATCACGATCAAGTTGCGGAGCCGGTGATCGGCATCCTGATTCGCACGCGCATTGGCCTGGAAGTCTACGGTACGAATACGGAGCTGGAGAAAGTGAGCACCGGAATCTACGCGGCCGGCGATCGCATGCGGATCGAGTTCGACTTCCGCTGCGATTTGTGCCCGGGCGAATATACAATCACCGCGGCCTCGCACGACGCCGATGGTGCTACGCACGATTGGGTGGATGACGCCGTGGCCTTCGCGGTGGCCGATTCGCGCTACACAGCCGGTGTGGCGAATCTACGCGCCAAAGTGAACATCGTTACTGACGTTACCGAACCGCGACCGTGAGGGAGCGGCCCCTACTTCTGTTCCAGAATAAACGTCGGCGCGACGCCCGACAGCGTCGAGAACCCCGAAGGCCCGGCGGCGGTCAGCCAACTGGAGCAGCCCTGCACCTTACCGAGGTAAGAGTGCGGATGCACGTCCACGCGCATCTTCTGCATCTCCAGATGGCCGTATTGCAAAACTGGAAAAACATCCACCACCGGATCCATGGCTTCCTGCACCACGTAGGGATTCCGTAGCGCGGAGCGCAGCGCTTTTTCCCAGGCGGCTTCATCCACTTCGGAGCCGCGGAAGGATTGCTGATCGGCGCCTTCATCGTTGGGACGCAAAACAAGCTTATTGCGATTATGCAAGATGAAGTCCGGAAGATCGACGGTCCGGTTGTGGTATTTGGTCTTGGCTTCCTGGACCACGCGGGTCCAAGGCACGAACTCCTTGATGGCTTTGCGCTCGGCCGCGGGAAAATCGGCGGTGATCTCTTCGTCCGTCAGGAGATCGAAGATGGCCTTCTTTTGCGCGAGCTCGGAACGGAAGCTGTTCACCATGCACACCGCACGGTCCCGATAGGCGCGCAGCAGCGGATGCGACAGATCGAACCGCACCAGGAATTCCTGGACTTTCACCCGCCGGAAAATCAAGTCGATGACGAAATCGCCGTGGCGCAGCACGCCGTCGCGATACTCCAGTTGTTCGGGCGAAACAACTTCCACCAATCCCCCATCGCGCCGCAGAAACTCCGCCAGGATCGCGCTTTCACCGGATTCGGTGGTTTGGAACGGCGCCCGCAATTCGAGAATCGCGATATTGGGCTTCTTGTTCTTGCCGCCCCATTCCTTATAGGCCTTGAGAATGGCGTTCAGCAGATACTTCGTGCCGGGCAATTTCTCCAGCCGATAGCGCTTGCGGAATTCCTTCACTGGCGCAGCGTCGTAAAAGATATCGGACAGCGCCTCGCCATACGCGACACCCGTCGGAGTATCGGGGATGTAGCGCGAGAAGCGCAGCGTGCCGTTGTTCAGGTGGGTGTCGAGCAGCGACGTCACCGCCGGAAACGAATAGCCCGGGTCCACCGCCGCCAGCATCTTCTCGGCCGGCAGCAATTCCATGCGCGCCAGCAGCGCGGGACTATTCAGCGCCTTGGTCTGAACCCGTTGTAACGAAGTTGAAAACGATTCGACAGCCTTGACCAACCCAGCGTACTGTCGGCGCGTGATAAAATGCGGACGCAGAACTGGAGACACGGGTTTCCCGCCGGCGACCAAATTGTGCGCCTTCATGCGTTCCTGGAGTTCGTGTGCCCAGGAAAGATTCTTGTACTGGTCGCCTTCCAGGATTTTGTGATAGCGAGTAACAGCCTCGCTTAACTGGTTCATTTTTCTCGCCGCTCTCTGAATCCAGTATCGCACGGCAAACCGGAAAAAGTGAAGCAAGCCTGCGGTTTTATGGAGAATTAGTACTTTAGTTTGTGTCGTTTACGGGAGATTTTAGCAATTGCCCGGAGATACGCCTTAGGAGCCGTCGTTCACTTCGGAGGGAAGTTCATTTGCCGGAACAGTTGCTGAAATCGCGGCTCGGAGCGCAAACTATCCATCTCCGGATCGGACTTGAGAAAATCGAAGAAAAACGATCGCTAGGCGTAGGCCTGCTCCAATTCGTCGAGGGCCCGGCTCTTATCGCCTAATGCCGCGTAGACCGTGGCGAGCGAATACTTGGATATATGGCTGCGTTTTGAGAGCGCCAGCAGCTCGTCCAACCCACGTTGCGCCTCGGCTCGCCGGCCGGAAAGCGCATACGCGCGTGCAGTCTCAGCAGCGGCCCAACTCCAACCGGAATCAATCTTAAGGGCATTCGCTTCCGCCGCAATCGCATCGGAGAAACGGCCCTGTTGAATATAGGTCTCACCCAGGAAGGCATGACAAGCGATGTAGTTCGAATCCAGATCCAGGCACTTGTGGAATTGTGTCACGGCCTCGTCGTACCGGCGTGCGAAGTACAGCCACCAACCGGTGAAGGAACTGATTTCCGCCGATAGCGGATCCAGCGCTTCCGCGCGCCGGCTCTCGGCAACGGCCTCAGTGGCGCGGCCCTCCGCTAGGAGGGTCCAGCTGTAATATTCGTGAGCGGGAGCATAGTTCGGATTGAGCTCGATCGCCCGCTTGGATTCCCGTTCCGATCCGGCCCAATCAAAATCGTACAGGGTGTCGATGGCGCCCATTTCGACATGCGATTCCGCGATGCTGTCATCGATCTCAAGAGCCTTCCGTGCCGCCGCCTTGGCCTTCGGCATGACCTCATCGACCCGGAAATACAGATCTTCCACCAGCTCGTAATAGTAAGCCAGCCCGTCGTAAGCCAGCGCGTAGTTAGGATCGAGCGCGATGGCCTGTTGAAAGTATGCAAAGCCTTTCTTCAGATTCTCGGCATCGAACTTTCCTGCATAGTAGCGGCCCTTCAGATAAAGCTGATATGCCTCTGGGTTTTCAGTCTGCCCTCGAGCCATCTCCGTCTTCTGCGCGCTGCTCAGCTTCGCTCGCAGCTTGCCGGCGATCTGCGCCACGATGTCCTGCTGGACCGCCAGAACGTCAACCAGCTTGCGATTGTACAGCTCGCCCCATAATTCGCTGTTGTCGTCAGTATTGACGAGTTCTGCATTCACAGAGAGCCTGTCGCCTCGCTGGGTAATTCGGCCCACCAGCACGGCCCGCACCCCCAGCTCCTTGCCGGCAGCGCGCGGGTCCGGGTCCTTGCCCTTGTAGCGGAACACCGCGCTGCGCGACATTACCTTGAGGTTTGGCAAACCTGTCAAGCCGTCGATCAAGCTTTCCGTGATGCCATCGCTTAACCACTCCGCGTCTTGCCCGCCGCCTGCGTTGATGAACGGCAGCACGGCCAGCGAATCGATGTTCCGGCTTGCTCGGCCGCGCCAGAAATAGAACCCAGCGACTGCCAAAATCATCACCAGCGCCGCGCTGGCTGCGACAATTCGCCAGCGGCCCATGCGCGAGGGCACACTCCCCTGCGCTTGCATTCCCGTCGAGCTCGATAAACTCCGCAAGGCAAATGCCAAGTCGTGCGCCGAATGAAACCGCTGCGCCG